>OCTX012252961.1_pt1 | contig 13012 bp, 10 predicted proteins | sample 1539691 | NCBI WGS metagenome assembly OCTX01 (sample SAMN02144231, study PRJEB22623) | gut metagenome | biome: sheep rumen | host: Ovis aries | place: New Zealand
GGTGATCTGATCCTTCTCGAAGACCAGGTCAAGCGTGGCTATAAAGAGTCCTCCGGCACTTATGATTTCCATGACTGTTTCGAATATACGAAGGACGAGATCTCCTCGGCCGACCTTGCCATCGGTGTCCTCGAAGGGCCTCTCGTCGGAGATCCGTCTCTCTACTCCATCGGAAACTACGATGACGGGAAGATCCTTCACATCGGATTCCCGGATGCCTGGGCAGAAGCCATTAAGGATTCCGGATTTGATCTGGTAACTACTTCCAATAACCACCTTCTGGACCGTGGCGAAGACTCTGCTTACCGCACCATGGATGTGCTTGACGATCTCGGTCTTCCCTTCACCGGTTCGTATCGGAATCAGGAAGATAAGGACCGCCGCCATATCCACATCATCGAGAAAGACGGTCTTCGTATCGCCGTGCTTTCCTACACCTTCGGCACGAATTTCTATAAAACGGAAGATCTGATGTCCGGACCGATGTCACACATCACCTCTTTTATCGTCGATCCTTCCGATGCGGATTACGAGAAAGTAAAAGCTTCGGTGAAAGAAGATTTTGATGCGGCAAAAGCACTGTCCCCTGACCTCATCCTCGTTCTTCCTCATATGGGGACGCAGTTCCTCGATGCACCGGATGAGTTTCAGAGAGCTTGGCACGATAACTTCGTGGAATTCGGTGCGGACGTCATCCTCGCCGACCACACGCACTCCGTGCAGCCTGCTTTTCTTGAGGAAGCAGGCGGAAAGACGGTCTTTACCGCATACTGTCCCGGCAACTATGCGAATGTCTATAGAGAGCATGACGGCGATGCTTCCGCCCTGATCGAAGTCTATATCGACCGTCAGACGAAGCGCCCGATCGGCGGCGGCATCATCCCGATGTGGACCTCCTGCCCGATGGACGGAAACTACCGTCCGGTACCGATCTACGATATCCTCACGGATCCGTCTCTCGCTTCCGCTTACACCACCAGGGATCTCGAGCGTGTCACCGAAGTACACGAGCACATCACCGGCGTCATGCTGGACACACCGCTCTCCACTGACATGATCGAGCCTGTGTACCGGTTCAGTAAAGAGGGATTCCTGCGCAGACAAGAACCTGCTGTGGAAATACCGGAAGAGCTGGAGGAGAGTGCTTTTCTAAAAGAAGTAAAATCCGCGGATTCCATATGTTTCTTAGGAGACAGCATCACCTGCGGTACAAAGAACGGCGGTATCCCGTGGTATGAACCGCTGCTGCCCTATATCTCCGGAAAGGTTTCCAATACTTCCTACGGAGGATGGACATCGAAGGATCTTCTCGAGCACAGAAACGAGATCGGAAAAGCCTCGCTTTATGTCATCGCGATCGGAACGAACGACGTAAGATATAACGACGAGAATAAAGGAGCGGTCGATCCGGATGGATATATCCGTAATCTGCAGGAGCTAAGAAAATCGATCCTCTCTATCTCTCCTGACGCGAGATTCATCTTTATAGCACCGTGGATCTCCACAGACGGAGATAAAGTCAGCCCGCTAACGATCGGCGAGGTAACGGAAAGACGAATCTCTTACAGCGAAGCTCTCTCGAAATTCTGCAGCGCAGGGGGAGACATGTATATCGATCCGAATAACTACATCGAGCAGAAACTGCTTACTGTACCACAGACATATTATCTTCTCGACTGGATCCATCCGAACCGCCGTCACGGTATCGCGATGTACTGCGAAGCGGTCCTTGCCGCAAGCATTTCCTGATATCAGAGGGAGCAGTGCAGAAAATTGTATTATCGCGGATCTCTTCGCGGACCGCTTTCTGAGACACTCCTGCCTTCTTCGCGATCTCACCGGATGTCATTTTTCCGTCAGTTGAGCTCATTGATATAATCGCACGCGTGGATCGCCGCATATGCGCCATCGGCGCATGCCGTTGTTACCTGACGGAGAGTCTTACTGCAGCAGTCTCCTGCGACGAAAAGGCCCGGTGTCTTCGTGTTTACGATATTCTCAGGAACGAAATATCCTCTGCTGTCGAGTTCCGCGTATTCGGCAAAAGCACTGTTATCCGGGATCAAGCCTACCGCAAGGAAGACACCGTCACACTTCGCGGTCTTCTTCTCGCCGTTTTCTTCGTAGATCACACCCGTAAGAGTTCCATCTTCGGAAGTCTCATATGCGAGTACCTTGGTTCCGACATGTGCTTCGACCTTCTCACTCGGGAGCACCTGATCCTGAAGCTTCTGGTCTGCAGTAAATACCGGCATGTCCTGAAGGATAATGAGCTTGCTGACGATGCCGACGAGCATCGCAGACTCTACAAATGCAGAGTTGCCGCCGCCAACCATGACGACCGTCTTATCTCTGTAGAACTCTCCGTCGCAGACAGCACAGAAACTGATGGAAGATCCGATCAGATTCTCCTCACCGGGAAGCCCCAGTGTTCTATGTGTCGTTCCTGTCGCAAGGATAACTGTCTTTCCTTCAAAGGTATTTCCGTCTTCCGTGGATACCGAGAATCCTTCGGATGTTTTCCCGATACCGGTAACATTTTCCATCGCGACCTCGGCACCCTGGCCCATGGCCTGCTCGAGGAGCTTGTCGCCGAATTCATCGCCGCTGATGGACTCAAAGCCCGGGATGTTCTCTACCTTCGGGGAATTGACGATCTGTCCGCCGAATACCGACTTCTCGATCACCAGTACTGTCTTAAGATTTCTTCTTCCGTAAATAGCGGCGGTGAGACCCGCAGGTCCCCCGCCGACTATGATGATATCGTACATTCTTTATACTCCTGTAGAAACTGAGGAATGTGCCTTGAGCCACTCGGATGCCGCGCTGTCACCTACATATCTGGTTCCGTCCGGATCGATGATGGTCGGTGTCTGCTGGATGTTCAGCTCTCTTGCGACGTCCATATTCTGGGAACAGTTCACTACTTCAAATTCTACCTTTGCGAGCTTAAACTTCTGCTCTGCGCCCTTGCACTTCGGGCAGTGATCCTTGACATACATGACCGGAAGACCGGAAGCACTCTCTGTCTTTGCTTCAACAACGTTCAGGGAATCGCTTACCGCGCCGACTGCCTCGAGTGTCGCATCCGATGCACAGCATCCGCCCATTACATGGATCGGGCCGTTATGTGTCAGATGGCTGTTGCCGATGTTGTATTCTTTTCTGTCGTTATACTCCTGCGCCTTACCATCGTTCCAGTTCTGGATCGGACGGTAGTAACCGGTGATACGGCTATATACTTCTGTCTTCTCACCGCAGTCCGGGCAGACGAATACTTCACCGGTGATATATCCGTGATTCTTACATACGGAGTATGTCGGAGACATCGTGTAGTACGGGAGTCTGTAGTTCTCTGCGATCTTTCTTACCAGAGTAGCGGCAGCCTTCCAGTCCGGAAGCTTCTCCCCGAGGAATGCGTGGAATACTGTACCGGATGTGTAGAGTGTCTGCAGGTTGTCCTGGACATCCAGAGCGGAGAAAATATCCTCCGTATATCCTACCGGCAGGTGGGAAGAGTTGGTGTAGTAAGGTGTACCATTCTCATTTGCGGTAATGATATCCGGGAACTGCTCCTTATCGTGCTTAGCGAATCTGTATGTGGTAGATTCAGCCGGAGTAGCCTCGAGGTTATAAAGGTCACCGTACTTCTCCTGATAGTCACTGAGCTTCTCTCTCATGTGATTGAGGACCTTCGCTGCAAATTCCTGTGTCTCCTTATGAGTCAGATCTCTATGCAGCCACTTCGCATTCAGGCCGACTTCGTTCATACCGATCAGTCCGATCGTGGAGAAGTGGTTGTCGAAAGTGCCGAGATATCTCTTCGTGTACGGATAAAGTCCTGTGTCGAGGAGCTTCGTGATAACGGTTCTCTTTGTCTTCAGGGATCTTGCGGCAATGTCCATCAGACGGTCGAGTCTTGTGAAGAAATCGGCCTCGTCTGCTGCCAGGTATGCGATACGCGGCAGGTTGATGGTAACAACACCGACAGAACCTGTCGATTCACCGGATCCGAAGAATCCGCCGGACTTCTTACGAAGTTCACGAAGGTCGAGTCTTAAGCGGCAGCACATGGATCTTACATCGCTCGGCTCCATATCGGAATTGATATAGTTGGAGAAGTAAGGTGTGCCGTACTTAGCGGTCATCTCGAACAGAAGCTTGTTGTTCTCTGTCTCATCCCAGTTAAAGTCTCTGGTGATGGAGTAAGTCGGGATCGGATACTGGAATCCGCGTCCGTTCGCATCGCCCTCGATCATGATATCGATGAAGGCCTTATTGACCATATCCATTTCCTTCTGGCACTCGCCATAGGTGAAATCCACCTGCTTGCCGCCGACCCAGCACTTCTCTTCCTTCATGTCTCTCGGGACAGTCCAGTCGAGAGTGATGTTGGTAAACGGAGACTGAGTACCCCATCTGGAAGGTGTATTTACACCGAAGATGAAGGACTGGATGCACTGCTTAACTTCTTTCTGGGAAAGATTGTCGATCTTTACGAAAGGAGCCAGGTATGTATCAAAAGAGGAGAATGCCTGTGCGCCTGCCCACTCGTTCTGCATGATGCCCAGGAAGTTGACCATCTGGTTGCAGAGTGTGGAGAGGTGGCCTGCCGGAGCAGATGTGATCTTGCCGACGACACCGCCGAGACCTTCCTGGATAAGCTGCTTCAGGGACCATCCAGCGCAGTAACCTGTGAGCATCGAGAGGTCATGGATGTGGATCTCTGCTTTTCTGTGAGCTTCTGCGATCTCTTCGTCATAGATCTCGGAGAGCCAGTAGTTCGCGGTGATCGCACCGGAGTTACTGAGGATCAGTCCGCCTACGCTGTAGGTGACAGTGGAGTTCTCCTTAACACGCCAGTCGTTGATCTGCAGATAGTTATCTACGATGTCTTTATAGTTCAGCATCGCATTTCTGACGTTACGGACCTTCTCACGGTTCTTTCTGTAAAGGATGTAAGCCTTAGCAACATCAGAATAGCCTGCCTCGGACAGGATCTTCTCGACGCTGTCCTGAATATCTTCTACGGAGATCACGTCATTTTTGATCTTCGCTTCAAAATCACTGGTAACGCGAAGTGCCAGCATGTCGATCACGCTTGGGTGATACTGCTTATTGCATGCTACAAATGCCTTCTCAATAGCTGCACTTATCTTCGCAACATTAAAATCTACTACTACTCCATCTCTCTTTGATACCCGGTACATATAACTCCGCTCCTCCAAAATCCGATTTGTGATGATGGCATACGATGCCGATCTGACCACCCCTTAACGGCTGATATATAAATGCTAACACTAAGGACAAAAAAGTCAATATCTTGTGATGAAAAAATAGTTCAAACACAAGATATTGTATATTACGTTTTCATTACGTATTTGATTTTTTTGTCAGACGCCCCTCAGAGCCGCCTCTTTTACATGAGGTTTTACGATTTCCAGGAAGGTTTTCATCTGTTCTGCAGAACAGGCTTCCAACCCACCGTACTTTACAGTGTCCCTGTCCACGAATTGTTGTATATAGTACCGCTCTGCTCCCGAGATCCACCCGGAGATCCCCTTCATGGACTCCTCATCATGGAACTGCTTGAGCACGGTCGTGCGGAATTCATACGGGACTTTCCCGGAAAGAAGATACTCCACGCTCTTTTTTACATTTGATATATCGAACTCCGGAATGCCGATGGTGATGCCATACTTGTCCTGGCTGTTCTTAATGTCCATCGCCACATAGTCAGCAAGACCTGCCTCTACGATCTCTTTGAGACGGTCCGGATGATTCCCGTTCGTGTCGAGCTTGATCTTAAAACCCATCTCATGGACCTTCGCCATGACTTCCGGGAGTTCTTTTCGAAGGAGAGGCTCTCCGCCGGTAAATACCACACCATCCAGAAGGCCTTCTCTCTTCCCGAGGAAATCATAAAGTCCGTTCTCGTCCATCTCTTCGGGAGCATTCATATCCAGAATCTCGGAGTTGTGGCAGAACGGACAGCGCATATCACAGCCGCCCAGGAATACCGTGCAGGCCACAAGTCCCGGATAGTCCAGAAGAGTCATTTTCATCAATCCGTGTATTTTCATCTTCTCACCTTTTTTCATAATTCCGCACCAATTTTATCATATTTGCCTAAAAACCAGTACCCAAAAGATGCTTTGATTATTGAAATTGCCTGTGAGCCGTGTATAATAAATTATAAAGTTGTTATGAAAATTATAGGAAGTATGGGTGGTTAACATGGCAGGTTTTTTCGATGCATTAACAGGCAGACAGGACAATAAATTCAATCGTCCTGCAGTTGAACTTTCCGGCGCAGGTGGAAATCTCAATAATATGGTAGATATGCAGCGCCCGGAGAAGCCTCTGGATCGTAATTATCAGGCAGCCGACATGAAGGGCGGTTCTTCTTCAAGAGAGTACGCCAGAGAGCGCGCTGCTGCTGCAAAAGCACAGATCGAATACAGAAAAGCGATGGAGGAGTCCAGAAAAGCAAAGGAATCTTCCGGCAAAATAGATACAACGGAGAAGAAGGCGACAGTCGGTATCACTCCTATCGAGCCGTATCCGGAGCTTCCGCCGCGCGGCCGTTCCGCAATCAGCCAGCAGACACCTCGTCCGGGCGTGATCTCCCGCAATACCGACAGACCGGTTGCTACATCAAGAGCAGTCGCTCCGTCTGTAAGACCGGCGGCTCCCTCTCCGAGAGCTGTAACTCCGGCAGTCAGACCTTCAGCTCCTGTCGTAAGACCATCTGCTGTTGCTTCTGAGCCGGCTGCTGATGTTGCTTCTGCAGATCCGATGAGAAGATCCTTTAACAGAAATAAATCCGCAGCGGCCATCGCCGCAGAAAAAGCAGAGATCGAGCTGAATCAGGCGAAGGCCCGTGAGGGCAAAGCTGTTCAGGAAGCAGCCGATGCACAGGCAAAAGCGGAAGAAGCCAGACAGGCTGTCACGAAGACCAGTGAGGTCTTAGAGGCCGCTGTAAAGGCAGAGACAGAAGCAGAGACCGCAGCGAAGACCGCGGAAGACGAGTATATCGCTGCAATGGAAGCTGCCAAGGACGCGCAGGCTGCGGCTAACGAAGCTGAGCAGGTTGCCCGTGCGGCCATGAAGAAGGCAAATGAAGCTGTCCGCTTCGCTTCCCAGAAGAAGACCGAGCAGGATGCGAAGTTCACCGCCAGAAGAGCCCGCGAAGAGGCTAGAAAAGCAGCGGAAGAATCCGAGCAGGAAGCTAAGAATGCAGCACTTCAGGCAGAAGAACTCGTAAAGAGCACGGAACAGAAGGCTGAGGAAGCAAAAGAAGCTACTAAGAAAGCCGAAGAACTCTACGAACAGGCAAATAAGAAAAAAGTCGAGGAAGATGAGCGCATCGCTGCCGAGAAGGCACAGGAAAGCGCTAAGATCGCTGCCGCCAAGGCAAAAGAACTTGCAGAAGCTGCTGCCAAGAGAGCGGAAGAAGCTCTGGCTGCTGCAAGAAAAGCCGAAGAAGAAGCGAAGGCTGCTGCAGCTGCTGCGGAAGAAGAAGCAAGAAAGCTCGAGGAAATTGCCAAGAACAATGCCAAGTATGCTTCCGTAGTTGAGGAAACAGCAGAAACTGAGATCACCGTAGAAGAAGATGAATCGGAAGAAGCAGTAGTTGCTAATGTTGGAGAAGCTTAAAACCGATCTTCTGTAGATCGTCTATCAATCGCAATCTTTAAGGAGCGCTTGACAAAGCGCTCCTTTTCATGTCTACTATTCTACAGACCGTGAAACAGCGTGTCCGGGGTGTACCACCATCGGTGCAGACTCTGGACGTGCTGTATTTTTTTGTGGAAAACACCGGTCACTCTTGAAAAAAAGGAAGTGATCCAATTGGTAACAATTAACGGAGAACAGAAAGACTGCGCAGGAATGACCGTACTTTCCCTTCTTTCCTCCATGAATCTCGATCCGAAAAGATCTGCCGTCATGATCCGGGGCGAGATCGTGCCGAAAGCGGAGTATGACCGGACCTTATCCGACGGCGATGATGTCGATATCGTCGGATTTGTCGGAGGCGGCTGATATGTGCGGACCGAAGAAAAAAAGAATCACCGAAGCTGAGCTGGAGGTAGCACTCGACAGCAGAAGCGACAGACCGATCTACCGGATCCTGAAGGAAGCCAGGATCGGCATCGCCGGCCTGGGCGGACTGGGATCGAATATCGCTTCCGCACTGGTCAGAAACGGTGTCGGACATCTCGTCATCGCGGACTTTGATGTGGTGGAACTCTCAAATATCAACCGTCAGGTATATACCCTGGCCCATGTCGGTATGGAAAAAGCACCCGCTCTTAAGGAGATCCTCTCCGGGATCAACCCGTTCTGCGAGATCGAAGAACACGTCACCAGGGTCACCGAAGAAAACGTACAAGTGCTTTTCGGGAAGTGCGATATCGTGATCGAGGCCTTTGATGTACCGGAACAGAAGGCCATGCTGGTCAATGCGGTCCTTGAGAAGATACCTTCCGCCATCGTTATCTCCGGATCCGGCATGGCAGGATACGGTAACGCCAATGCGATCCGGACCAGGATCGTCAACCGTCGTCTGACGATCTGTGGAGACGGTACGACCGATGTCGCGGACGGTGTGGGTCTTACTGCCTCCCGGGTGATCATCTGCGCCGGGCACATGGCATCCCGGGCGATCGAACTGATACTGAATAAAGAATCAATAACAAAGGAGTAAATAACTATGAGTGACAAATTGATTATCGGAGGACATGAATTTACGTCCCGTTTTATCCTGGGGTCCGGAAAATATGACCCTGAACTGATCCGTGCTGCGGTAGAGCATGCAGGAGCGCAGATCATCACACTGGCGCTTCGGCGCGTCAACAGCTTCAGCGGAAATATCCTGGAGCACATTCCGGAAGGCGTCACGCTCCTTCCGAATACTTCCGGTGCGAGAAATGCCGAAGAGGCCGTAAAGATCGCCCGTCTGGCAAGAGAAGCCGGCTGCGGAGAATTCATCAAAATCGAGGTCATCCACGATTCCAAGTATCTTCTTCCGGATAACTACGAGACAGCCAAAGCCTGCGAGATGCTGGCCAAAGACGGCTTCATCCCGATGCCGTACATGTATCCGGATCTCAATGCCGCAAGAGATATGGTCAATGCGGGAGCTGCCGCCATCATGCCGCTGGCTGCGCCGATCGGCTCGAATCAGGGCCTGGCAACGAAGTCCTTTATCCGCATTCTGATCGAGGAGATCGATCTGCCGATCATCGTAGATGCAGGTATCGGAAAACCATCCCAGGCCTGCGAGGCAATGGAGATGGGAGCTTCCGCCATCATGGCAAATACCGCGATCGCTACAGCCGGCAATATCGTCGAGATGGCTGAGGCCTTCCGTCATGCGATCATCGCCGGAAGAACCGCATATCTGGCCGGTACCGGAAGAGTGCTCGACCGCGCATCCGCTTCTTCCCCGCTGACGGGATTCCTTCAGGACTAAGGGAGGGATCGAAGATGGATCATCAGGAAGAAATCGAAAAGAATGAGCAGATCGGTATCTCCGACGTCGAGGAAGACCTGCCGAGAACCGATCACATGGCCTACCTTCCGGATATGGAGAAACTGCCGGACTCGGATATCCAAGAGCGTGTCATCCGCGCGATGGAAGAATATGACTATACACGCTATACGGCAGCAGACGTAAAGCGCGCACTTGCGAAAGAGTATCTGACACCGGAAGACTTCGGTGCTCTTCTCTCCCCTGCGGCGGAGCCCTTCCTCGAGCAGATGGCCCGCCGTGCCACGGAAGAGACGCAGAAGCACTTCGGAAATTCCGTCCTGCTTTTCACTCCTCTTTATATCTCGAATTACTGTGAGAACTACTGCATCTACTGCGGTTTTAACTGCAGAAACAGGATCCGCCGCGCCCGTCTCGACGAAGAGGGCATCCGCCGCGAGATGGAAGCGATCGCGAAGACCGGTATGGAGGAGGTCCTGATTCTGACCGGCGAGAGCCGGAAGATGAGCGATGTGGAGTATATCGGGAAAGCATGCTCCATCGCCCACGAGTACTTCAAGAACGTCGGCGTCGAGGTCTATCCGATGAACACGGACGAATACGCATATATCCATAAGTGCGGCGCGGACTATGTAACAGTGTTTCAGGAAACCTATGACAGCAACCGCTACGAACAGCTTCATCTGGCAGGCCATAAACGTGTCTTCCCCTACCGTCTGAACGCACAGGAAAGAGCGGTACGGGGCGGGATGCGTGGGGTCGCATTTGCCGCACTGCTGGGCCTGTCGGACTTCCGGAAGGATGCTTTTGCCGTCGGAAACCACGCCTACCTGATTCAGCGCAAATACCCGCATGCGGAGATCTCATTCAGCTGCCCGAGACTTCGCCCGATCATCAATAACGATAAGATCAACCCGAAAGACGTTCATGAGAAGCAGCTTCTTCAGGTCATGTGCGCCTACCGCATCTTCATGCCGTATGCGGGAATCACGATCTCAACCAGAGAGCGCGCAGGCTTCCGTGACCATGTCATCGGCATGTGTGCCACCAAGATCTCCGCAGGTGTCAGCACCGGCATCGGAAGCCACGTAGAGGGTGACGAAGGAGAGGGAGATTCCCAGTTCGAGATCAGTGACGGAAGAACACTTGCCGAAGTGATCGACGCCATCAAGGAGCGCGGCCTGCAGCCGGTATTAAACGACTATGTGTTTATTTGACGGGAAAAACATCATCGCAGTAACATCGCGTGTACTCTGCCCGCGCCCGCTGTGGGAGCAGATCCCCAGGATAAGGGAAGCGGGCATCACGCGCGTGATCCTTCGCGAGAAAGACCTGTCTCCGAAGGAGTATCTCGCTCTGGCGGAAAAAGTGCTCCGGGCGTGCGAAGCGTGCGGGGTCGATCTGACGATCCATTCTTTTCCGGAAGCGGCGGAAGAGCTGGGCGTGAAGAGACTTCATATGCCGCTTGATCTTCTGAAGAAGGACATGTACCGGTGCTTTTCCGATCTGGGGACATCGGTCCATAGTATTGAACAGCTCCGGGAAGCAGAGTCCTTCGGTGTCACTTATGTCACGGCAGGACACATCTTTGCGACAGACTGCAAAAAGGACCTCGCGCCACGAGGTCCCGGGTTTCTGTCAGATATCTGCGGGAAGACAGATCTTCCCGTCTATGCCATCGGCGGGATCACTCCGGAAAATCTTCCGGAAGTTCTATCCTGCGGTGCCAGGGGCGCGTGCATCATGTCCTCTGCGATGAAGTTCTAATTGCTGCCCTTCTTACTGCCCGTTTTCCGATATTTGCCTAGTTTAAGCTGTCCGCGCGTATGATCGTATCCACATGTTTTTCCAGATACGGATCGCTGCTTTGGATCAGATCGTGCTTCTGAAGCATCTTCACGATCTCCTCCGCGATCCTCTCCGAAAGAAGTACGACCGGATCCGACAGGTTCAGATACTTGGGACTGTATTTTCTGCCTTCCCAGACCTCCGGATCTCCATTGGTCTCGGACAGCTCCCGGATCCACTTACTGATCCGCCCCTCTTCATCCAGCTCCGTAAGCCTTCTGTAAGTCCACTTATAGTACGGCGGATACTGCCGTTTCAGAAGGAAAAACAGCTGCATGGCCGACTCGATTCCGTGAAGCCGGCAGAGTCCCGCGGCAACTCTGTCATCTCTGGACATACAGCGTGCATAGTTTACCTGAAGAGCCGCGGAGAAAATGTGCAGTTCATTTACAATGCGGATCTTCCAGATCCGGTCCGGATAGTAGGAAAGAAGCATATTTCTATATGCTGTAAAAGCACCTGTATCGTCACGGAATACTTCTCCGTTCGTAGCTGTTGCGAGGCAGGAGTGATCGAGTTTCTGCCACTCTTCTTCACTAAGTGAGAGTGTCTTCACATCGCAATTGATCCCCAGGATCTTACTGTAAAAATCATGGATGGTCATGACGCCTCTTCGCTCACGAAGGCGCACTGTCAGGTTATTGCCCGGCTGGCGGTCGATCAGATCGTTATATGCCTTGTCGAGTTCTTTTCCAAAAAGAGCCATATCTTCATCGGTCAGCCACAGGCACACGCCGGTACCGAAGTCGTGATCCCTCGAGATACCGTCATCATATCCGAAGCAGTCCGAGCCTTCGCCGGAAAGTCCCACGGCGATGCGGTCCTCGTACTGCGGGAATTTCTTTCTGATCATCGGGGCGACCTGGTTTTCGTAGAAGCGACGGCTGTTGCTGATCTGTGTTTTTTCCTCGACGATCCCGATCAGTTCATCGATCGAGTCGATCACGAAGTCGGCGCCGGAAGCCAGAAGCGTCACTCTGTCCGCATTTCCGTAGGTCACACCGCAGGTATGGACACCCGCATTTCTTCCCATGTGGATATCCATCGGCATGTCCCCGACGACGATGGCCTCGTCCGCTCTGAAGGATAGATCCCGAAGTGTCTTTTTTACCGGCTCGCCATCAGGCTTCAGAAGCGCCGTGTCCTCCTGAGCGAGGATATAGGAGAATCTTCCGAGGATCCCCAGCTGTTCCAGAAATCCCAGGAGCGACTTTCTGTTCCGCGACGTCGCGATCGTACACGTCATACCCATCTCCTGAAGCTTATCCAGCGTCTCCAGGACCTTCGGGAAAAGCACCGGCGGTTCAGTCCGGACGATCTCGTCGAAGAGCTTTCTATACAGCGTCACGCACCTGTCCGCTGTCTCATCATCCATATCAGGATACATTCTCAGAAACCCGATCTTGGCAGTATATCCGATCGTGGCCGCGCATGTCTCCTCGTCCAGGATAGGAAGTCCCATCCGCCGCATGGTCTCCTGCTTGGCAGAAACGATCGGTTTTCTCGTATCCATGATCGTCCCGTCAAAGTCAAATATAACCAGTTTAATCTTCAATTCTCTATTCCTCCCTGATCGGATCTGCTCCCGAAATGGGATAATCCTCTTTCATATTCGTCTTGCACATGTAACGTCCGGCGGATATATTCTATAGCATCATCCCGGCTTAC
>OCTX012279861.1_pt1 | contig 13009 bp, 9 predicted proteins | sample 1539691 | NCBI WGS metagenome assembly OCTX01 (sample SAMN02144231, study PRJEB22623) | gut metagenome | biome: sheep rumen | host: Ovis aries | place: New Zealand
TGGAAATTTTAGGGAAAGAACTATTGTCCTTTAACTCCCTCTAACTCCCTTTAACTCCTTTAACTCCCCAACTTGCGAAAGTTGAGTTATCTATTCTTCAGAATAATACAAATTAATTACTTGTTTCGGGCCTCAATCTCGCGGTTGATCTCGTCGATTTTCTCGTCGCTCAGCTCGTACTTCGAGATGATGAACATGGCCAGCAGCAGCAGCAGGGCGGGGATGACGCAGACGAGCCAGCGGATGCCCTCCTGGGCCTCGGGCGACTGCAGCTCGAGGTCGTTCATGAAGTAGGCACCGGCGGCATTGCCCACGCTCATCATGGCAAAGGCGGTGACGAAGAAGAGGGCGATGATGCGCAGCGGACGGTTGCGGCGGAACTCCGTCCAGAGGTCAGAGACCTTCACGTTCTTCGTCTCCTTGTCGTCCATCACCACACGCTCCTTGGTCTGCGAGAAGCAGAAGATGAGCAGGGCAAGGCCCACAAGGGCAAAGATGAGCATGGTGAGGAACCAGGCACCGCTGTCCTTAGGCAGCGTCTGCGCCTCCTCGGCGGCCTTGTAGTTCGTCCACGCCAGTACCCAGCCGGGGATGACACCGCCCAGCGCCATGCCGGCCTTAAAGAAGATGCCCGTCAGGGCGTTGACGATGCCGCTGATGCGGCGGCCCGTCTTCCACTCGCCGTAGCTGATGACCTCGGGGATGAGGGCCCACATATAGCCTGTAGCCACGATGACACCCGTGGACTTGATGAACTGGGCTATGTAGACCAGCGTGATGTTCTCCTTCACCGTGCCCATGCGGCTGATGATGTAGAGCAGCGCCATGCCGATGATGGCCACCGAGAGGAAGATGTAGAACATGTTCTTCTTGCCCACGCGGCGCTTGATGGCAGGCACCATGGGCATGAAGATGAACGAGGGCAGCGAGCCCAGGCCCATGAACAGCGCCATCTCGATGGGAAGGTCGGCACCGGCCAGCACAGCCACCAGGATGGGCACGCCGGCCGACACGCACAGGCCGCCGACGTTGGCCATGAACATGCGGGTGGAGGTGAGGATGGTAATCTCGTTGGTGTCGCGCGTCAGACTGCTGTTCAGCGCACCGTAGGGAACGTTGATAAGGGTGTAGAGCATCGACATGCCCACGTAGGTGATGTAGGCATAGAGGATGCTGGGCTTGAAGCCGTCCCAGAAGCACAGGATGGCCAGGATGGTGAGCGGGATGCCGCCCAGCACCAGGTAGCTGCGGTATTTACCTAAGCGAGGGTGGTGCTTGTCGACGAAGGTGCCCACAAGGGGGTCCCACAGCACGTCGACGATGCGCACCACAAGGAACATGGTGCCCGCCAGGCCAGCCGACTTAGCAGCATCGCCGCCCAGCACGTACACATCGGTGTAGAAGAACAGAAGGTACATGCAGATGGTCTGATAGATGAGGTTCTGGGCCAGGTCGCCGGCACCGAAACCGATGCGCTGTAGCCATGACAGCTTGTAGAAGCCTTTCGCTTCAGTAGTTGCAGTGTTTGTTGACATGTCGTTTTTATATTTAATAGTTTTCAGGCACGGAAAAGTGAAGGCAAAGGTAAGGTTTTTTCGCCAACTAACAGCAATTATTTGTTGCATAATCGTTCTTTTTTGTTTCATTTAACGAAAAAAAGACGAATGAAGGCGCTTTCATCGCGTTTTTTTGTTACTTTTGCAGGGATAATACTGCTGAACATGAAAAGACTACTGACAATGCTGGCCCTGCTACTGGCAGTGGCCACGACGAGGGCTGAGGTGCGCATGCCCCAGCTCTTCCAGGACGGCATGGTGCTGCAGCGCGGCACTGACATTCCCGTATGGGGATGGGCCGAGGCCGGAGAGAACATCAGCGTGGAACTGCTCAACCAGAAGGGGAAGGCCGTGAGTACCGCCACTGCCACCGCCGGAGCCGACGGGCGATGGCAGCTGACACTGCCCGGGAAAAAGGTGAAGGCCGGAGGACCCTACAAGCTCAGCATCACGTCGGTGACCGAGAACCGGCTGACGCAAATCAGCGACGTCCTCGTAGGCGACGTATGGCTCTGCTCGGGACAGTCGAACATCGACGTACACCTGGAACGCGTATATCCCTGGTACACAACGGCCATCGACGCACTGCAGAACACGCAGGTGCGGCTGTTCCGCGTGCGCAACGAGACCAGCCTGAGCGGACCGAAGGAAGACATCGGGCCCGCCAACATCAACTGGAAACCGCTCACGAAGCAGGACGCATGGCTCTTCTCGGCAGTGGGCGCATTCCTCGGACAGCGACTGCAGGAAGAGACGGGCGTGCCGCAGGGCATCATACAGAACAGCTGGGGAGGAACACCCATCGAGGCATGGCTGCCGGCCGACTCGCTGCAGAAGAAATACCCCATGCTGGTGGAGAAGACACGACTCTACGACAACCCCGACTACGTGCAGGCGCAGCAGCGCGCCAACCAGCTGGCCGACCAGCGATGGAACCGGATGCTCGACGAGCGCGACCCAGGAATGAAGAAGGTGGAGGGCGAGAAGGGGGAGTACCTCTTCACATCACTCGCCTATGACGACAGCAGCTGGAAGCAGGTGAACCAGTGGCAGTGGCAATGGAGAGGAGTGGGCAGCATCTGGCTCAGGCAGCATGTCAACATCGACGGCGAGCACGCAGGAAAGCCCGCTCGGCTGCTGTTAGGCACCCTCTTCGATGCCGACATCGCATACGTCAACGGACACCAGGTGGGGCGCACCTACTATCAGTATCCGCCACGGCGATACGACATTCCCGAAGGGCTGCTGCGCCAGGGCGACAACGTCATCACCGTGCGCTTCATCAACAAATACGGGGCAGCACACTTCATACCCGAGAAACCCTATCTGCTGGCCTTCGGCGACGACCGCCAGAGCCTGAACCCTCTGCCACGCGACATCATACGCCTGAGCGAGCAGTGGCTGCTGCACGACGGAGCGCAGATGCCCTCATGCCCCAGCGGCGACGTCAGCCTGCAGAACCTGCCCACCACCCTCTACAACGCCGTGCTCAGCCCGCTGGCACCCTACGCGCTGGCCGGAGTGGTGTGGTACCAGGGCGAGTCGAACACCGGCAACGCGGCACCGTACGCCGACATGCTGCGCATGCTCATCGGCAGCTGGAGACAGCGATTCCAGCAGCCACGGCTGCCCTTCGTCATCGTGCAGCTGGCCAACTACATGGAGTGTGTGGAGCAGCCCCAGAACACAGGCTGGAGCCAGGTGCGCGAGGCGCAGCGCATAGTGGCGCAGCAAGACCCCCTGGCAGAGCTGGTGGTGAACATCGACCTGGGTGAGACGCAGGACATACACCCACTGCGCAAGCGCGAGGTGGCAGAGCGAATAGCACTATGCCTGGACCGCCTGGTCTACGGCAAGAAGGTGAACCTGTTCCCGCAGGTCATAGCCCATGAGGTCAGCAACGGCAGCGTGACGCTCACCCTCGACCAGCCCCTGCGCCCAGGGCCCCTGAAATACTTCGAGCTCGCCGGCACCGACGGCCGCTTCCACAACGCCGCAGCCACCGCCAGCGGCACCACCATCACCATCACCGTGCCCGCAGCCATCACCGGCGCCCCCTCCTCTTCTTCCTCCTCATCGGTTACTGCGTCCGCCGGTTTACCCGGCGGAACCCCCGCCCTCCTGCGCTATGCCTGGAAGAACAACCCGCTCGGCGTGGATGCCTACACCCTCGGCGGCCTGCCCCTGTCGCCCTTCGAACTGAAGCTGGCCACCAAACCCTGACGTGCACCCACGGCCATAACGGTACAACGGAATCGGGTAGTTACCAGGGTGCGGCAAGTGAGTTAAAAAGCGTTAACCCGTGAAGAATAACTCCTAACTCCTAACTCCTAACTCCTAACTCTTTTGTACCTTTGCACCATGAATGCAACAATGAAGGACTTCGAAGTGATGGCACCCGTGGGAAGCCGCGAGTCGCTCGCAGCAGCCATACAGGCTGGCGCCGACTCCATCTACTTCGGCATAGAGCGCCTGAACATGCGCGCCGGATCGGCATCGGCCTTCACCATCGACGACCTGAAGGACATCGCCGACACCTGCCGACAGCACGGCATCAAGAGCTACCTCACCGTGAACACCATCATCTACGATGAAGACATCGAGCTGATGCACCAAATCATCGATGCCGCCCGCGAGGCCGGCATCAGCGCCATCATAGCCAGCGACGTGGCTGTGATGCAGTACTGCAGGGCAACGTCACCCTCCACCAACTGTCCTCCCTCCACCCTCCACCCGTCACCCTCCACCCCCATAGAGGTGCACCTGAGCACCCAACTGAACATCAGCAATGTGGAGGCCCTCCGCTTCTACGCGCAGTTTGCCGACGTGGTGGTGCTGGCCCGCGAGCTGCGCATGGAGCAGGTGGAGCACATACACCGCTGCATTGAAGAAGAGCACATCTGCGGACCCAGCGGACAGCCCGTGCGCATAGAGATGTTCTGCCACGGAGCACTCTGCATGGCCATCAGCGGAAAGTGCTACATGAGCCTGCACGCCGCCAACCGCAGCGCCAACCGCGGTGAGTGCATACAGATTTGCCGGCGCAGCTACACTGCCACCGACAACGAGACCGGCTACCAGCTGGAAATAGACAACAAGTACATCATGAGCCCCAAGGACCTGAAGACCGTACGGTTCATTGACTGCATGATGCGCGCGGGCGTGCGCGTATATAAAATAGAGGGGCGCGCGCGCGGGCCGGAGTACGTCTACCAGGTGGTGCGCTGCTACAAGGAGGCCATCGAGGCCGTGCTCAACGGCACCTTCACCGATGACCGCAAGGACGAATGGGACCGCCGCCTGGCCACCGTCTTCAACCGCGGCTTCTGGGACGGCTACTACCAGGGGCAGACCATGGGCGAATGGAACAAGACCTACGGCAGCAATGCCACTGAAAGGAAGGTGTATGTAGGCCGCGCCACGAAGTACTACTCACGGCTCGGCGTGGGCGAGTTCCAGGTGGACGCCACGACGTTCAAGCTGGGCGACAAGCTCCTCGTCACAGGCCCCACCACAGGCGTGATGTACCTCACCGCCACAGAGATTCACGACAACGACGGACGACCCGTCAGCGAGGCACCACAGCACCAGCGCATCGCCATACCCGTCAGCGGAAAGGTGCGGCCATCAGACAAACTATTTAAAATAGAGAGCCCCCTAAGTTAGGGGGGTGGGGGTCTGAACAAACGACGACCTCCATATATAATATAATAGATACAACATAAAATGAATAAAACTTGTTCAGACCCCCAAACCCCTAACTTAGGGGGCTCCATCAACGAAGTACAAGACGAAATCATCGAGGAGTTCCAGGACCTTGAAGACTGGATGGACCGCTACCAGCTGCTCATCGACATAGGCAGCAGCCAGGAGCCGCTCGACGAGCAATACAAGACCGAGAGCAACCTCATTGACGGCTGCCAGAGCCGCGTGTGGCTGCAAGCCGACTACGACGGCGAGCGCCTGCACTTCCAGGCCGAGAGCGACGCCCTCATCGTGAAGGGCATCGTCAGCCTGCTCATACGCGTGCTCGACAACCAGAGGCCCGCCGACATCCTCGCCGCCGACCTCTACTTCATCGACCGCATAGGGCTGCGCGAGCACCTGTCCCCCACGCGCTCCAACGGCCTCGTGGCCATGGTGAAGCAGATGCACGCTTACGCGCTGGCATACTCCGCCCCCAAAAGCAGTCAGAACTAGTCATACTAGAAATACTAGTCTTACTAGAAATACTAGTCTTACTAGAAATACTAGTCCTACTAGATATACTAGTCCTACTAGAAATACTAGAAAAAAAGCAAAAAACCATGCAAGACGACTTCGACATACGACAAGAGCGCTACGCCAACACCGCCGGCGAGAAGGACTTCGAGAACGCCCTGCGCCCACTGGCCTTCGACGACTTCTCGGGCCAGCAGAAGGTGGTCGACAACCTGCGCGTCTTCGTAGAGGCTGCCAAATACCGCGGCGAGCCACTCGACCACACCCTGCTGCACGGACCACCCGGACTGGGAAAGACCACCCTGTCGAACATCATCGCCAACGAGCTGGGCGTGGGCTTCAAAATAACCAGCGGACCCGTGCTCGACAAGCCCGGCGACCTGGCAGGCATACTCACATCGCTGGAGCCGCGCGACGTGCTCTTCATTGACGAGATACACCGCCTGTCGCCCGTCGTGGAGGAGTACCTCTACTCTGCCATGGAGGACTACCGCATCGACATCATGATTGACAAGGGGCCGTCGGCGCGCAGCATACAGATAGACCTGAACCCCTTCACCCTCGTCGGCGCCACCACACGCAGCGGACTGCTCACCGCCCCGCTCCGCGCCCGCTTCGGCATCAACATGCACCTGGAGTACTACGCCCCCGAGACCCTCTGCTCCATCATCGAGCGCTCGGCCAAGCTGCTCGGCGTGCCCATCACCGAGGATGCCGCCATGGAGATTGCGGGGCGCTCGCGCGGCACGCCACGAATAGCCAACTCGCTGCTGCGCCGTGTGCGCGACTTCGCGCAGGTGCGCGGCAATGGTGGCATCGACACCAGCATATCGCGCGTGGCGCTGACAGCACTCAACATCGACAAGTACGGCCTGGACGAGATAGACAACAAGATCCTGCTCACCATCATCGACAAGTTCCGCGGCGGACCCGTGGGCATCTCGACCATCGCCACCGCCATCGGCGAGGACAGCGGAACCGTGGAGGAGGTCTACGAGCCCTTCCTCATCATGGAGGGATTCATCAAGCGCACGCCGCGCGGGCGCATGGTCACCGAGCTGGCCTACCGACACTTCGGGCGCAACCCCTACAACGGCAACATCATGCAGCCCGACCTCTTCGGGTAGGCAGTTGCACGTTTTACTTGGATTTGCCAACCTTTTTACAATACTTAGTTTTGTACTGAGCAGACAAAAAGGTTGGCTAATTTGTTGCTAATCAGATTGGTAAAAAGTCAAATCGCTCACGAGGGCCAAAAGCGCAAAAAGACAAAAAAGTTCCATTTTCATGCTCCACGATAACGAAGAAATGACTAACTTTGCAACCGCGAAAGCAACCCAACAACGCATGACACACAGACGCTACTACATCATAATAGTCCTTGTCATCATGATGCTGGCCACCGCATGCCAGGACAAGAAAGGGGCAGCGCGCTACAGCGAGGCCGACCGTCAGGACATGGACTCATTGGTGAGCAGTGTGAGCAGCATCGACAGCCTGCGCCTGATGGCGGCCACCTTCCAAGGCAGTGGCAACAAGCTGGGACAGATGACAGCACTGCGACAGATGGGTAAGCTGCTGCGCGAGAATAGCCGGTTCATGGAAGCGATAGACTGCCACCAGCAGGAGCTGACACTGGCCACAGAGGAGTATGATACTTTGGAAATGATACAGGCGCTGAACAACATCGGCACCAACTATCGGCGCCTGGGCTCGCTGGAGGAAGCATCAAGCTTCCACCAGCAAGCTATGGTGCTCAGCACACAGATGAACGACGACAGCTGGCGAGCACGCAAGAACCGCGTGGTGTCGCTCAACGGCTTTGGCAACGTGCTGCTCTCCATGGGCAACCTACAGCAGGCCGACAGCGTGCTGCGGCTGGCACTGCACGGCGAGCAGCAGCTCGACAGCAAGCTGGGGCAGGCCATCAACCTGGCTAACCTGGGCAGCATCAAGCAGCAGCAGGGACAGACGGACTCCGCACTCTACTACTACCGGCAGTCGCTCGCCATGAACGAGCAGGCCGGATCGCAGCTCGGCATAGGGCTGTGCCACATACGCTTCGGCGAAATCAGCGAGGAGCACGGCGACTATGCCAAGGCCATCGAGGAATATACCAACGCCAACGACCTGCTGAAGGAGGCCGGCGACGAGTGGCACTGGCTGGAGGCCGTGCTCAGCATTGCGCGTATATATATAAAGGAGGGGAAGACCGCCGACGCACAGCTGTTCCTGGACCAGGCCTGCCAGACGGCCTCCAGCATCGGATCGCAGGAACACATGGTCAGCGTCTATAACCTCTATTACCAGCTCTACGAGAAGAAGGGCATGCTGCGACAGGCGCTGGACAACTACATACGCAGCAGCCAGCTGTCCGACAGCCTGCTCGACATACAGAAGCTGAACAACATCCAGAACCAGCGGTTGGCCAGCGAGCGGCTGAACCGCCAGCATGAGGTGGAGCTGGCACAGGAGCAGGTGGCACTGGAGCACCAGCAGAAGACCACCGTGCTCGTGGGAGCCATAGCCGCCGTGCTGCTGGCGCTGGCACTGGTGGGACTGATGGGCTACCGCATGCACACCCGCAACGTGAAGCACCGGCTGATGCAGCAGATGCAGCAGGTGCGCGAGAGCTTCTTCACCAACGTCACACACGAGTTCCGCACACCGCTCACCGTCATACTCGGCATGGCCCACCAGCTGGAGGACCAGCAGGACGGCGACATGGCGCAGGTGCGCTCGTCGGCCAAGATGATCGTGCGACAGGGAAACTCGCTGCTCGGGCTCATCAACCAGCTGCTCGACATCTCGAAGGTGCGCTCGGCAGTGGGCGAGCCGAAGTGGAGCCACGGCAACATCGTGGCCTTCGTCACCATGGCCATCGAAAACTTCAGCTCATACGCCGAGAGCAAGCGCCAGGAGCTGACCTTCACCCACTCGCTGACTGCGCTCGACATGGACTTCGTGCCCGACTACATGGAGAAGATCATGTCGAACCTCATCACCAACGCCATCAAGTACACACCCTCCTACGGCAAGATCAACGTCACGCTGGAGCAGAGCGGCACCAACCGTGTGAAGATACAGGTCTTCGACACCGGCCGGGGCATCAAGGCCGAGGCGCTGCCACACATCTTCGATGCCTTCTTCCAGGGCGACGTGCAGGAAGGCGACGTGGGCACCGGCGTGGGCCTGTCGCTGGTGCGACTCATGGTCGAGGCCATGAACGGCACCGTCAGCGCTGAGAGCGTTGAGGGCCAGGGCTCCACCTTCACCGTCATGCTGCCCGTGAAGAGTAAGAAAAGCCTCACCCCGAACAGCCTCTCCCCGAACAGCCTCACCCCCGGCCCCTCCCCAAAAGGGGAGGGGAGTATATACTCTCAAGCGCAGGACCAGGGGCAGGTTCAAGGGTCAGAACTATATACTCCCCTCCCCCTTCGGGGAGGGGCCGGGGGTGAGGCTGTTCGGGGTGAGGCTGTTGATGCCTCCATCCTCATCATCGAGGACAACCAGGACATTGCCTTCTACATCGGCCAGCACCTGCCGCACTGCCGCCTGCTCTACGCCCGTAGTGGCGACGAGGGCCTGCAGAAGGCGCGCGAGATGATGCCCGACCTCATCATCACCGACCTGATGATGCCCGGCGACGCCGACGGACTGGAGGTGTGCCGACAGGTGCGGCGCAGCGACCTGCTCTGCCACATACCCATCATCATCATCACCGCCAAGACCACCGAGGCCGACCGCATACTCGGACTGGAGGCCGGCGCCGACGCCTATCTGGTGAAGCCCTTCAACAGCGAGGAGCTGCTGGTGCGCGTGCGCAAGCTGCTGGAGAAGCAAGAGACGCTGCGCAACAAGTTCACACAGATGTCGGCCGACGACGGACAGTCGTCGCAGCAGGAGCTCAGCCCGCAGGACCGCAAGTGGATGAACCACCTGGTGGACGTGGTCTACCGACTGATGGCCAACGGCCAGACCGACATGGACAGCGTGGCCAGCGAGATGGCCGTCAGCCGCACACAGCTGAACCGCAAGCTGCTGGCCATCACCGGGCAGAACGCATCGGCCTATGTCATGCGGCTGCGCCTGGCCCGCAGCCGCCGACTGCTGAAGGCCGACGTGAACATGCCCGTGGGCGAGGTGGCGCTGCGCTGCGGATTCGACGACGTGGCCTACTTCAGCCGCATCTTCAAGCAGACCTTCCAGATGACACCCACGCAGTATCGCAAGCAGCAGACCTAAGGCGACGTTTACTGAAGTATGCGCTTTTTGGCGGGCGAAACATTTGGCGGAAAGCAAAAAAAATAGTAATTTTGCACCCATGAACGAAAAGACAGGAATATTCGTGGGTACCTTCGACCCCTTCACCGTGGGCCACGACAGCGTGGTGCGCCGGGCACTGCCGCTCTTCGACCGCCTCGTCATCGGCGTGGTGGGCGACAACGTGCAGAAACCCAACATCACCCCCGCCGAGCAGCGCATGCAGGCCATCAGCCGGCTCTACGCCCAGGAGCCGCGCATCAGCGTGCAGCCTTACTACGGCCTGGCCGTGGACTTCGCCCGCAGCGTGGGTGCCCGGTTCATAGTGAAGGGCGTGCGCTCGGTGAAGGACTTTGAGTACGAGCGCGAGCAGGCCGACATCAACCGCCTCATCAGCGGCGGAGAGGTGGAGACCATCCTCCTCTACAGCGAGCCCCAGCTGAGCAGCATCTCAAGCAGCATGGTGCGCGAGCTGCAGCACTTCGGGCTCGACGTCAGTGCCTTCCTGCCAGAGCAATAGGCTGGGGCAGGGGTAGTAGGGCTGGTATAGCTAGTAGGGCTAGTAGGGCTAGTATGACTAGTATGACTAGTAGGACTAGTACGACTAGTAAAACTAGTACGACTAGTAGGACTAGTAAGACTAGAAAAAAACACTAAAGAAAAAAAACAAGAATGATCAGCTACAACAGCGAAAACGTGAAGTTCCCCCAAATCCGGCGCCGCGACACCTCGGCCTGGATACGGCGCGTGGCCGCCACCTACGGCCGCCGCGTGGGCGAGGTGGGCTACCTGTTCTGCGACGACGAGAAGATACTCGAGGTGAACCGCGAGTACCTGGGACACGACTACTACACCGACATCATCACCTTCGACTACGACGAGGGCGACGTCATCAACGGCGACATCGTCATCTCACTCGACACCGTGCGCAGCAACGCCGAACAGCTGGGCAAGGACTACGACGAGGAGCTGCACCGCGTCATCATCCACGGCATCCTGCACCTCTGCGGCCAGAATGACAAGGGCCCCGGCGAGCGCCAGCAGATGGAGGCCGCCGAAGACCGCGCACTGGGGATGCTTAAAACAGCTCCAGTCCTTTCTGCACGATGCGGCTGTCCTCGTTCATGATGCTGAAGTACTCGCTCATGTCCCACAGGTCGCGGGCCATGAGGGCCTTCAGCTGCAGGCTCAGCAGGGGCAGCGTCTTCTGGCGCTCGTCGGCATCGGCGTTCTTCACACCCTGCTTCTCTCCCTCGGCAAGGACGGCGTCGAGCAGCTCCTGCGGCACCTGGAAGTCGCGCTTGAAGCGCTCGAAGTCGTCGCCCCACTGCTTCATCAGCTGCTGGCGGTGCTGGTCTATGTAGCGCAGGTTCTGCTGTATGAGTATGCCCTTGGCGGCCAGCTCGCGGTGCAGGCGGGTGTAGTGCGTGGTGTCCAGGGGCACGAAATAGTCGGGCATGATACCACCGCCTCCGTATACCGTGCGGTGCTCGTGCAGCGTCTCGTAGCGCAGCGAGTCGGCGAAGTGAATGCTGTCGGCACTCATCAGCTCGCCGTGGCGCAGCCGGTTCATCATGTCTTCCGAGTAGCCTTTCTTGTCACCCTTCTCGTAAGGCTTCTGTATGCATCGCCCCGATGGTGTGTAGTAGTGGGCAATGGTGAGCCTCATCTGCGAGCCGTCGGGCAGGTCGATGCCGCGCTGCACCAGTCCCTTGCCGAAGGTACGGCGTCCCACCACCATGCCGCGGTCCTGGTCCTGCACGGCTCCGGTGACGATTTCTGCCGCCGAGGCCGAGTATTCGTCTACGAGCACCACCAGCTTCCCTTCGCGGAAGGAGCCGTTGGTGGTGGCGTGGTAGTCGTGGCGGCCGGTGGCGCGCCCGTCGGTGTACACGATGAGGTCGCCCCTCTGCAGGAACTCGCTGGCCACGTCGGCCGCTGCCTGCAGGTATCCTCCGCCGTTGCCCTGCAGGTCGAGCATCAGGCTGTGCATGCCCTTTCGGCGCAGCGTCTCCAGGCTCTCCATGAACTCATGGTAGGTGGTGGCCGAGAAGTTGCTGATGCGTATGTAGCCCACGCCGGGCCTGATCATATAGGTGGCGTCGATGCTGTGTACGGGAATCTTTCCGCGTGTGACGTCGAAGCGCAGCGTGTCGCTGATGCCGCGGCGCACCACCTTCAGCCGTGCCACCGTGCCCTTGGGCCCGCGCAGGCGCCGCATGATCTCCTCTTTCGACATCTTCACGCCGGCTATGGCGGTGTCAGCGACGGCCACGATGCGGTCGCCGGCCAGTATGCCCACGCGCTCCGAGGGGCCGTTGCTCACGGGCTGGATGACCATGAGCGTGTCGTCGACCATGTTGAACTGCACGCCGATGCCCTCGAACGACCCGTTCAGCGGCTCGTTCATCTCCTTCGTCTCCTTCGGTGTGCTGTACGTGCTGTGGGGGTCCAGCTTCTCCAGCATGCCGCGTATGGCGTCCTCCACCAGCTTGCTGCCGTCGGTGGGCTCCACGTAGAGGGCCTCGATGGCCGACAGGGCGATGTGCATCTTCCGCAGGTCGGCCATGCCGTCGCCCGTCTGCTGTGCCGTGGACGGCAGCCAGGGCAGCAGGGCGGTAAGGAGCACCAGCAGGACGGTGTATTTCGTCGTTCTCATCATCTTGTTCGTTCCTTTTGTCGTTATTCGGCGGCAAAGGTAATAAAAACGCATCTATCGTGCAAGCTTTTTTCAAAACATTAACACTGAACGGGCTCGCGCGCGTGCGCACGCGATACGCGCGTGAGTGATTTTTTGGTTGCACCGAGGGTGTCTTTTGGTGGAAGGTGGAGGGAGAATAGTTGTCTAAACGATGAGAACCAGCGAAGCAGCAAAACAAGTTGTTTTGCTGAAAAAGTGGTCCACTTTTTTTCACGAGCGGGCCGCATTTTTTCATGAGCGGGCCGCTTTTTTTCACGAGCGGGCCGCA
>OCTX012219254.1_pt1 | contig 13004 bp, 2 predicted proteins | sample 1539691 | NCBI WGS metagenome assembly OCTX01 (sample SAMN02144231, study PRJEB22623) | gut metagenome | biome: sheep rumen | host: Ovis aries | place: New Zealand
GGAGAGCAAGAGATACGCGAAAGAATATCTAGAGAAATAGATTCTACTCCTTTGCAAGTCCTTGAAGATTCACTTGATCCTATTACCAAGTCTATAGCTTTAAGAAAAGCAAAAGAAGCTACAGATAGTTACAAGCTGAAGTATAAGAATGGTAAGATAGACGATGGTATAGACGTTGCAGATGGTGGTGCATATATAAGTGATACTATGGCAGAGATGCTGTTGAGAATGAACGGTAATTATAGTTCCGAAATAGAAAAAGCATTTAAGATTCTAAGAGAAGAAGTTAGATCTACTATATTAGAAAAACAACAAGCCTATAAGGATGTAATTACAGAAGTAATCGGTTCTCAGAAATATACTGCGTTTGGTCGTAGAAAACACCCTAAAACAGGTGTACAAATAGCCTACTATAATAAGATGGCTTTATTCCCAATGTTCCAGTGTATGTCTACTGGAAGAATGCAGAATATCTACAACAAGATGAAACGGCAAGGCATAGATATGCTCATGGTTAAATCTGCAGTTAAAGTAGGAGGACAATACTCTAAACCTATAAACTGGGACGATTATGCACAAGATGGAGATGAATCCAATCCTTTAAATCACGTGGGTGGCAACATTAATAATCCTTTAAAGCCGACGTTCGACGAATCTTTTGATTTTGGTACATATAAGCAGAAGTTTATATACTTGCGTAAGCAGTTAAATACAGACCCAAAAGAAGAATGGATGATGTCCATGGGTACACAGATGACTAAGGTGCTTATGACAAACCTGTTTGATGGACGTGATTATTTCATGCAAGACGGTCGTAGGTTAAACGGAACTCAGCTAAGAGACGAAATAATGGATGTCATAAACAAACTGTCCAACAGAGGTTTAGACAACATTAAAAAGAGGTTCTTTGACAAAGACGGTGATGGCAAATATACAATAAATTCCGATGCTAAATTCAGCAAAGAAATTTTAAAAATGTTATCGTCTAAAGATCCAGATAAAAACATACTCGATGCTGTAGAGATAATAAAAGAGGGGGGAAAACCTTCTCATATGAGACTGCCGCTCAATGCTGTTTCTAATTCAAACTGGCTAGAGAGTGTACTGATTTCTTCTATCAATAAGAAGGTTATCGATATAGAAACTCCAGGCGCAGCATTCATTCAGAGATCTGTGTGGGCAATGGAAGGATCTTCTTTATACGAACGCAACAAAGGAAACATCGTAAGTGACGAAAATATGTCACCTAAGATAAACAACGGAGAGCGTTTACAGATGGTCAACAATGAAGGTTCTATGGACTGTGTAGTGAGTGTTGATTTTATCAAGAAGATGCTTGGTGGAGACTTCCCGAGAGTTCCAATTAAGGATAAAAACAGAAATGTTGTTTGGGATTTAGTTCCAGAGCTAGATGCACGCGGAGAAGCTAAAAAGGATGCTAATGGTAAAGTAATATACGCCGTTCGTAAGGACAAGGATGGAAAACCAATGAAAGACGAAAAAGGTAATCCTGTATATAAGCGCAGAATCAGAACTAGAGAAATGACATTCTCTGAAATAAGGAACTGGCTTATAAATAGAAAGATTATCGGAAAAGAGGCATCTGCTAATATAGTAGGTTATCGTATTCCTACGCAGGCTGAATCTTCTATACATGCACTTCGCATCGTTGATATTCTTCCTGTTGTAAACGATACTATCATTCTTCCAGCAGAGTTTACCAAGATCACTGGTTCTGATTTCGATGTCGACAAACTATTCTTATCTGCTATCCGATATAAGATAAACAGAACAGAAGGAGAGGATGGTAAATATCATCAAGTTGTTTCTGATACGTTCGAAGAAAAGGAAGATGCATATTATCAAAATACGTTGTTGAGAGATTATATAGGTTTGTTATTAGACTGGACGTCTGCTGAAGATCATAAACAAAGAACTACAAACTTCTTACATAGATCCATCGATAATGATACAGAACTTCTAAAACGTATAATAGAAGATATAGAATCTGGCGCTTCTATTACAAAGGAAGATCCATACGGCTTCTATAGTTTAAGTACGCAAACTGAATCTAAGAATGATTACATTACTGGTAAAATAGGTATTGGTCCTTTTGCATTAAATAATAACAACCATATCTTGACGATGATGTATCACGTTAGATTTAAACACATCGAATCTAGTATCATGGCAGCATTAGACTTAGAGTCGTTAGACAACCGTGAAGATAAAGATAAAGAATCTATCATGTCTTGGTTATCTGCCCTCATTAATGCTCACGTGGATATTGCAAAAGACCCATATATAAGCAGACTTAATGTAGGACCATTCACATATAATCTGGTGAACTTGTTGGTTCGTACTGGTCTTGGTAGAAAGACATTCTATTTCACTAGTCAGCCTATAATGAGAGCTTTGTCTGAAGCGTATGTAAATGCTGGAGCCATGTATATGGCAGATCCATATAGTAGTAAATATACATTACAACAAGAAGCTGTAGACGAAGTTGCTGAAAATTGGTTTAAGGAAAGCGGAGTTACATTTGAAGGTAAAAATGCAATGCAACTTATTGAAGCTGTTAAGGAAGGTGGAGATAAGAATGCAGATCTTCGTACTAAAATAAATCAGAAGATAGCATCGCTGTTCAATACCGATTTAATATCTGATGCAAAATCTAAAAAGCCAAATATAGAAAATCAGCTGTTCTATTATCTTGCGTATTTGCAGTTTGATAAATATGCAAACGCTTTATCTAGTCTCGTTACGTATAGTAAGATTGATACAAAGAAGCACGGAAAGAGTGTAACAGAACAGATGGTATTCGAAGAAGGTTTTTATAGAGTATATGATATTTCTAGAGAATCGAACTTATTCGAGCCTATAGGTTTGACGAATATGAAGGACAAGTCTTATATTGGAACGAAGACGCAAAATGCCATAAGTAGTGTACGAGATATATTAGGAAAGCAATTCATACAAAGTACACCAGCCTTTAGAGGAACTATGGATGTCATACTTAAAGCAATAGGAAGAGAAGACTCTTTAAGCACTCCTCTTGTAACTAAAGTAGCAAATGCGATGGGTGCTGCAATTAAGTCGCAATTCTTTGTGAACGAGTATGTACCGCGTATATCCGACAATAAGCATTTCTTGCACGATCTTGTCAGCGAAAGTGAAGAAAATCTTGAATTCGTTGTACGATCTGAAGGAACATCTGTATCTGTAAAAGGTTCTCCAAATCATGATTTGTCTACTTATGTGAATGGGCCGATCAGACTTACATACGCTGGAGCAGACGGTAAATATTATATGATAAATAGTACTGTCACCGGTTACGATAGAGAAAACAACGCATTAACCATAGCTCATAAGCTTCCGCCTATGTACGGAAAAGCTAGAATAAAGGGTGGTAAAAATACAATTCACGACAGATTGAATCGCCTGCAAGTAGCTATTAAGATAAATCCAGTATATAGAAACTTATTAGATACCAATGGCGAACCAAACAACGTATTATTACAAATGTTGGTTCCTGGTAAAGAAGTAGAATATACTGGTTCGTCTATAGTTGGAGAACAGCCAGATACATACGAAACAATGAAGTTTGTTAAATTCTTCAACTTCGTAGAAGATAGTGGTAGTACTGCAAACTATATAATAGATGCTTGGGACGAACTGCTTCATTATAAGAATGACAATAAGGATGCGGAAAACAATATAAGAAGGTTTGCGCGAGATCTTATCGTGTACGGATTCATTACATCTGGTGATAGAGGTGGATTTACTAAGATATTTAAGTATGCGCCTGTATCATGGAGAGAAGAATCTGGGTATGGAGATTTCATACAAAGAAAGCTTATAGAATATTCTATGGGAGTACAAACAGACCTTGATATTCAAGATGTTATTCTTAATAACTGGTTTGATAACGATTTTGTAAGAAAATACAATCTTAAGGATAAAGATGATAAGCCTCAGTTTATGAAATATACAACCAAGGTAAACGGAGTACCTTATGGATTTGCTACTATACTTGCTGCAATAAAGAAAGATGGTGAAGTATATAAAGCTTCTATTGATCCAGAAACAGCACCGATGTTCATAAAGATTCCTCGTAGAAAAGATAGGGAGTCTTATGACAGTCAAAGGAGGTTTACAATTTATAAACTTCACAAGATAGCAAAAAACAAGACTGGTGTAGAATATCCAGTATACGTTAAAGTAAATCCGAAAGGTAATCAGATTGGAGGTGGTTTCTTGATAACCGAATATGGTAGAAACGACGGAATGTCTACTCCAGAGTATACTATAAACGAGGATGTATTAGAGAAGACCTATCAAGCAGCCAATGTTGGTGATTTAGTCAAATCATTTGCTAAGTCTGAACCTAATTTTGCTGCTATTATAGACGGATTAAATAGAGCCTATAATAGAAATCAAGAAGTAGTTATTCAAGATTATACTGGGTTTAAGCAAGAAGACAATACCGCACCTGATCCTGGGGTTCCTATTACATCTGTTGATACACAGAACATTATCGATCCTGAAACTAAGATTAACATTTACGCTGGTACTGGAGAGAATGCAGATTTGAGTAATTTTGCAGAAAGACCTTTCACTTTCCAAGGGTTTAATTTTAGGAGCGTTGAACAAGCATTCCAGTATGGAAAGCTACAAGGTCTTAGAAATCAGTTGTTGTTTGATGGAAGTAAAAGTTCTAAATTAGCTGCCGAGAAAGTTAACAATCTAATGGAGCAGATAATGAACTCGGAAACAGGAAGCGATGCAAGAAGATTGGGTAAAACAAAAATTACTACAAGGAGTTCGAGTACAAGGGATCTTATAAATTGGTACTTTGACTATAAATGGAATGAAATGTCTTCGCGGGCTATGAAAATGCTCATGAAAGATTCGTTCAGACAAAATCCTCAGGCTCTACAAAGACTTCTTTCTACAGGTAATGCTACTCTCACTCATACTCAAGATAAAAGTAAGTGGGGTACTGAATTCCCAAGACTTCTGATGGAAGCACGTGATGAATTGAGAAAAGAACAGCAATCTTCTCAAAATAATAAGTTTGACGATTCTGAATTCTCAGATGACGCTATGAAACATTGTAAATCTTAAAATTAAGCGATTATGATAATATGTCCAAATTTTAGTAATCCCGATGTTGCTAGGGATTTTAATGAATTAAAAGAAGCAACAAGCGAGAAGGCGGCATATGCTATATGGTCGCTTAATAATGGAAATCCTATAGACAAGGCCCCTAACGGGGCCAAGTCTAAGCTTTTCGAAGACTTACTTGGATTGTGTAATAACGACAGACAGAAAGCAATACAAGCAAAAGCTAAAGTGTACGGTGAAGGCTTTATGAACTGGTTTGGCGATTGGATTAATGACACTGCCAACGCTTCTAAAGTAGTAGATGAGAACGGTGAGCCTTTGGTGGTATACCATGGAAGCAAAACAGAATTACGTATATTTGATTCTAGCAGATCTGATGCAAGACAAATACTTTCAGAAACAATAATACCAACAAATTTCTTTTCTGATGATAAGACTGTGGCAGACTTTTTTGCTATAACAGAAAAGCAACAACTTGCTGCTGCAATTAGTAGGACTATTTCTATAGTATTAGATGCTTTTAGTGGAGAAGATGTTCCTACAGATATTGTAGAAGATGAAATTTGGACAGATGCTGCTCAAAGAACTGGTAAAAGCAAAGAATGGTGTAAACAATTTTGGAAAAATGAAGTTCCTGCTGAGTATAAAAGACTAGATGAGTTTGGAAATACTAAAATGAAAGACCTAAATGTTGAGAAACAAAAATATCAAGTATTTCTCAATATGAAAAATCCTGTGTTTATAGACGCAAAAGGAGAGAGAGCAGATAAAGTATTAGAAAAAAATAAAGACATCATAAATAATAACGATGAAGTTATTATATTAAATATTGATGAGACTGTTGGAAAACAAGAAACTGCTACAGATTATCTTGTTAGAAACTCTAACCAAATTAAATCAGCTACTGATAACAATGGAGAGTTTTCTACTGAGAATGATGACATATTTTTACACGTAGATAAAAAAGTAAACGGTACAAAAGGTCTCAGCGATACAATAGAAAAAGAAGGAGCTACTGGAGTAGAAGCTGCGGAAAATGTTGTAAACTTTTTAAGAAATAAATTCCCAGCCTTGCGTATTAATTTTGTAGACGACGTAGATGATATACATAGGGATGACCCCGTCGAAGAAGATGTACTAAAGGGTATATTGAGAGATAATCACAACAAAAGTATAGTATATCATGGAGAAGTTTATTTGTTACGTTCCAGATTATCAAAACAAGGTGGCCAGATAGCTTCTGAGGAAATATTACACATGTTAATAAAGACTCTTCAAACAGACAACGAGAATCTTTTTAAATCGTTGCTCCGCGAAGCTAGGAAAGATTTTAAAAAATTAACTGTTCAAATTGAACATATATATAAAGATGCAGGACAAGATACCATCGATAATGAGATAGTAACTCAGGCACTTGCAAGATATGTAAATAGAGACATCCAGAACAATAATCACAGCAAGTTTGCAGATTTTGTAAGGCAGTTCGTAGACTGGTTGAAATCTATAATATTGAATAGCTCTGACAAAATCGGAGAAACTGTATATATCGATCCAACAAAATTAAAAAGTCTAACATTACAAGAATTTTCAGATTTAATAAATGCAGAAGATACCAGGTTTGATATAAATATAGATTCAGACGACATGTTTTATCATACAACTGGATCTATTACACGTGAAATATATGATTTAGGTGTACAAATAGATACAGAAAGAAGACAATACATAGACTCTGTAGTAAACCAGTATCAAATGAATAATGAAGATGCGTCTGCACATGATCTACAACGTGTCCAAAACAATGCAAGACGTCAGTTTAATCTTGACAGATCTAACGCGTTGATGAGAGATAAACAGATTATTTTGGCGCAGTCTTTGGGAATGTCTTTAAGCTTAGACGGTTATTATGAAAGTCAAGAAACTGGTCAACGAAAGTTGATGCTAGAATACTTTATAAATAGCTTACAGGAAGATACATATAAAGCCTATAATCTTGAAAACATAAATAGATCTAAGTATGAACAAGTAGGATCTGTAAAAGGTGTTACAAGCTTAGCAAATGTTATATATACAGCGTTGTACGATGGTGATCTAACCACTCTTGATTCTGAATTAGCCAGAGATTATGTTCGAATGTTCTGGGGGTCTGATTTAATACAGGCCGCTTTAAAATCTCTAGACAATGGTCATAAAACATCCAAACAGTTAGAAGATGATCTAGTAAATAATATGACTAGAGAACCAGTTTCTAGTAGAAATCCAGATATAATTGATTGGTTTAGAAATACTTGGGCTACTTTAAACAGTATTGTCAAAAACATAATTAATACTGTTTTTTCTGCTGCTCAGAGACAGGATATACTTAAAGCTGTAGATGCAGCATATATGATAGCTGAAGATTTAGAATATACTAACAGTAACCAGATGATATATGACCGTGAAGACGGTAATATGTCGTCATCTATATTCCTGTCTGATAAAGACAAAGAAGTTCTTTCTAATATTCGCTCTGGTGTAAAAACCAGATTGAAGTCACAGCTGTCTAGAAATGTTAAAAACCAAAGACTTATTGCCGATTTAAAAACACGATTGGAAATTATAGACGGAACTAATCAAGATTCTATAGACGATGTTTACAATATTATACAAGACTTTTTGGTAAATGCAAACCAAGAAATAGGTAGAACTAGATCTTATATAGACAATAATCTTTTAATACAAGTAAACATAGATAATTGGAATCCGCAAGAAATAAACTTTATACAACAAGATCTGATAGGTTATTATAAAAACATGTTGGACATTGTATCTAGTTTATTTAGTGACAAAACATCGTCTATAAATAAATTCAATCAGTATAGAGTTGCTAATGATCCAAATGCAATAAACCTAGAAAATTTTGTGAATCAGCTTCTCTATAACATAGAAATGTTACAATCTGATTATAATGCAAGAGTTGTAAAACCATATGTTAGGAAAGTTTTAACAGACTATGTAAATTCAGAAGACGCTATAATAGATAAAGGAACGTTTATCTATAATATGGAGAAGTGGCTTGAACAAGATGCTGCATATGGAGATCTTTCTGCAGGAGAAGTTCTTGTAGGAATGGCTTCTAGGTCAAAGAGCCCAATCGTCAGAATAGTAGAAAAGATGATGTCTTCTGCAGAATATGACACCTCTAGACAAACTCTTAAGAAAGGCAACGAGCTTATTAGAAAATATAATGAGTTACGTCCTAAAGGTTCTCAAATAAGTCCTTATAACTGGCAAAAACGGTTTATGGAATTTGACAGAGACGGCGTGCCTACTGGATATTTCATACGCGATATTAACTATGGACAATTCTATAGAGACAAAGATAGGAAAGAAGAAGAACTGCGTGTAAAATATGGACTTACTGCTGACGAAGATGGTCACACCATTTTTCCAGAAGAAGATTTTATCAAAGACGATAGTATCTATAATAAATACTATGACGAATTAGATACTTGGTTGGATGCTCATTGTAATAGAAGATATACTCTAGATTACTATAAAGCAAGACGTAGATATATGTCTCCCAAGACAATGCAGGCTAAAAACCAATTACAACGTCAAATAGACTTGTTACTAGATAAATGTAGAATGCCATCTGGGTTTGTAGATTTATCAAAACTCACACAAAACGAAAGACATCAATTAGATTTATTAAGACGACAAAAAAGAGATCTTGGTAGTCATTATATATTTACAGATTCTAACGGTGTGTTAGTAGTAGAAGAAAAAAGTGGCGATGCTCTAAAAATAGCTGATGAAATTTCCAATTGGAACAAATATATAACCGATAAGATTCATTATAAACCTGATTGGACAGCATTTAATAAAGCTAAAGCTGAAATAGAAGCAAAATATGGAGCAAATAGTCAAGAAGTAATAGATTTTGAGAGAACCAATAAAACAATGCGTATAACTCCAGAATTCTATGATTTACTTCACGATGTTGTTGGTACCGCTGCTACTACTCCAGAATTAGAAAGATTAAAGAAACGCCATTCTGAAATCATAAACGCCTTAAAAGATAGAGAGGGCGCAGGATCTCACAACTTAAATAAATTAGGGTTAGGCCTTAATACAGATCAATCTGGTTGGAAGGAGTTGCAGAGACTTGAACAAAGGATGGCAGATATAAAACGAGATCTAAAATTAAAGGGCATAAACGGCACGTCTCCTACAAATACGGCTGTTACGTTTGATCAAATAGCTACTATGAAGTATGTCACAAAGGATGACACATCCTCGGAATCGTTTGCCAATTATTTATATAATCAGTGGCGTCAAGCAGCTGCTTCTAATACAAATTTGACGAACGTATTTAATCAACTGTTTACTTATACAGATTATGATGGTAAAATTAAATATCTAAACGCATTTAGATATTTAACACCTAATAATTTTACATTAACTGTACAAGGTCGTACTGTAAAATGTATAGAAAACAGACCAGGAAGTGAATATTCAGAATTAGATGAATCTTCTGTCTTTGTAAATAGCAATTTTGTAAAAGATGGAAAGTCTATGCAGCCTAAAAACATGTATGAAAACAAAGCTTTTAACGAATTAAGTAGTAAAGAAAAAGAATTCTTAAAAGCTCTACTTGATACTATGGATGAGGCCAATAGTATGATCCCAAATAAAGCGCTAAATAGAGATCACATGTTGCCACAAATCAGTGGTAGAACAATGTCAGTGTTATCTAATACTCTTCGTAATAAAGAATGGCAAACCGCTTTAAAGTATTCTGTGAGAAAGTTTGGAGTTAAATATGCAGAAACAACAGGTGATGTATCTACTAATACTGATTTGGCTAGAAGACCTGACGGTACTGTAGTAAATAATATTCCTATAAGGTTTATAAATAAGCTTGACAACCCGTCTGTTCAAACCACAGATGTTTTAGGCTCTGTAATAATGTTCTACGACATGGCTTGTAATTATGCTAATAAATCTAAAAACTTGCCTACACTAGAACTTATAAAATATGCAATCAAGCCTGACACAAAAACCGGTAACAGAATGGAAGACCAGTATACGAAGGTTGAAAACATGTTAGACCAGCGTTATTACGGAAAAGAAACATCTTTCGGATTTGATAGCAACGAAAAGATAACAGAATCTAAACAGCGCACTATTCAAGGTATCAAGACCATTCGTAATACAGCAGCTGTCGCAATGCTTGGTGTAAACTTTACAACGATTGAAGTAGGTTATATGGACGCATTATGTTCTATGTTGTGTGATGCTGTAGCAGGTAAGTATATAACAAAAAGAGATATGCTTACTGCTTTCGGTCAATGTATAGCACATACTCGCAAGATGTTAAGCGGTTTAGGTAATCCTGTTGTAGACGATAAGCTTGTTGCAGCTATGCAATATAACCAACTCAGTAGAAGCAACTCTGAAATATTTGCAATGACTGACAAGTTTAAACTTGATAAATTTGTTCACGATCATTTGTTGATGGGAGGTTATACTATAACTGACTATATGATAAATTCTATGATGCTTACTGCTACGTACAATCATTATAGACTTATACGTGATCCAAAGACAGGTAAAGATAGATTTTATTCTAAAACAGATGCCATAAACGAATTTACTAAGCTTGGATATACAGAAAAAGAAGCTGTAAGATTGTGGAAGAAAGCAAAGAAAAAAACTCTTTGGGATGCGTATGAAGTTGTCGATGGATATTTTACTCTTAAGGATGAGTATAAGGATATAGTAGACAAAAAATTAGAAGACAGAATTGCTGGCAGACTCAGAGATAGAACAACATTGTATAACGGTGTAATGCCTCAAACAGAAAAAGCAAAACTTCAACAAAATGTCTTCGGTTCGTTCTTAACCCTTATGCGTAATTTCTATATTAATACATATTGGGATAGATTTAAGACTGGAGCTGACTATGTTACAGAAGACGGGGATCATAAAATAAGTTGGACATCTGAATATAAAAGAGACGATTTAGGTTTAGTAAACCTCGAGACTGGAGAATTTGAAGGAGCTGTGTTTAAAGATTTTTGTAGAGGTATGTATAAACTTACTGCAAACGCAAAAGCCGCTGTACAAGGACGTGATGTTTTAACAGAACCTCAACGATATGCCGTTAGGCGCAGTGTATCTGAATTGCTTATATTAGGCGGACTGTTATTCTTAATGTTATGGAGTATATCTTTTGCGAGAACACATAACTATGACGATGATAAAACACCAGCTTGGTCATTAAATCTAACTGGAGACGATAAAGGTTTGCATTTTAATACTAACAGCATGTCTGACAAATTTGCCGACTGGACTAGGTGGAAGTTAGCTTTGCTTGCCACAAGAGGCTTTACAGAACGTCTTACACCGTGGACACCGCAGGTGACAGTAGAATTATTTACTTCTCCGTCAGTAGCTACTTCATATTTGGACGATGTTGGTCAAATGTGGGGTCTTGCGACTGACTTATTCTCTCAACGTATTGACGAGGAAATTAAGTCAGGCGGTTATAAACATATGACACGTGGAACTAGAGATATACTAAAAATAATGTCGTTTACGGGTGTAGATAACATCGTACGTTCTTGGCATACCGATGGAATCAAGTCTACGCTTAATTATTATCGTAGTCTTGCTCCTACTAGTGCTCTAGTACAAACACAATCAGAATGGAACGAAGAGCATGGTTTAGGTTCACACGGAGCTAAAAAGAAAAATAATAAAAAATCTAGAATTGGCGAATATGCCGATTAACTCTACGTATTACATGTGTTGTTATACTTATATGGAAAAATAAAAGGGAGGTACTCAAATGAGTATCTCCCTTTTTTTATGCGAAGAAAGTTCAGGCATATAGTCTTCTTCTGGTAATATGGAAGGTTCAGGACGCTCATACATTGTTCCAAGGAGTATATTATTCATTATCCAAGCGTCCCTATCCTTCCAAAAACTCAACACCTTTTGCTTTTGCATAGGGTTGAGTATTATATTACCATCTCGAAGTCTTCTTATGACACTATCTATAGTAAAAGTAAACAACGTGTATGGTTTATCTTTTATATAAATAGTCTTAGTCGAATATACGTTTTTAAGTTTATTCAACTTATAAAAACAGCTAAGTGAATTTTCTTCTTTCGATTCCGCATCATACAATAAAAATAAATGGTTATTTAAGAATGGCCTATTCTTGTCTTCAAAATAAGCCCCTACAAAACCGCTAGAGTCTTGTATATCTTTCCATTCTATTTCATCGTTTAGTAGCGGTATTGCTATTTTTAACAAATTGCTCATAGGTTCAATGACTCTGAGCCGTCGCCTTCATAATATTCTCTACTATGATCCCACTTACCTGTTTCCTGGTGCCACATAATAGCTTTCATAGCATCCATAATAGTAGTTTGTCTAGACTGTATCACGAACAAGTCTATCTTGAATACACGAATATCATAACTACCTGTAGTATCAATACCTATAATATAAAACTCGAATTTCCAACTATTAGGATCTTCTTTAAGCTCATATTTTAGATACCAAACAACAGCTTGATAATAGAAACAAAGCTGTCTTAAGTAGTCATACTGGTCTATACTATCCTCAAAGTGCCACAACTTTTGTGTAGTCTTTAAGTCATAGATAATGGCTTTCTTATTCTTAAAATCAAGTGTTAATCCGTCTAACAATGATTTACACTCAACTCCAGATGCCATCTTTACATAGTACGTCCAGTTTATATGGAATTCATGATGACTTACGATCGGACTAATACCTTCATCTCTACCAATATGATTATATAACTGACGGATACCTATTGATTTTCCGTGAGGTTCAATTATCTGTTTTGCAAGTTTATGAGA
>OCTX012261654.1_pt1 | contig 13004 bp, 7 predicted proteins | sample 1539691 | NCBI WGS metagenome assembly OCTX01 (sample SAMN02144231, study PRJEB22623) | gut metagenome | biome: sheep rumen | host: Ovis aries | place: New Zealand
CAGTCTGGAGGGCGACCCATACCCGGGAACCTCCGGGAACACATCTCTGACTAACACCTCTACTCCAGCTTCAATCTTATATAATGCCAACCTCGACGGCAAATACTACATGAACAAGCCTATAGAGGCCATCACAGAAAATTCGGACGGAACGATTTCTTTCGTGTTTAACGGAGGACCACAGTTAGGAGTTCCAGAGGTATTAGAAGCCACCGATATCACCCCAAGCAGCTTTACCGCGAACTGGACGGAAGTGGAAGAAGCCAGCAGCTATACAGTTGAGCTGTTTGAGACATACGAGGCAGAAGTGTCATTGATGCTTTCTGAGGATTTCAGCAAGCTGAAAAGCAGCGGTGTCAATACAAGCCTCGATATATCCCCAAACTTAGACAAATATATGACTCTTACAGGATGGACTGGTGCAAAACTTTTCCCTGGCGTCAACAATGGAATAAAATTTGGCAGCAGTGCCTATAGTGGCAACTTGACCACTCCGACACTGGACGCACCAGCCACCGGCACTATCACGTTGTATCTGAAGAGTTATCCTTATGGCAAATCCACCAGCGCAGAGTTTGATGTGACCATAGGCAGCTCTACCCAGCGGGTTGAAAGCGACGGCAGTGATAAAGTAATCGTCTTTAACAACGTGGAAAATGATTTCAACATCCAAATCGGCACCACCACCAACATGAAACGAGCATATATAGGCGAAATACGGGTTTATGATGGTGAAATCACGTTGGATGACATCACTTCCGGAAGCAGTAAAGCCAGACGTATTCAGGCAAAGCGCTCAATTCAAAAGGTTGAGAATGTAGAAGATACGCATTACACATTCACAAATCTGGCATCAGGCAGCTATTATTACAGAGTTCAAGCAGTGAAAGCAGCTACTCCTGCAGAAGCAGCCAGGGTCTCATCATGGAGCAGCCAGATACTTGTGGAACTGGCATCATCGCGGCCTTCAAACGGTGATGTGAACGAGGACGGAGCTGTTGACATATCTGACATAGTTGCCGTGATCAACCAGATAGCTGGGACCCAGACCTACCGATATGCCGACGTGAATTCAGACAAAAAAGTTGATATCTCCGACATCGTTGCCATCATCAATATCATAGCAAACAAAGAATAGTCACAAAATAATAACAAACGACATGAAATTGCGAACCATAGCCACAGCCCTGCTGTTTATCATGACTGCCTCCCTGCTGGGACAGCACCGTAATTACTTCTTCCAACCACAGGCCGTATGGCAGGACGACGAAGGCAATGCCATCAACGCCCATGGTGGCGGAATCATGAAATACGGCAAAAAATATTACTGGTACGGTGAGTACAAAGTCGGAGCCACCACCCTTCCTTCCTGGGCCACATGGGAATGCTACCGAACCGATGCTGGCGGCGTGAGTTGCTACAGCTCGTGCGACCTGCTGAACTGGCATTTCGAAGGAGTCGTGCTGAAACCGGAGTCAGATCCGAGCAGCGACCTTCACCCGTCGAAAGTGATAGAGCGTCCTAAGGTGGTGTACAATGTTCGTACTGGCAAGTTCGTGATGTGGTTTCACTGCGAGAGCGCAGACTACAGCAAGGCCGCCGCAGGCGTAGCCATAAGCGACAGCCCGACAGGTCCGTTCAAATATCTGGGCTCGTTCCGTCCAAACGACTCGATGAGCCGCGACCAGACCCTTTTTGTGGATGACAACGGCACCTGCTATCAGATTTGCTCTTCTGAGAACAACCAGACCCTCCACATCAATCGCCTGACCGACGATTACCTGAAGCCCGACGGTACGTTTGTCCGTCGGTTTGTGGGGATGTCGCGTGAAGCCCCCGCTTTGTTCAAGTATAACGGCAAGTACTATATGCTCAGCTCCGGCTGCACAGGCTGGGATCCGAACCAGGCAGAACTGGCCGTTGCCGATGACATCATGGGTGAATGGACGGTATTGGGAAATCCGTGCACAGGTAATGACGCAGACAAGACCTTCTATGGCCAAAGCACCTATGTCATTCCCGTTGATGCAGAGAAAGGTCGATTCATCGCATGCTTCGACATGTGGAAGAAAAAGGACCTGGCCGACAGCCGGTATATATGGTTACCAGTTAAGATCAACAAGCACACAGGAGCGATAAGGATTCCCTGGATGTCGACATGGAAAAAGTCTGAGTTGCGGAAATGGAAGATTGAGTAAAGGCAAAATGACGAAGTTATTAAAATGCAAAAATTCCTACTTAATTTAATTCTCCTATATTTCATCTGTTGCCTTGCGTTCTCTTGTGGGAATAATGACCGTGAGCTAGAACAGCGTATTTTTGGAAACATGGACAGTTTGCTGGAAGCAGCTCCAGATTCGGCTTTTCAGTTCCTGAACTCGATGTGGGAGACAATAGACTCCTTGGACAAGGATAATCTTACCATGAAACACTTGATGTACCTTGCCAGCGCACAGAACAAACTTTATCTTGACTTGCCATCCTACAGTATTTTCCAACCAGTCGTCAACTATTACGACCAGAGAGGTAATGTAAACGATCAAGTGATGGCACACTATCTGTTAGGCTGTATATTCCGTGATAAGAAAGAACCGCTTAAAGCACTTGAATGCTACTAAGAGGCTATAGAAAAGGCGGACACTTTATCTTCAGAATTCAATTACGTCACATTATTCAGCATATATGGTCAGATTGCGGAAATCTATAACGACCAGTATCTTTACGAAAAAGAGATTGAGGCATACAAGAATTACTCCCATTTTGCCCTAAAAGCAGGAGACACCTTAAATTATATATACGGCATTCAAAAGAATGCCACAGTCTATTATCTGCTTGGTGATAGCGTTCATTACATGGAAAATGCCCAAAAGAGTTATAGACTATACATTGAAAACGGCATGCAGGACTTGTCTGCCAATGCCTATACCCCCATTATCATTGAAAATCTTGACCGACATAACTATGAGGAAGCAGGCAGTCTCATGCATAAGCTGGAACTCACTTCTGGGTTTTATGACGCAGACGGTAACATATCAAATCACCGTGAATACTACTATAACCTAAAGGGAAGATACTATCTTGGTATAGGTGAGACAGACTCGGCAGAGTCCTGTTTCAGAAAGCTTTTCACATATGGTTACAGCCAGGAAGCAAGTGAGGGTTTACTGAAAATTTACCAGAATATCGGCATTGTGGACTCAGTATTAAAATATTCCCGATTAGTCAATGAACAAATAGAAAATCTCCTGTTGGAGAATCGTACAAAGGCGGTCAGTGAGACCTCTGGAAAATTAGAACTGACAAAATATCAGAAAAAAATAGAAAATATCAGATTAAAAACAAAAAGATTGAAGTTGAACATTTTTGTTTATACTTTCATATTGGTCTTATGCTTTATTTGTGTTTTTACTTATATCTATAGAAAACACAAACAGAAAAAAGAAAACCTGTTGAGACTTCAAACGGATTTTGACCAACTTAACAGGCAATATCAGGATGCGATAAACGAATTCGACTCTTTAATTAACTCGTATGATTCAATTAAGAAGTGCTTGAACAATAGTCAGGAGATTATATGTGATTTTGAACAGAAACTCAAGGAGAAACAAATGGAAGTAGCCTCTTTACAAGATAAACTTTCAAAATATGAGTTTATCGGTCTTAAAAACAAAAGGATAAATGAGAAAAAAGCAGTATTAGAAAGTGAAATTGGTATTATCTTAAAATTAAAAACAGAGCCTAGCCCCAATTCAAAACGTAAGTCAATATCTCAGAAAGAATGGAATTTATTTATCAACGTATGTAAAAAACATATTCCTGATTTAACGAACAACATTATTTTAGCACATAAATTAACTCAACCAGAGATTCTAACATGTCTGCTTGTCTATTTGGGGTTTTCTACAAATGACATAGCAATAATGTTTGAGGCTAATAATACAAGAATCTCTAACATTAAACGTGATGTCAATAATAAATTATTTCATGAAAAAACTGCAACAACACTTTTTGATAATTTGTCAGAAAGAAATTAAATAAACCAGTTTTATCAAATATCGACATAATACAAGTGAATAACAGGAATCATTAGAAGTGATTAGCATAATTCATATAATAAATTAATAATCAACCATATACAATTGATATATTATAAATGATTGTGAATTTTTTGTGAATTTTTCCTTGATTTTTTTGAATAGTCTTAGCCCGTTTTTTTATACTTTTGCAGAAATTTCAATTTATCAACTAAACTAATTAAAAGTATGAAAAGCAAGACACTCATTATTGTATGTGCATTATTGTGTTGCATCTCTGCAAATGCGAAGGTAACAGATGAACCAGTAAAACTGACAAAAAACAACACACATTCCAACGGAGGCCCCCACCGTTCACCAGAGCCATCTGTAATTGTAATTATAAATGATACTTATATAGAATTTGACACTTTATATTCTGGATGCAATGTTACCATAATCGATTCCGACGGATTGACGGTATATAGTCTCATTATTGATGAAAATGGAATTATCTCATTGCCCGATAACATAGAAGGAATATTTGAATTGCAATTGTATGTGTATGATGACATTTACACAGGAGAGATAGAACTATAACAATAATGGAATTACTACCATTCAAACGAACAATATCATCATGAGACAACTTATATTTATATTACTTTTTGGTTTATCCATACATTCCATAGCTCAGGTTGAGATTAGTTACAGTTCGAATTCTCCTCGTGAGTGTGACTCAATCGTAAGTCAGCTTACAGAATATATTCCAGCCGGAAGTGGCGGTGAGGATGCTGTATGGGATTTTTCGGACGACATCAGCACAACAGATACAAGAACAATTTATTATTCATCAGACTCCACAGGAAATATGATATGCATGGAACCAGAGCGAATGATAAAGTTCCGTCTAAGTGAGGACTCACTGTTACTGACCGGCTACGAGACACATTTGCGAAAGATGGACTACACAAAACCAATTTGCCTTGCCGTGTTTCCATCTGTCTATCAAGACTCTTATGGAGGTGAGTTCAGTGGCAGCGGTATGTATTGCGGACGGCTTGCAATCGAGACAGAGGGCAGCTACTCGGTTGAGGTGGACGGCACAGGATCAATGTGCCTCAGTTCTGGCGACACCATTCCCAATGTGCTCCGTCTTCACTTTCTCAAGAGCGCATCTGTATGGATGCATGAACCAGACGACACGGTTGAGACAGACCTGTCCAAACGCCGTCAGGAGATAGAAGAACGTTACCTGTGGTATGCCCGTGGCTACCGTTATCCGCTGGTTGAGAGCCGTTCTGTGACATATTATGACAACCTCTGCATGGTTTCTGACACGAGAAGCTCATTTGTCAGCAATCCTGAATGGATAAACCAGCTGAATGACTCTGTAAATCAAGACATTCAGGTAGCAGACTCTTTAGTCAATGCACTTCAGCCAGCCAACCCCGTCATGAATTACACAATGCAACTGGATTCCTCTGGGCAACTTCATGTAAGCTATAACCTCACGTCTCCAGCCAGTCTCACTTTCCTCGTGTGTAATGTAATGGGAATCACTTATATGAGCACCACAACACGTCGGGAAGCGGGTGAAGGCTACTCAGCAGACTTCGACTGCAGCGGACTGACCCACGGAACTTATCTGCTCCATATCAACTGTAACGGTCAGGTATATAGCGAAACGTTCCAAAGATAGTAGTAATATTTCAATTATGACATTAAAATACTCGAACAAACTCAATATGAACCATCATTTCGCATTTACAATAAGGACATGTGCCGTCTTGGCACTGTGCTTTTTATCAACCTTAGAGTGCTCCTCCCAAGGAGCTTATCAGCAGTACAGCAGCAAGTATCTGACGAGCCTTCCTTCTCCCAATGCCACAGATCTTGGACGCTACGGTGACATCCCCGTATCAGGCCACACAGGCAGGGCAACGGTGACAGTCCCGCTCTACAGTCTGACCCAAAGAGGAGTAACCCTTGATGTCAGTCTCAATTACGACACTTCGGGTCTGCTTATCAGTCAACTCCCTGGATGTGTGGGACACGGATGGACACTGAACGCAGGCGGATGTATCACAAGGACGGTGAACAATCGCCCTGATGAGCTCGTTTACGATTCATCTGACAAAGGCTGCTATTTCAAGTCATACTGTCAGATGCCGTCCGTGGGTAATGAGACACCGGACTTACTGTGCGGAAATTTGAAAGATTTCATGCCAGATGTGTTTCATTTCAATTTCATGGGTAAGAGCGGTTATTTCCTGCTCGGTAATGACGGCAACTGGAAAGTATACAGTGATTCGAACCTGACTGTGGCGTTCAATGCTGCCAGCTCCATCGGTATCATCAGTAGCGACACCACGCACTATGCATACCCATTTGTACGGGATTTTAACTATTCAGGGAAAGATTATCCGAAATGTATCAAGGGATTCACCCTGCTCGACGATGACGGCACCCGCTATGAATTTGGAGGGTCAACTGACGCGACCGAATATTCCACAGACCTTTTTCAGACAGGGGATACAGAGAATCCTGCGCCGTGGATAGCTACAAGCTGGTATCTCACCCGTGTGATTGACCGCCACGGAAACGAGCTTTTCAAGTTTGATTATGACCGCGACTATTTCATGGTGCAGTTGAACAGCGTGGAATACTACGAGACATTCTCAAGCGGTTCCATTGAAAATGAAGCGATCTGTCTGGATGCTTTGTCCGGCACCCTCAACGCCCCAGTCCGCCTGACCAGCATCACCACTTTTGACAAAAGAACACTGCTCTTTTCATATATAAATGCTTTTGGCAACGAGCAGGTTTCAAAAATCATATATCCATCCCTTTACGACAACGAAGGTACACCGAACGGACGCCTTACAGGGGAATATTGGAGAAGTCACATAGGACAGCAGCCTGGAAAAATGTTCTTCTATCTCCAAGACCTCCACAATGCCGCCATCCGTCAGTGTCAGGCCCCCACCAGTGTCAGCAGGGATGTTGATCCGCTCAGTTCAATCGGAATGAGGGTGCTGAGTCAGATTAAAATTAAGGAAAGTCTTTTTGTCGTTGGAAGAAGATATGACTTCTCATATAACACTACGGGTCGTATCCATCTGTCGGGAATAGACATATATGGAAGCAGTACCTCAAAAAGTGGGAAATACACCTTCGAATACAATGCTTATCATATAATTCCAGCGGACTATCTCTCCAACAATTATGACCATTGGGGGTATTATCGTCCTCCCCAGACTCCCATCAGCATCCAAGAACCCGATACAACTGATATCTATATAAATTCGTCAGGAACAGGCACCAGAAGTGCTCCATCCATCATAGATTATTTCTCTGCATACGACAGTCTCCGTGTTCCTTACCCTTTGGGTTCACCATACGGCATGTTGAGCAAAATTACCTATCCAACCGGAGGTTGCACGAAGCTGGAATACGAGCCTAACAGCTACAGCCATTGCTTATCCGAGAATCACCTGAATGTGGAGAATCAGACAGGAATTGCAGGCGGGATAAGGGTGAAGAGCATAGCAGATTATGAGACTCCTACATCGACAACCCCACTAAAAAAACGGATGTTCAGCTATAATATCCCCGGCACCTCCACCTCCAGCGGGACGCTGTACGCAAAACCGAAATATGTGTTCAACTGGCAGACGCAAAGGGCAAACAGCAACGGAACAGTCAACATGACCACCTGCCGGTCAGTTCCAGTCCGCCCGCTTGCCAACTCACACGGGCCACATATTGGTTACTCATACGTGACCGAAACTGACCTTGAAGGCAATAGGACCGTATATCACTACAGCAATATAGAGGATGCCATGGACGAACGTTTCACTTACACAATGAGTGGCACAGCGGCGACCCCTTTCGACAAGTTCTCGGAAAAAGGATTCAGACGCGGCCGGCTGCTGTCCGCCGAGACATACAGTCCTGACAACCAGTTGATGTCGTCCACCTTCAATACATACCGCGGAACAGACGCAGAAAACAACTACGTATATGCGTCCAATATGTTCTATTACCAGAACCTCAATCAAGCAAACGTGAGCTATTACGGAGGTGGCACCTACAAGATATTCTATCCCAAATATGACCTTGTACGGACCGTCACATCGATTCGGTACGGCGACACGATGGTACGCGATACTGTGGAATACATCCATAGCTACGAGGACGCTAAGGAGTATCATTACAACAACGAGTTGTTTCATGCCAACATAGGGAAACTGACATCCATAGTGAAGAAGCGCGGTACGGACAGGCATACTGAGACATACACCTACCCGTTGGGGAACGCAGACTTCACGAATGGTTATTTCTTGCCCGCCATATCAGCAGAACAAAGGATGAACAACGTGTTCCAGCAGAAAGAGATGACAGAATGGGCTGTTTTCAACGGCCAGATTCAGCCTGAATATGAAATACAATACGTCAATGGTGGAACAATCCCCGACACAATTATACATTATCTCTCCTACACACCATCCGGTCTTCCCCGTGAGTACACCATGAAAGGCAAGGGAAAGACAACACTTCTTTGGAACAACGAGGGCCGTCTTCTTGCGGAAGTCCGGGGCGACATCAATCCCGACCTGCTCGTATATGAAATCATCCCACCCAGTCCATCTGGGGGCATAGTGAATCTCGACAGTATCCCATATCAGTCTGAAGTGAGGCTGAAATACAATGGAATGAATGTGTTTTCCTTAGATAATGTTTCAGCAAAAGTTTATACTTATGACGTGAAAGGCAATGTCATCAGCATAACCACAGGCAATGGGAAGAAAGAATACTATGAATACGACAAAAGTAGCCGCCTTGTCAAAATCAATAACAGGCAGATGCAGACTAAACAGAAGTTCAGTTATCACTACAAAACCGGCAACTGATAAATCTTTATTTTGCTCAATATATTGGAAAATATGAATATGAGTTGTAAATATAAAATAAAAATCATAAATTTGCAAAAGATGAGATTTAAGCTTTCTCATAGAATCATAAGAACCACTTCCGTTATGCTTCTTGTACTTACGGCATCCATGCACATTCGTCTCCAGGCGCAGACATCCTCGCGCAACTACGTGATGAGCGAGCAATGGTTGGACTCAGCCGGCCAGCACGTGGTCAAGACCGTGCAATATTACGACGGGCTGGGCAGACCGGTGCAGGCCGCCATCGGTGGTGTACACCCCCAGGGGGAATACCTGCATACGCTGACGGAATATGACGTTGCGGGGCGCGAGAGCAGAGAGTGGCTTCCCGCTGTCAGCGTCAGCGGACTTGGCTATTCAGACAGCACCGTCCTCAAGAATAAGATCCGTCAGACCAACGGCGGCTATCCTTACAGCCAAACCACCTACGATGCACTCGGACGTGTGACAAGCGTGACCCGTCCTGGTTCAGAGTGGCACCAGAACGGAATGTCAGTGACGAAGGAGTATATAACCAACGGCGAGAACGATGTTCGCAAGTTCCGGATTCTCACAACCACTTCAATCGCAATCTATCCAGACGGCTACCATCCGGCAGGAACGCTGACAGGTGAACGCACCACGGACGAGGATGGAGTGAGCCTCACGGTATTCCACGATCTTGCATGCCGAGTGCTGTTAGAGCGCAGGGGCGGCGGCAACGACACCTACTTCGTGTATGACACGGGCGGACGGCTGCGATTCATGCTACAGCCCAAGCACGAGCAGACTAACTCCCCCGGATTCCGTTTCGTCTACCGCTACGACGACTACGGACGCGTCATCAGTAAGACGTATCCCGGCTGCGACCCGACAAACTACAGATATGACCGCTCAGGACGTCTCTGCTTCGAGCGCGACGCCCGCCTGAAATCGAGAGGACTATGCCGCTTCCGCCTCTATGACCCGCTTGGCAGGCCGGTGCTGACGGGCACCACCACGCTCGACGGTATTTCGCTTGCAGGAGACAGCTATGAGGGGGTGACCACCCTCGCCTCCTCCGGCGGCATCTGCGGAACCGGATATGCCTGTCCCGCCGGCTTGGCGCTGACGGACGTGAGCGTGGAAGAGGCGGTGTACTACGACTCATATTCCTTTCTCTCCCTTCCGCTCTTCTCAGCTGCCACTCAGCCTCAGGAGATGGGATTGCAGGGGACGAGCGAGGGATTCACGCAGAGCCTGGTGACGGGCCGGGCTGTGACGGACACCAAAGGGCAGACGTTGCTAAGTGCAATATACTACGACCGGGAAGGACGCGTGACGGACATGCGTGAGCTGCGTCCCGGTGGATGGATGACACGAACCGTCACGTCCTACACATACACCGGTCAGGTGGCACAGGCAACGGAGACTCTCTATCCGCCATCGGGCTGGAGTTACGGTGTGCGCACATCATACGCCTACAGTACGGTCACGGACAAGCTGTCATCAAAGACCTTAGAGGTGACCACGAACGGAAATTCCTCCTTCACCGAGCACTACCGATATGACGCTTTAGGCAGGTGTGTGTGCGACAGCGTGCACCACTTCAAGCAGACGCTCCGAACCTATGAACAACATGGCTGGCTGACATCCAGCCAGACGCTGCGCATGAACGGGGCCTACACGATAGAGCACGCCCAGCAGCTGCGCTACACGAATGGTGCACATCCGTGTTATAGCGGGCGGATCAGCGCAGTGAACACCTACACGGGCGGCGCATGGAAGGGTTTCAACCTGGAGTACGACAGCCTGGGACGGATGGTGAACGCCGAGGGCACGATACGGGAGGACATGCTGGCTCAGGGTGCCGCCCATTCGGAGAGCCTGGAGTACGATGCGAACGGGAACATCACCGTGCTGTCGCGCTACGGCACATACGGAGGTGAGTTCGGCCAGACCGACTTCCTGCAGATGAGCTATGCCGGCAACCGGCTGACTGGCGTTTATGACGTGGTGGGCCAGCCTGTGAGCGCCGGCACGTTCGGATTCCGCAACGGCACGGGCCAGAACCGCTACGGCTATGACAAGTGCGGCTCGCTGCTGCATGACGCCAACAGAGGAATCGCGCTCATCGACTACGATGACCGGGGGATGCCCGTGCGGATCCAGTTCACCGACGGGAGCGTGACGGAACATGTCTATGCCTCGGACGGCAGGCGGCTGCGCATGCGCCACCTCACTGCAGTGGAGGGTCTGTCGGTTGCACTCAAGAGCCGCCACGAGCTGACGGAGTCGGAGACACTGTCGAAGGACTCCGTTGATTATATGGGTAATTTCCAGGTAATCGGGAACAGAGTCAGGCGGTTCGATTTCGCTGACGGATACGCCACTTATCGTCAGAATGTCCCTGCAGAGGTGCTTGACTTCCACTTCTTCGTGCGCGGCCACCAGGGCAGTGTAACGGCTGTGATTGGCAGAGAAAGCGCGGAGCAGCTCACACGCTACTACCCTTTCGGGGGTCTGATGACGCAGGACTGCATGGGCGAGGGAGTGAGTGCGGACAAGTACACGGGCAAGCGCCTGGACCGGATGCACGGACTGGACTGGTATGACTTCGGGGCGAGGCAGTACGACCCTGTTTATGGGCGGTTCGCAGGCATCGACCCGCTGTGTGAGAAGTATCCGCACCTGAGTCCGTATGCGTATTGCGGGAACGACCCGGTGAACTTTGTGGATCCTACTGGTTGTATTTTTGACTTATCACAAATGAATGATAAAGAACGTGAGAAATACAATAATCAAGTAGAAAAACAAAAAGAAAACAGTAGATTTTTTAGGACAATGTATAGTGCTCTGGAAGAATCAAAAGATATTTATAATGTTTCATATGGAGAAGTGTTGTCCTCAAAAGGTGAAAATATATATGGTATCTTTGTTAAAAATGAAAATGGAGGAGGTAAGATCATATATTCTAACAAATATGACGATATTCCCGATTATGGATTTATTGAGGAACTGTTTCATGCATATCAACATAATTATAAAACTGGATATGAAAAAGGTGTTTTTAACAGAGAGTATGAAGCTAAACTTTTCACGTACATCTCTATTTCTGAGTATTCTTGTGCAATGTTTCCATTGGGAGACACCGGATTGGCAGATAAACTGATACTCTATCAGTATGGGGACTTTGATAATAACATCATGCTATCTCCTCAATGGGTGAAATCATCAGTTTTTTTATCTGATTACATAACCACGGCAAATAATTATGCAAGATACAATATAGAACACAACGTAGGAAATGATAATTATAAAAAAATGACCTCTGTAGCACCTTATGGATTACAGAAAGTGATTCTTGACACTTATACAAACATCAGATAGTATGAAAAGTTTTATCTTATTTATTTTTTTTCTGGCACTCAATTTGAAAGTAAATTCACAAATACACATAAGTGTTGAAGGCGATTGTGAATACTACAATTCTGCACTGTTTTGTGATGCTTTATGTAAATGTATGGGAGAAAAAACTATTTCAAGATGGTTGAAAGAGAAAATCTGGTTTGGTTTCTATTGTTATTTGGATTCTATGGGATGTGTAAAAACAATCAAGCAGATTCATCCATTACCTGTTCAAAAAAAAATAGGCAAAAGAGTTATAAAAAAAATAGAAAAATACTTAGTCCGCCATCATGTTTCATTTCATTTATGCATGTATTATCCTGAACTTGGAGTAGACGGTTACAAGCGTTTATTAAGAGAACAATTCCAAAGAAATAACACCATTCCATATCCTATTGGGAGTTTTCCCTATCATTTTATGTTTGGCTATAAGAAAGAAGACGGTTTTACCCCATATGAACATCTTATTAGAGAGATTGGTAAATATATATAATCGGGTCGTCTTTTAAAAGTGATTATTTTATGGCATGTTCTAAAAATTAATAAATCCATAAGAATTATCTTTGCCTGTGTTTGCCTCTTTTTGGCATCTTTGCCCTTAATCTCTTGAACCGTAGCTCGCTACGCTCCTACGAGATTGCGAGCAAATCTGCTCAAAAATAGTCTA
>OCTX012283201.1_pt1 | contig 12997 bp, 10 predicted proteins | sample 1539691 | NCBI WGS metagenome assembly OCTX01 (sample SAMN02144231, study PRJEB22623) | gut metagenome | biome: sheep rumen | host: Ovis aries | place: New Zealand
CTTGATGGAATATCAAATACTCAGTCAATGAATCCTTCAGCACTTGGTCATTCAGAAGAAGAAAGAGTTCAGAATCTTGTAAATGCTATGGATGGTTACTTCGATCAGGGAGCACATCATCTTAATGTAAATGTCTTCAGTCGTGAAACTCTTGAAGATATCATGGAACATCCTGATAAGCCGGAGTATGCTAACTTTACTATTCGTGTATCCGGATATGCTGTTAAGTTTATAAGTCTTACAAGAGAACAGCAGTTGGATGTAATAAATAGAACATTCCATGAGAGCCTGTAATTGAGGGATTTATGAATAATATATATGGATATATTCATTCAATTGAAACTTTTGGTGCAGTTGATGGCCCTGGAATTAGATTTATAGTCTTTCTCCAGGGCTGTAACATGCGCTGTAAATACTGCCACAATCCAGAAACGTGGGTTACTTTGCCAGATGATAATAATAATGAATTCCTGAAGTCTCATGGTATTAATATAGAAAAAAGAACACCTGAAGATATTATGAAACAGGCGTTGAGATATAAAACGTATTGGAAAAACGGTGGTGGTATAACTGTCAGTGGTGGTGAAGCTCTCTTGCAAATCGATTTTGTAACTGAGCTTTTTCGTCTTGCAAAAAAAGAAAATGTAAATACATGTCTTGATACCTCGGGTAATCCATTTTCTGTGGACGGCGCTTTTTTAGATAAATTCAGGGAACTCTGTGACTTAACGGATCTGTTTCTTCTCGATATCAAACATATAGATGATGATAAACATAAAGAATTAACCGGTTGTACAAATAAGAATATTCTGGAGCTTGCCAGATATTTATCTGATAATAATAAGAATATGTGGATAAGACATGTGCTTGTGCCTGGCATTACAACAGATGAAAATGATTTGATGAGTCTTGCCGAATTTATAAAAAGTCTTAAAACGGTTACAAAGGTAGAGGTTCTTCCTTATCATAGAATGGGGATACCAAAGTATGAATCTCTTGGAATCAGATATCCTATATCGGAGATAGAACCACCGACACAAACACAGATTGACAGGGCACGTTCTATACTTTGTCCGGATAGTTCTTTGTGAAAATTGTCTATTTTAATTAAAAATTCCTAAAAAAATATTAACATTCGTCGATATCTTGCTTATTGCTATGGATAAAAACTTATGATATTATTTAAAAGTGTTTTTGTCACTTTTTATAATTTAATACTTTAATGTGTGAAAGTATATAAAAAATTTAATGATGGAGGAATAATTATGTCAAAGAAAGTCGTACTCGCTGGCGCATGCCGTACAGCAATCGGAACAATGGGTGGATCACTTAGCACTATACCAGTAGCTGATCTTGGTTCTATAGTAATCAAGGAAGCTCTTAACAGAGCAAATGTTCCTGCAGATCAGGTAGATCATGTATACATGGGTTGTGTTATCCAGGCTGGACAGGGTCAGAATGTGGCTCGTCAGGCAGCAATCAAAGCTGGTCTTCCGGTTGAGTGTCCTGCTGTTACAATCAATGTAGTTTGTGGTTCGGGACTTAATGCAGTTAATATGGCAGCACAGATGATTCAGGCAGGTGATGCTGATATCGTTGTAGCTGGTGGTATGGAGAATATGTCTATGGCTCCTTTTGCTCTTCCGAATGGACGTTATGGATATAGAATGACATGGCCTTCAAACAGCCAGGGCGCTCTTGTTGATACAATGGTAAAGGATGCTCTTTGGGATGCATTTAATGACTATCATATGATCAAGACAGCTGACAATGTAGCTGAGCAGTGGGGACTTACACGTGAAGAACTTGATGAGTTTGCTGCTAATTCACAGCAGAAGTGTCAGAAGGCTATGGAAGAAGGCGCTTTCAAGAGAGAGATTGTTCCTGTAGAGATAAAGAAGAAGAAAGAAACAGTTATATTTGATACAGATGAAAATCCTAGAGCTGGAATTACTGCAGAAGGACTTTCAAAGATGAGAGCTATCAATCCTGATGGATATGTAACAGCTGGTAATGCTTCAGGTATCAATGACGGAGCAGCAGCTATAGTTGTTATGTCAGAAGAGAAAGCTAAGGAGCTTGGTGTTAAGCCTATGGCTACTTTCGTAGCTGGAGCTCTTGCAGGTGTTGCACCGGAAATCATGGGTGTTGGTCCTGTTGCTGCAACAAAGAAAGTTATGGCTAAGACTGGCTATAAGATTGAAGACTTTGATGTTATTGAAGCTAATGAAGCTTTTGCTGCTCAGTCTGTAGCAGTAGGTAAGGATCTTGGAATAGATGTTGAGAAGCAGCTTAACCCACGTGGTGGTGCTATAGCTCTTGGACATCCAGTTGGAGCATCAGGTTGCCGTATTCTTGTAACACTCCTTCATGAGATGGAAGATATGGATCTTAAGAAAGGTCTTGCTACACTTTGCATCGGTGGTGGAATGGGTTGTGCCACAATAGTTGAGAGATAATAGGCCTCGATTACGAAGTAATCGAGCAGAGCGAAGCGACCAGCAGCTGCGGGTTCTGCTTGCTGATAAGCGACCAGATAATAAAAAAGGAGAAATAACATGGCTGAATTTGTAACATATGAGCAGGAAGGTTTTGTTGGTATCATAACTATTAATCGTCCACAGGCTCTCAATGCTCTTAATTCTACAGTATTAAATGACCTGGAAGAAACATTCAAGGCTGTTGACCTTGATAATACCCGTGCACTTATTCTTACAGGTGCAGGAGACAGATCATTTGTTGCAGGAGCTGATATCGGTGAGATGTCTACTCTTTCTAAGTCAGAAGGAGAAGCTTTTGGAAAGAAAGGAAATGATATCTTCAGAATGATTGAAACATTTCCTATTCCTGTAATTGCTGCAGTTAATGGTTTTGCTCTTGGTGGTGGTTGTGAGATAGCTATGAGCTGTGACATAAGAATATGTTCAGAGAATGCACTTTTTGGTCAGCCTGAGGTTGGTCTTGGAATTACCCCTGGTTTTGGCGGAACTCAGAGACTTGCCAGAATCGTTGGTGTTGGAATGGCTAAACAGCTTATATATACAGCACGTAATATCAAGGCTGAACAGGCTAAAGCAATTGGTCTGGTAAATGATGTTTATCCACAGGAAGAACTTCTTGATCAGGCTAAGAAGCTTGCATCTATCATTGCAGCAAATGCTCCTATAGCAGTTCGTAATTGCAAGAAAGCTATAAATGACGGTCTTGATGCATCTATGGACGAAGCTATAGTAATAGAAGAAAAACTCTTCGGTGATTGTTTTGAGACTGAAGACCAGAAGGCTGCCATGGCTAACTTCCTTGAAAAGGATAAAGAAAAGAAACTTAAAGTTGTACCATTTAAGAATAAATAATATATATGTAGGAGGAAATATACATGAAAGTAGGCGTTATTGGCGCAGGAACTATGGGACAGGGCATTGCAAAGGCATTTGCTCAGGTTGACGGATATGAAGTAGCTCTTTGCGATATCAAGGCAGAGTGGGCTGAAGGTGGTAAGGATAAGATAGCAAAAGGCTATGCAAGACTTGTATCTAAAGAGAAAATGACTCAGGAGCAGGTTGATAATATTCTTGCCAAGATTACACCGGGACTTAAGGAAGATATCTGTGCAGACTGTGATCTTATCGTTGAAGCTGCATTTGAAGATATGGAAGTTAAGAAGACTACATTTTCTGAACTTGATAAGATCTGCAAACCAGAGTGTATATTTGCTTCTAATACATCCAGTCTTTCTATTACAGAGATTGGAAATGGCCTTACAAGACCTATGATCGGTATGCATTTCTTCAATCCTGCTGACAGAATGAAGCTTGTTGAGGTCATCGCTGGTGTTAATACTCCTGAAGATACAGTTAAGAAGATTGTTGAGATTGCAGAAGCAATAGGAAAGACACCGGTACAGGTAAATGAAGCTGCCGGATTCGTAGTTAATAGAATACTTATTCCTATGATTAATGAAGCTGCATTTATCAAGATGGAAGGTGTATCAGATATCGCTGGTATCGATGCTGCTATGAAGCTCGGTGCTAATCATCCTATGGGACCGCTTGAACTTGGTGACTTTGTAGGTCTTGATATCTGTCTTGCTATAATGGATGTACTTTACAAAGAAACCGGAGATAGCAAGTATCGTGCATGTCCACTTCTTCGTAAGATGGTTCGTGGTGGTAATCTTGGTGTTAAGTCTGGTCGTGGATTCTATAAATATAATGAAGACAGAACAAAGACACCAGTTGATGCATTATAAGAATAAAGTAAAGCTTTATAAAGTATTAAATCTAATGGAGGAAAATCATGGATTTCACTTTTGATAAAAAACATGAGATGGCCAGAAGTCTTTTCAAGGATTTTGCTGAAAATGAAGTAAAGCCTCTTGCTATGGAAATCGACGAAGAACACAGATTTCCTAGTGAAACTGTAGAGAAAATGGCTAAAAATGGTTTTATGGGTATTCCGGTACCAAAGGAATATGGCGGTCAGGGATGCGATATCATAACTTATATAATGGCTGTTGAAGAAATGGCTAAAGTATGTGCCACAACTTCAGTTATCCTTTCAGCACATACATCACTTTGTATTGATCCTATTTTGACATATGGAACTAAAGAACAGAAAGACAAATATATACCAGATCTTGCTACAGGTAAGAAGCTAGGTGCATTTGCACTTACAGAACCGGGAGCAGGAACAGATGCTCAGATGCAGCAGACAAAGGCTGTTCTTGATGGTGATGAATGGGTAATCAATGGTTCGAAGTGTTTTATAACAAATGGAAAGGTTGCTGATGTATATATCGTTATCGCAGTAACTGGTATTGTTGAGAAACGTGGCCGTAAGATGAAAGAGATATCTGCATTCATAGTTGATAAGGATACACCTGGTTTCTCATTTGGTACTAAAGAAAACAAAATGGGAATCTGTGGTTCTTCCACATATGAGCTTATATTTGAAGATGCTCGTATACCTAAATCAGCACTTCTTGGTGCTCAGGGTAAGGGCTTTGGTATAGCTATGCATACACTTGACGGTGGACGTATAGGTATAGCAGCTCAGGCACTTGGTATAGCTGAGGGAGCTCTTGAGAGAACAATAGCTTATACAAAGGAAAGAAAGCAGTTTGGACGTAGTATAGCTCAGTTCCAGAATACACAGTTCCAGCTTGCTGATATGGCTACTAAAGTTGAAGCAGCTAAGATGCTTGTATATAAGGCAGCTATGAAGAAGCAGGAATTTGCTGATGGAGCTAAAGTTTCTTATAGTGTTGAAGCTGCTATGGCTAAGCTTTTTGCAGCAGAGACAGCTATGGAAGTTACTACAAAGGCTGTTCAGCTTCATGGTGGATACGGTTATATCAAAGAATACGAGATAGAGCGTATGATGCGTGATGCAAAAATAACAGAAATATATGAGGGAACCAGCGAAGTACAGCGTATGGTTATCTCAGGAAATATATTAGCATAAGGAGGGTACGGGCGTGAAAATAGTTGTTTGTATTAAACAGGTACCTGATACTAAAGCAGGAGTAAAGTTTAAGCCGGATGGTACTCTCGATAGAAATGCAATGGTTTCAATCATGAATCCTGATGATAAAGCAGGTCTTGAGGCTGCTCTTAGAATTAAAGATGAGAAGGGTTCAGATAATGTAGAAATCACAGTATTAACTATGGGTCTTCCTAAGGCAGAAGATATTCTTCGTGAAGCACTTGCTATGGGTGCAGACAAAGCTGTCTTAGTTACAGATAGAAGACTTGCAGGAGCAGATACATGGGCTACATCACAGACTATAGCAGCAGCTATAAGAAAGCTTGATTATGATCTTATTATAACAGGTCGTCAGGCTATTGATGGCGATACTGCTCAGGTTGGTCCACAGATATCAGAACATCTTGGACTTCCACTTATATCATATGCTGAAGAACTTAAGGTAGAAGGTGATTCAGTTATAGTTAAGAGACAGTATGATGACAGACATCATATTCTTAAGGCTAAGATGCCTTGTCTTATTACAGCTCTTTCAGAATTAAATGAGCCTCGTTATATGACACCTGGTGGAATCTTCGATGCTTTCGAGCAGGAGATTACAGTATGGGATAGAGATGCACTTGATACACTTGATGACAGCAATATGGGACTTAAAGGTTCTCCAACACAGATTGCCAAGGCTTCTGATAAAGTTGCCAAGGGTGCGGGTGAAAAGATTGCACCTGAAACAGCAAGTGAAGCAGCTGACTTCATACTTGGCAAGCTTGCAGAGAAGTTTATCATTTAGTTATTATTAACGGATATATAGGAGGACTAAAAATGTCATTAGAAGAATATAAGGGTGTATATGTCTTTGCTCAGCAGATAGATAACCATATCACTGAGATAACATATGAGCTCATGGGAAAAGCTATCGAGCTTGCAAAAAATCTTGACACTGAAGTTGTCGCTGTACTTTGCGGTTCTGAGATAGAAAATAAAGTATTCCACTTGAAGGAACATGGTGCAGACAAAGTTATTCTTATAGATGATCCAGAACTTAAAGAGTACAGAACAGAACCATATGCACATGCTCTTTCAGAAGTAATAAAAGAATATAAGCCGGATGTATTCCTTATCGGTGCTACAGCTATCGGTCGTGATCTTGCTCCTCGTGTATGTGCAAGAGTTCATACCGGACTTACAGCTGACTGTACATCACTTGAGATAGGTGATTTTCCTTTAGTAGCCATTCCAGGTAAAGAAGCTTTACAGAAGCATAATCAGCTTCTTATGACAAGACCTGCATTTGGTGGAAATACTATAGCTACTATTGCATGTCCTGATTTCAGACCTCAGATGGCAACAGTCAGACCTGGTGTTATGAAGAGATCACCTAAGGAAGTCGGTAGAGAGTGTGAGGTTATCAAGTTTAATCCTGGCTTTACACCGGATGAGAAGTATGTTGAGATACTTGATATCATTAAGAGTGTTTCAGAGACAGTTGATATTCAGAAGGCTAAGATTCTTGTTGCAGGTGGTAGAGGAGTTGGTTCTGCAGAGAACTTCCAGATACTTAGAGATCTTGCTGATGCTCTTGGTGGTGAAGTTGCATGTTCTCGTGCAGTTGTTGATAATGGATGGCTTCCAAAGGATCTTCAGGTAGGTCAGACAGGTAAGACAGTAAGACCACTTGTTTACTTTGCAATCGGTATATCAGGTGCTATACAGCATACAGCCGGTATGGAAGAGTCTGAAATTATTATTGCCATTAATAAGGACGAATCAGCGCCTATATTCGATGTAGCAGATTACGGAATAGTTGGAGATCTTAATAAGATAGTTCCACTTATTACAGAAGGAATCAAAGCAAGTAAAGAAGCTGGAATAGAAGACTGATTATAAATTATGTTTTATTATGGGCATCTCTTTAAGTCTGTTAAAGGGATGCCTTTATTATTTTTTTGTGAAGAGAAAATATTATTCTTTTAAAAGAAGGATTATTGAGATATAATGACATAAGTGTCTGAAGAACGCTATATGTCTAATAAGACTTAATAATTCAAGTAACAGGAGGGAAATATGGATCCAAGAAGCAGTAACAGACAGAAAACTACTACTGGTAATTCTAAAGGAGTTCATCGTCGTGGTGAAGGTCTTGGAACAGGTCCTGTAGGAAGACAGGATGCTTATTCTGGTAGAAAAGCTGCATCGTCAGGTGGAGGAAACAGAGCTGCTAAGATAGGCGGTGGATCAGGTACTCTTATAATAATCATCATTATTATTTTTATGATGATGCGAGGTGGTGGATCAGGTACATCTGGTGGTTCATCTACAAGTGGACTTGGATCAGGAATGAATGATTATACATCATCCAGCACAAGTAATATAGGCAGTGTTTCCAGCAATACCTCTTTTGGAGATGTTGGAAGTCTCTTTGGTGGTTTCTCCGGTGCATCAACTACAAGCGGATGGCAGAATAACCTTAACAATACAGGAAAGCTTAATAAAGATATAGCGCCTGAAGCACGTGAAAAAAGAACTAAGATACTTGGTAATGGACAGGATACCTGGACAATTATGGTATATATGTGTGGAACTGACCTGGAGTCCAGAAGTGGTATGGCTTCAAATGACCTGGGAGAGATGGCATCAGCAAATATTCCTGATAATGTAAATCTCATTATATATACTGGTGGATGTAATGGATGGAAGACAAGTGGTATAAGTAATAAGACTAATCAGATATTCAAGCTTGAAAGCGGAAGAATGCAGCAGCTTGTAGCGGATGATGGCGATAAGCCTATGACAGATCCTGATACTCTGGTACATTTTCTGGATTATTGTGAATCTAATTATTCTGCAAATAGAAAATGCCTTATATTCTGGGATCATGGTGGCGGTTCTATAACCGGTTACGGTTATGACGAGAAGCATAAAAATGAAGGTTCTATGGATCTTTCAGAAATCAACCAGGCGCTTAAGAAGTCAGGTCAGACATTTGACTGGATAGGATTTGATGCATGTCTTATGGCTACGCTTGAGACAGCTCAAATGTGCAGTAATTATGCGGATTATCTTATTGCTTCAGAAGAAACTGAACCGGGTATCGGCTGGTACCATACTAAATGGGTTAATGCAGTTGGTGAGAATACATCTATTCCTACTATTGAGCTTGGTCAGATTATTGTTGATAGTTTCGTAGAAGAATGTAACAGAGTATGTGGAGGTCAGAAGACAACGCTTTCTGTTATTGACCTCGCAGAGTTCTCGGCTACAGTACCTTCTAAACTAAATGCATTTTCAACTGCAACAACATCTCTTATTAAGGGGAGTGATTATAAGACAGTATCAGATGCAAGAGCTGGTTCAAGAGAATTTGCTACTTCATCTAAAATAGATCAGATAGACCTTGTTAACTTTGCTAATTCGATTGGTACAGAAGAAGCAAAAGCTTTGTCAGAAGCTGTGCTTGGTGCAGTAAAGTATAATAAGACATCCAGATCTATGACAAATGCATATGGCGTATCTATGTATTTCCCATATAAGAAGGCATCCAAGGTTGGTACTGTAACAGCAATCAATAAAGAGATAGGTGTAGATAATGAGCTTAATAAGTGTATGCAGGCTTTTGCAGGACTTGAGACAACAGGTCAGGTATCAGCAGGTGGACAGGGTTCTGCATACAGTTCACTCCTTGGAATGGGAGGAACAGGTACTTCTGCCGGAACTATATCAGGCTCAGATGCAATAGGTTCTCTTCTTAGCGCATTCCTTGGTGGGGATAGAAGTATTGAAGGAATGGATAGTGCTGATGCACAGTACATGAATGATACGGCTGTTTATGACGCTGATGGTGCTGCTGAGTTCGTAGCTAATAATCAGTTTGATCCGTCGAAGCTTGTATGGAAAGAGCAGAGTGATGGCACGCATCAGCTTGAACTATCAAAGGCTGACTGGAATCTTATCCAGAATCTTCAGGTCAATATGTTTGTTGATGATGGAGAAGGCTATGTAGACATGGGACTTGATAATCTATACTATTTCACAGAAGACGGTAAACTCATCGGTGAAACAGATAATACATGGTTTTCAATCGATAATCAGCCGGTAGCTTTCTACTATGAAGATACAACTGAAACAGAAGATGGTGAAACTATTGTAACCGGACGCGTTCCTGCTTTTGTAGACGGTGTTAGAAGTAATCTGATTATAGTTTTTGACAATGCTCATCCATCAGGTTATATAGCTGGAGCAAGATTTGATTATTCAGATGATATGAATGAAATGGGTATAAAAGACCTGGCTGAAATGACAACAGCCAAAGGTGTTACAGAGATATCAGAAGGAGCTAAGATAGACTTCATATGTGATTTCTATGATTATGATGGAAATTATCAGGACAGTTATATGCTGGGTGATCAGTGGACATATAGTAATAATGCCACACTTAGTTATGAAAATGTCGGAGCTAATTCCAAAGTATCGTATCTTCTTACAGATATATATAATTCAGAATACTGGACACCTGCACTTGATCAGAAATAATCAGTAAATAAAAATCCTCGACTTAACATATAGTGAGTCGAGGATTTTTTTTATTTGTGTAATTATTTCTTGCCTTAAGAATAAACTTACATTCCTGCAAAACCGGTTTTAATATCTTCGATGATGTCATCTACATTTTCAAGACCGACTGAGAATCTGATCATGCCTCCTTCTATACCGGCTGCAACAAGCTGCTCATCACTAAGCTGTCTATGGGTTTCACTGGCAGGATGGAGCACGCATGTACGGATATCTGCCACATGAACTTCATTAGATGCAAGCTTAAGGCTATCCATGAACTTCATGGCAGCACTACGTCCGCCCTTTATAACAAAGGAGATAACTCCACATGATTTTCCGCCCAGATATTTCTGACAGAGCTCATAGTTCTTATCACCAGGAAGAGCTGGATAAGTAATACTTTCCACGTTCTCATTATTTTTAAGGAATTCAGCAACCTTTATTGCATTATCAAAATACTGTTTCATTCTTATGTGAAGAGTTTCGAGTCCAAGATTCAGAAGGAAAGCTGAATGAGCTGCAGGATAACATCCAAAATCTCTCATAAGCTGCATACGTGCTTTGATTATATAAGCCATCTTACCATATGCTTTTGTATATGATATTCCATGATAGCTTTCATCAGGCTCCACAAGCTCAGGGAAGTTACCATTTGTCCAGTCAAATTTACCACTGTCAACGATGATTCCGCCGCCCTGAACAGCATGACCATCCATATACTTTGTGGTTGAATGAACTACTATATCAGCTCCAAAATCAAATGGTTTACATAAGATTGGAGTAGCAAATGTATTATCAACAATAAGAGGTACACCATGAGCATGAGCTATATTGGCAAATCTCTCTATATCAAATACTGTAAGTGCAGGATTGGCGATAGTTTCGCCGAATACTGCTTTTGTATTAGGCTTAAATGCTGCATTTATTTCTTCATCAGAATCATTCTGACTTACAAAGATGCATTCGATTCCCAGCTTCTTAAGTGTATAAGCAAATAGATTTATGGTTCCACCATATATCTCAGATACAGATACAAAGCTGTCACCTGCCTGACAGATATTCAGAATAGAAAGAAGAGAAGCTGCCTGACCTGATGATGTAGCCATAGCGCCTACACCGCCTTCCAGCTGATTTATCTTTTCTTCAACCGCCATAACAGTAGGATTTGCAAATCTTGAATAAATCAGAGCCTTTGTAGGATCATCAAAGACATCAGCTATATCCTGAGTCTTATCAAATCTGTAAGTAGTACTCTGCACGATAGGAATTGCACTTGGTTCAGTATTCTTTGGAGAATATCCTGCGTGTAAGCAAAGTGTTTCGTCTTTCATTTAAAGTTCCTCCCTGTAATTAGTGTAAGTGATGTATTTAACGCACACTTCAAGTATGATACCACAATTAATGAAAAATTAAAATATACAACCTTGAAAAATAACCATATAAAATATATACTCTATATTGATGTCGTATAGATGTTGTTTTTATGTATTATTATGACACGAATTATTTTAGCAATGGAGAGTCCGTATGTCATATAAGAATATAAGGGGGAAGTAATGATCAATATACTTATTGTTGAAGATGAAAAGCCTATATCTAATCTTATAAGACTTAGTCTGAAGAATGTTGGATATAACTGTGATACAGCCTACGATGGTAATGAAGCACTGGATAAAATAGATGAGAAGCCATATGACATAATACTTTTGGATATAATGCTTCCCGGTGTAGACGGTTTTGAAATCATGGAATACATAAGACCTCTTGGAATTCCTGTTATTTTTCTTACAGCAAAAGATGCTCTTGATGACAGGGTTAAAGGACTTAAAATGGGGGCTGAAGACTATATAGTTAAGCCGTTTGAAGTTGCTGAACTTATAGCAAGAGTTGAGGTTGTGCTTAGAAGATATAATAAAACAGAGGATACATTTGACTTAAATGGTCTTCATGTAAATGCTGTTTCTATGGTTGCGACAAGAGATGGCAAAGAGATAAATCTTACACCAAAGGAATTCGAGCTTCTGCTTTTGTTCTTAAGAACTCCTAATACTGCGCTTTACAGAGATGTTATATATGAGAAGGTGTGGGGCGGTGAACTCGAGTTTGGTAGTAAAACTGTAGACCTTCATGTGCAGAGGCTTCGCAAAAAAGCAGGTCTTACAAAGGAACTTAAGTCAGTAAGTAAAGTCGGATATAGACTGGATGTATAACTGAAAGGTTGAGCAAAATTGAGCTTTAGAATGCGATTATCTATAATAATGACGGTGCTGATAGCTATATTCTTTAGCCTCGGTTCTACTATCATTATTCATAGAGCATATATGTCTTCTCTTGACAGAGAAGAACAGGAGGCTGTTGACAATCTTCAAATGATGAATTCTGTCTTCAGAATCTCTTATGAAAGTAGCGGTAAAATTACAGAAGATCAGTTGCTTAAGGTTTTAAGAAGGCTGGGAACATATAAGACATCTAAGGATGTCTTTTTGTTGTACAAAGGAAATGAGCTTATATATGGTAATCTCCATAATATGGAGATAAATGTAGACTTTAATTCAATTATTGATGGTATGGATACTGATGGTGGTATATCCGTTAATTACAAATCTGATAATAATGGTCTTAGATATATAATCAGTTCATCTGTTGTATCGATAGGTGATGACACATATATAGTCTGTGTTTGCAGAAATATAGAGAATATAATCCTTCTCAGAACAAAGCTCTATAATCTGTTCGTTAAGTCATTTTTGATGGTACTCGTTGTCACAGCATTTACATCCTGGATACTTTCATCAATCATAGTTAAACCTATAAATAAGCTTAAGAAAGCTACCAGGGAAATTGCTGATGGTAATCTGTCATACCGTTCGAATATACATTCTAATGATGAAATCGGTGAATTATCGGCAAACTTCGATAAGATGGCTGAAGAATTAGATTCCAATGTGACGCTCCTTAAGGACGC
>OCTX011924362.1_pt1 | contig 12996 bp, 7 predicted proteins | sample 1539691 | NCBI WGS metagenome assembly OCTX01 (sample SAMN02144231, study PRJEB22623) | gut metagenome | biome: sheep rumen | host: Ovis aries | place: New Zealand
ATAATATATTTAGAAAATAAACAAATAAAATACATTTTGAGTATTTTATTTATAAATAAAAAAGCAGCTATTATTAATAGCTACCATTAATTTTATTTATTTTTCCCGGCCTATTACTAATAAGTAAGTATCTGGTGGGTCGTAATGACACACTTGAAGAACTATTAAATGATTGTTGGGTGTTATTTCTAAATTATTATTTCTATATAAAGTATCTTGTAATAATTTACTGACATGTCTTAAATATTCTTCATCACTATTGAATTCTACTTTCATATGTTCATTATTAGCTGCTGTAATAATTTTTATAGCTATTACTTCATAATGAATTTTTTTTTCATCAATACTCAAATAAATATCCTTATAATTGTTGAAAATATTTTTATCTATATATGATTCTAAATTAATAAATGGTAGCCTAGAAAAAAATTTCTCATTTTGGGTATTATGTCCATATATATTTAATTGTTTGTTATTAACTAAATCTGTATTTCGATAGTCTAAAAAAGGAACTCCTAAGCCATCATATTGATTGTAAATATTATTGTTTAAATAAAAGGAATTGTTCTCTGCCCTGGTAATAAGAGTATTAATATTTAAGTTAGGAAGTTCTAATTTTCCAACTATATTTGGATTTTTGTATTGTTCACGATATCCTGGCAATTCATTTGTATATGTTATTGGTTCTTCATATTTTTCTTCTTGGATTTCTTTGGGGATTGTTTCTTTTATTTTTATTTTCTTGGTGGTGTTTGGAATATTTTCATTTTTATATTGTTGGTAAAAAAAGCTAGCAACTATAGATATACAAATTGATAATACGATAATTCCAAAATAAATAACGTATCGCTTTTTATTCTTCATAGTAGTTCTCCTTTTTTATATTTTCTTTAAGAAGTTTTCTATTCCATTTTTCTTATTATCAATTCTTTTTCTACTAGCTTGTTCTAATTTTGAGGAACTATTCTTAATAATGTAACTAGAAGGAATATTAGTAACTAAAGAATAATCACTTTCGTTTGAACAAATTGTTACTATATCGTTTAAAGCAAAATTATTTTTTAAACCAATTTGATCAACACCAGAAAACATACTGTTTTTTCCAGAAACAATTTCTAAGTACATCTTATCTTTTTCTATAAATATTGAACTATTTACATTTAATTTACCTATCTTTTCTTGCTCTATTTGGGTATTTATTTCCACTTCTATTTTATATATATCTTTTTTTTCTGTTTGTTCTAAGTTTTGATAGATTTCATTTTCACCATAGTAATTTATATTGTATCCCTCAAAAATGGCAGATACCTTTTTTACATTCGATATTGCTAATTTCTTTTTAGAAATACATTGGTTTTTAATAACATCATAAATATAGCTTCCATTTAAGGCAACAATATAATCAATAAAAGGAAAGTCTCTGTTATATTCTAAAACCTCTTGATAGGTTCTATTAGTACAAACGCAAAAAAGAAGTCCTTTTTTTCTTATCCTTTCTATTTCTAACATTATTGATTTTTTAATAGCATATTCATCATCAATTAATGCATTGTAAAAACTAATAACTACCATCTTTTTCATTATATTTTCTCCTTTTCTTGATCGATTACATTAATTACTATTATTAATATCATTAATGATAATATATAACCAGCTAAAACATCACTTGGATAATGAACGCCTAAATAAATTCTACTAATACCAATTCCTAATGTTAATATGATTAGTATGCTTATTGTAAAATATTTTAAATACATTTTTTTTACTTTTTTAGCAACAAAGTAAATTAAAAATCCATAAACAGCAATTGATATCATGGCATGTCCAGAAGGAAATGAATAGCCACCTTGGTTTATTAGTCGCATATGATTGGGACGAGGTCTTTGAAGTATATATTTAAGTGCTTGATTTAGTAAAACTGTTAATAATATTGTTGTACCTGCAATATATCTTTCCTTTTGAGAAAGGAAAACAAGAAGAGCAATGGTAATGCAAAGTATTGTTATAGTATTACCAAAAGTAGTTATTATTTTGAAAAAATTGTCAAAAAAGTTATTTCTTATATTAAAAATAATATTATAGATGTTATCATCAAATGAGACAATGTAATCTGAAAAAATTAATCCCATTATAATAGTAAACATAATAAATAGTATGCTTATTAAAATATATTTCTTTTTCATAAAACTCCTAAATTATCTAATGATTCTTTTTTATACATTTCCACGCCAGGTTGATTGAACGGATTTACATCAAATAAAAACCCAGAGAAAACAGCACTTAACATGAAGAAGTATATTAGTGAGGATATCGTTTCTAAATCTTGTCTTTTTATAGATATTTCTATACAAGGCACTAATCCTTTAAAGTGGGCATTCATGGTTGATAATAAAACAATATTGTTAATTTCATGGAGATTTTTATTTTTATATTCAATAAAGTTATTGGTATCTTCTACTTTTATAAATGTTTCAAAAACAATTTTATTTCCCTCTTGAATAAATTGTCCTAATGAATGTAAGTCTTTTGTGTAGACACTAGATGTTGGATAGATTCCCACACCTTTTTTACCTTCAGTTTCTCCAAATACTTGTTTTAACCATTCAGTAAAAGCTTGCATATTTTGCTCAAATACACAAAAGTTTTCGATTATTTTGCCTTTTTCAAATAATAATTTTCGAATAATCGAATATTCAAAAGCTTTGTCTATTAATTTCTTTCCATCATAATATCCATCTATTATTTTTTCAATATCATAATTCATAGCTAATGGTAGTAAATGAGCTGGAGTAATAAAGGAAAATCTTCCTCCTATATCGTTTGGAATTTCAAATGATTTATATTGGTTAGCAAGCACATCTTCTCTCAACTTACCTTCATCTTTACTGGTGGTTATAACAATTCTTTTTTTTATATCAACATCTGAATACTTTCTTTTTAGCATTTTCTTTAATTCTTCATAATAAATATTAGTTTCCATTGTTGTTCCACTCTTACTAATTACATTTAAGCAAAAGTTCTTATTTTCTAAGTATATTAATAATTCATCTAAGTATTTGCTTGATAAAGTGGTTCCTGCATAAATAATTTCAAAACTCTCATCATTAAAATACTTTTTGAACATTTCATGGAAAGCATAACTTCCTAGAAATGAACCTCCTATACCAACTACCACTAAGCACTCAAAATTATTTTTTATGTATTTTGCCGTTTCCTTAATATCTTCTATTGTTTTCTTAGAAATCTGTTTTGTCCAACCAACCATATTACTATTTATTAGTTTATTAATATAATAATTCTTTTGTGAACAATATTTTTGATATTTTCCTGAATCAATAAATGGCATTATGTATGTATTGAAATCAAATTTTATCATTTTATCTCCTTTTTTACATTATTATATCATAATGATTTATTTATTATTACTTTCATAAATAATTGCTTCATATAGTAGATCTACTAGATGATTACTTGGCTCTAAATTATACTTTGTCTTGATTTTTTCAAAAACATCATAGCTATATTCTATATTTAAATATGGGTAAATCAATTCTTTTTTATTATTTAATTCTTTTAAATAATCTAAAGTATATTCTTCTTCTATTATTAATAGTGGATAATCTTTTACCCAGCGCTTAAACTTTTCAAGTATAAAGTATTTATTATTAACATATGTAAATTGTTCTTTATCGTATGATATTATTCTCTTTATATCTTCATTTTCAATAAGATTATTAGTTATTCGATAATCAAAACGATCTTTTAAAATAATGCCATTGAGTTTTAGGGCACTTATTTGAGCAATAATGCCTTCTTTACTAGTTCTATTAGTTGGAATAATTTCTACTATTATATACTTATCTTTTTTTAAATTCATACTGACTTCTCCCATTTAGATTTAATTATACTAAAAAAGATGCGTTTTAGCAAAAAGAAAAAGAGGTTTACTCCTTTTCTTTAGAAATAGATATTATAAGTTTATGATCTAAACCATCATTCTCTAAATTAATTGGTGATGAGATTATTTTATTATCAAGCTTTTTGTAATTTTTTAATCCTTTGTGGACTTCAATATTATAGGTGGTATCTAAATAATGATATGTTACTTTATATCCATGCCAATCATCTGGAATAGCAGGCTCTATTTTTAGCTCATTTCCTACTTTTTTTATTCCTAAAACATCTTCTATTCCAATATTGTATAATAAACTTGATGAGTTAGTATACCAAGAATAGTTACCTTGACCTTGAAATTTTTCTGAATCTTTTATATTATCTGCAATAACATAAGGCTCTACTTTATAGATTTCTACTTCTTTTTTTGCTTTAGTTCGATTTATCGGATTTATCATTTGATAATATTGATATGCTTTATGATGATATCCTCTTTGAATTAAAGCTTTTAAATACCATGATACAGCATATGTTTGCTGACCTCCATTTCCATTTATTCCTTTTGGATAATTCATGATATCTCCTGGATTATTAAGCGTTTCAGAAAATGCTGGTGTTAGTAATTTTATTATACCTTTTCTTTGTTCTACTAATTGATCTTCTACAGAAGCAATAATTTTTTGAATTCTATTTTTAGGTACGATAGAACTCATAAGCGCAAAGCTTTGTGTAAGAAGATCTATTTTACATTCTTTACTTTCGTGACTACCCAATTTATCTCCATTATCATAAAAAGCTCTTAAATAATGCTTGCCATCCCAAGTTTTGGTATTTATACTTTCTCTTAACTTTTCATTGAAATTTATATATTTTATAAAATCAAAATCTTTTTGATATTTATTTAATATTTTATTAAACCTCTCAATGATAATATGTAGAAAGAAACCTAGTAAAACACTTTCTCCTCGTCCTTTAATTCCAACTAAATTCATATCTTCATTTAAATCACCATTACCAATTAAAGGTATTTTATGAATTCCTAATGATGCCATTGAAAAATTTAATGATTTTAAACAATGTTCTAATATAGAATCTTGTTTTTCTGAATAATAGAAAACTAACTCTTTGCCATTTTCATAGTCACTTAATTCTTCTCCTATAACATATGGCGCTTTTTCTTCTAGAATTTTATAATCTCCTGTTACTTCTATGTATTTTGTTGTAGCATATATTAGCCATAGATGATCATCTGTATAACGGCTTCGCAGTCCATAATGATTTTGCTCATTCCACCAATGAAGAGTATCTCCCTTTTCAAATTGATGGGAAGCCCCTATTAAAATCTGTTCTCTTGTATAACCGGGTTTTATTAATATTATATTGACTGCGTCTTGAAGTTGTTTTTTATACTTATTTTCTTCTCCTACTTGATAAAAGTCTGCTTTTGATAAAATGCTAGAAGATATTGTTTGATATAAATACCAACCGTTTATCATATAGTTAAAACTATCATCTGGAGTAGATACCTGAACTTTTTTTAAAAGGTTATTCCAATAATTTTTTACTTTTTCTAGTTCGTCTTCTGTATTTTCAATAACCATATACTTATTTAGTAATTTTACGATATTTTTATCACCTTGACTGCATCCTAAAGTGAATACAATAGTTTTTTCTTCTTTAGCTGCTAAACTAACATTAAATCCTATTTTCTTTTCTAACAATTTGTTTGAATCAATAATTTTAATAGTTTCTGATGCAGATATAAAAATGTCATTTTCTGCATAATTAAGGCTACATACATTTTTTAATTTTAAATAATTATTTTTTTCTATATACTCTGTTAAAATATTAGAAATTGTAAAATCTTCTAAATCACCTAGAACAGGTTTAATAAAGAATTCTATTTGAACCTCTTCTTGTTTTTCGGCTTTATTTTTTACTTTTAATAGATAAAGCTTTATATTATCATTAAGAGATACAAACTCAGTTACATTATGAGATAAAGTGGTTGTTTCACTTTCTAATATACTATATCCAAAACTATGAGTACATTTTTCTGGCTCAAATAACTTTCCATCAAATATAAAACCTTCACTTTTTTCAGCTATTAATGTTTCACTTGTTGGAGATGTTACTTTAAATTTTTTAGAATTGTAAGCATATGTATATCCACAACCATTATTAGTAACTATGGTTCCGAAATTTTTATTAGCAATAATGTTAGACCAAGGCATAGGTGTATTTTTATTATAAATGACATACTCTTTACCATTGTTTTTAAATCCTCCAAAGTAATTATCGAAGGTTAATTTTTCTTGTGCTGGCATTGCTATATTATCTTCTTTAATATATTCATTGTAATCAATTATTTGTAAAGAATTTTCAATTTGTTTTAGATAATCCTTTAAATTTATATGATTTTCTATTATGAAGAAAAGTTTGGACATTGTTTTTAGCAAATTTTTATCTTCTTTTTTTAGATTTTGCTCATTAATGATAGTTACTTTACCTGGGGTATTATAAAAACTATTCATTGTATATATACGATATAATTCTTCTTCTATATTTTTATTAATAATTATTTGTGATTCAGTATTTTCACCATTGATTATAATAACATCTATATATACTGATTTATTTTTATAATATTCAAATAGTTTTAGAATTTCATATATAAAGTTCATATCTTTAATATCTAGTATTTTTATAGTGATAATGGGTAATTCCCCACTAATACCAAATTTCCAGAGGCCATCTTGACCAATACTATTCTGCTTTAATATTTGAGTTCGTCTATTAGTTATAGATATATATTTTTCTTGGTACAAATAACTTAATATTTTATGAAAATTTGTTATATTAGTTTTTGTAAGATTCATACTCTTAATATTTATACTATTTGTTAAAACTGATTTTTTGAATTCTTCTTCTAATATTTTAATACTATTATATTTTTTTAGAAAATTATATATTTTCTTTTTATTACGATCAAAGCCTACTAATAAATATACTGATATAGTTGTATTAGCTGGCAGATGAATTTTATTTCTTAAAGATAAAACAGGATCAAGGTTATCACCACTATAATTTGTTAATTCTCTACTAAAAATTTGAGCAGTATTTAAAGATTTATTTCTACCAATAATGTTTTCTCTTTCTGTTTCATATGTATAATCTTCTAATGGTTCTTCTATTATAAATTTTACAAACATATAATTATTTAAATTGGCTTCTTTTTTATTTTTTCTTTCAGCTATCAAAGTATTTAGTTCTTTATTATATTCAGTATTAATAAACATACTATTAAATACTTTATTATCTATATCATCAAAATTATTACAAATAATCGGTTCTGTATAGCTTGTAAGTTCTAGTTTTTTAGCAGTATTACTATTGTTTTTAAAAGTAATCTTTCTAATTTCGGCATGATAATCACTACAAATAGTAATTTCTGTTTTAGTCACTATTTTTTCGTCTTGCCTAATATACTTTATTTTTGATGGTTCAAAAAGAACTTCATATTTATCTGGTATTACATTCATTGGGGCATAAGTATTACTCCAAATATAATCTGTTTTTAAATCTTTTATAAACAGGAAAATACCATAGCTGGCAGTTGTCATTTTTCGATATCTATTTAATTGTAATGTTCGGTATCTTGAAAAACTATTTCCTCTATCATCCATAATCAGAGAATAATTTTTATTTGATATAATAGCCATTTCTGGAAGATTTTCCATTTGTCTAATGGAACTAATTGTGTTTTCGTCTGTTTCTATAAAGTATTTATTTTTTTGATATTTTCTTATCTTTAAATCTTTTGTTCTTTCTTTTAGAAGTAAATTATAGGCCTTTATATTAGTATTTTCACAAAAATAATTTTTTATAATATCTTTTTTTAAGTAATTTGTTAATCCTAATAAGCTCATTCCTTGATGAGTAGTAAAGTATGTTTGAATAACTTCCTTGCTTTCATAATCATAAGCATCATATAATCCATATTTACTATACATATTTAATCTTTTAAATTTTTGAATGTTATTAAAAATATCTTTTGGAAAAAATTCTAAGGCCATAATTGATGAATATGGCGATAAAATAATTCTATTTTCAGATTTTTTTTGCATTCTTAAGCAAGGAATATAAAATGTTTTATATTTGTAATCTTGATTATCGTCAAATTCATTATACCCTGATTCAGATATTCCCCAAGGTAATTTATAAAAAAATTTATTTACATATTTTTTTTGACAAAAATGAGCAAAATTAGCTGCTTCATCTAAAATAGTGTTTTTATATGTTTGCATAAATAAAGTCGGTAAGTAATAATCAATAGCTGTTCCTTCTTCAGATATTAGACCTTTATGAGCTTTATAACTTGTTAGATAACATTCCTGCTTTTGCCAGTAGTCTTTTGGAAGAGCGCCAAGGGAAATTGCAATATATCCTGTTAATCTTGTTGGAGATATTAAACTATTATGATTTGTAGAAGTAAGCTTTCCAATGTTATCATCATATCCTATACTAAGAATATTATCTTCGGTAGATAATTTTTTAAAGTTCATGTTTGCGATTAATTTTTGGCATAGCAAAGCCAGATTATCTTCATGGTGTTTTTTTAAAAATTCTTGAGTAACTATAAGAGAAGCTAAAAAAATCCCAGAATCGTTAGTTCTTATATATTTGTTTAATACTTCTTCATTCTCAATGTTATACCAACTATAAAGATGACCATGCCATTTTTTTAGATTATCTACTGCTCTCAATATTTTATCTATTAAAAATAAAGCTTTTTCTTTAGTAATAATCTCTAGTTCGTAGGCACTAATAGTACTTGTTAGAGAATAGCCTATAGCAAGTGGGGTTGTTTTCTTAGTGTGTTCTTTTTCTTTGTTTTCTTGATAATTGTATGGAATTAGATAATTATATTCATCTTTCAAGTTGTCGTCAAAAAATTCCCAGATTCTTGTGGATAATTCTTTTAATTCAGTTTCCATTTTTTTTGACAAGAAGTATTTTGATTGTGCGCTATATAATTTCAATTTATATAGGACAAATGGTATAGTAATAAAAATAACTGCCAGTATAAAAAAGAAAAAATTGTTTTTTAAGAACCCAATACCGATTAGTATTATTCCTAAAATTAAGTTAAAAATAAAATTATAAATGTAATTTTTTAAATTATCTTCTTCTTCAGTACTTGCTATTTGAAATAAGTTTTTATATGTAACTAAACCATATATTGTTTTAAAAATAGTTATCATATTAAGCTGTGTATAATATGGGATTGTGGCAATTGCAATATACGGATAAATCAAGGCATTTTTTAGCTTGTCTTTAATTCTATTTTTACAGAAAACTACTGAAAATATTGGTGTTGTTATTGTTATTATTACAAATAGTATCCAAAAAAATGAATTTTTAGTTATTCCAAAAAAGGATAGAATTAAAATAGTTAATAGCATCGGTTCTAAAAACAATTGAATAATATTACTAATTATTTCATATTTTCCTATAATACTAAGATGGTTTACGATTTTCTTTTCATTTTCTATTTTTACCTTGTTTCCTAGCAAGGTTATATCTCGTATGCTATCTCTTGCTTGATTATATTGTTTTTTAGTATTTGTAAAAAAATTCTTTGAAAAAGTGGCAAATACTTTAATATCTGAAACGTATGCAGCCTGTAAATAATTTCTTTCTAATAAATCAGAAGAACTAATAACATTATCTATTAAAGTCTCATCAAACAATTTATTAAACGCTTTTAAATCATAAATTTTAGCATCTTTTAAACTATTTTTGTTGATAAAACTTTTATAAAATTGAGAAATAATTATAGATGTCATCTTAAAGAAATTTGTTTCTGAGGTAATATCCGCAACCACTTTAGATTGTAGAAGAGCATGTCCTCTTCTTATCCTTGTCCCCTTTTTATCTAAAATAGGTTTATTTAGTGGGTGTGCCATTGTTCCTACTAGTTTTGTGATAAAATCTAATGTTGGAGTCACGTTAGGGTCTAAAGTAATTATATATTTTATATCTAAATTATTTTTATAGAGCATATTTACATTAAAATATCTTGCTAAATCTATATATTCTCCTAATAATATCTTATTAAGCTGAAGAAGGGCACCACTTTTACCTTCATATCCTAAGTAGCATTTATTGCTCTTATCATAGACTCTTTTTCGATATAAAAAATAGAAGATATCTTTCTTATATTTTTTGTTTAATTCTTCAGCATACTCTTTTCCATATTTTGATATTTCATCATCATACGCAGCTATTCTGGTTGATGATTTGGATACATCGCCTAAAAGTGTAAAATATAAATTATCTGTTTTATTCACTAGGTAAAGTGTTTCTAATTTAGTAAATATTTCTCTAATTTGTTCTTTACTTTTAACTATTGTAGTAATAGCAAGCATAGTTTGAGACTCTTTTGGAATTTTTTTAGAGTAATCTAATCGTGGAAGAAAGTCTTTAGAAATTAAAGGATTTAATAATATACTTATCAACTTTTTTATGACTTGAATAATGGGAATGAATAAAATTAAAAATCCTAAAATTTGATTTTTTATAAAACTTCTTGATAAAAGTATACTTATAACAAAACTTATTAAGAATGAAACTATTATATAGATAATACTAATAATTTTTATATGGCTATTTCTTTGAAATAATTTGAAACCAATATGCTCATCCTTTTGGAATATCTTTTTTAAATAAGAATAATCATCTAAATGTTTTTTCTTTGCTTGACAAGTAATTTTTTTACGATAAAACTCTTTTGATTCAATTGTCATGTTTTTATAAATAGAATCATCCAATAAAAGTCTTTCTACTTTAGATACGTTTGTATACAAATCTTCCAAGGAATTTGTAAAAAGTCCTTTTAAACTATTAAAAATATTTGATATTAAAATATTACTATCTATTTGTTTTTGAATTTCTTCATTTATCAGTTCTTTTAAGCTAATTGTATTTTTTTGAAGATATTCATTTAATTCTTTAAAGATAGCATCCCTTTCTTTTTCTATTCTAGTCAATTGATTATTTAATTCAAAAATAAAATATGAATTATTAGAAATATCAAAATTGTCTGCTAAAATATTTTCTATTTCTATTTTGCCATTTGCTTTTATAATTCTAGCCACATCTTCCCTATCAACCAATTTTTGATATTCAGCTCGACATAGATTATTTAATTTTTCTATGTAAATAATTATCAGAGTATAAAATATTATATTTAGTTCTTTGTAGCTGAGATTTTTTTTATTTCTATTTTGATATTGTATTAATTCATCTGTTATATATTCAAAACTTAAATTATAATTTTTCCTATTGACAACAGATTTTAAAAAATAGTAATATTGTTTAATTATCTTTTGATTTCCTGTTGAAACTTTTTTTTGTATCTTAGAAAGCAAATGATAATTATTTATAAATTTTTCATTTACTATTCCTATGTATTCATTATTACTTTTTTTGTCAATTAAAAATTTATAATATTTTGCTAAATCATTTAAAGATCTACGGAATACTTTTATTATATTTGCCATATCTACTCTCCTTATGGTAAGTATATCATAAATCATTTAACTGTAGTAGTTTATAAAAAAAAATACTACGTATATTAAGTTTAAAAAAAATAAAAAAACCAATTAGCCGTAAAGCATAAATGGTTTTTTAAATATCTTTTTACCAACCAGTCCATGAAAAATGCATGTAGTCTTTTGCGGAATTCCAATCTCCACCCCAATAGAATCCTTGCTTGGCAAAGGCTTTAACAACATCTTCATTAACGACATAAGGATTATTTCCGTCATCTTCTGGGTTTGGTCCTGAATCTACCATAGGATTATCATCATAGTTTATGTCAATTGTTCCACCATAAGCATGATCTGATAATCTACTACCACTTACTGTACTTCTATATTCGTAAGCATCTGTATTATTTGGTTTTATTGGATATTTCATATCAGTAAGTTCTCTAAATACATTTTGGTAGTTTTCTGTTAAATTTTTATTTACTGTTAATTTCATCGTTTGTTCCTTTTCCCCATCCCAGTATGGAACCTCAATGTCAACTATATTACCACTATCTGCTCCACCAATCATATCAATTCTTCTACTGCGTTCATCTTGAGATACTTGTGAATGTGCTTCAATTGCTGAAGATGATGGTGATACAGAGGTCATATTGAAAGATGATGTTGCCGATATTGAAGTATTTGTTGCTGGCACTGTTATTGTACCGGAGGAAGCTTCGGAAAGTGCAGTTTCAATTTGACTTTTTAATTGTTGCACTTGTGTTTTATAATTATTCATATCAGTTTGATATTGAGATATGATAGTATGATTATTGCTATCCTGCGAAACTGCTAAATTATAATTGTATTCGGCCTTTTGTAAATTACTTTTTGCATTAATATAGTCATCATATAAGCTACAAGCATTGGCAAATGCACTCATTTCTTTTTCTAATACACTTGTACAATCTGAAATAAGTTCCTGTGATTTTGAAGAAAAAGAATCAAATGAAGTACCTTTCCAAGATGAAGATAACCCCTCTGTAGCTGAGCTATAATTTGATAATGCAGTTTTAATAGAACTTAAATCTCCTTGAACAGTACCACTACTTACCATTAAATCACCACTTTCTAAATAATTAATATTTTTCTAACTCTATACTGATTATAGTTAAATCTTAACATAAAAGTAGACGGAAGTCTATAATTATATTATTAAATAGTGTAAAACTGTATTATTTATATTGTCACAAAAAAACTCGATTTCTCGAGTTGTTTTCTTATGGCGGAGTGAGAGGGATTTGAACCCTCGCGGCAGTTGCCCGCCCTATGCCCTTAGCAGGGGCACCTCTTCGGCCTCTTGAGTATCACTCCATTTCCCATTTATATCCGCACATATATTATCACATAATGCGGTTTGGTTGTCAACAGAAACTTTGCTGTAAAAATATAAAAACACCAAATTTGGTGTTGTTTGTCATTTTGGTGACGAGTACGGAATTCGAATCCGTGAATGCTGCCGTGAAAGGGCAGTGTGTTAAGCCACTTCACCAACTCGCCAAATAAA
>OCTX012084981.1_pt1 | contig 12996 bp, 10 predicted proteins | sample 1539691 | NCBI WGS metagenome assembly OCTX01 (sample SAMN02144231, study PRJEB22623) | gut metagenome | biome: sheep rumen | host: Ovis aries | place: New Zealand
CGCGGCCGCCCCGGCTGGCACATAGAGTGCTCGGCGATGTCGATGAAGTATCTCGGCGAGACGTTCGACCTTCATACGGGCGGAATTGACAACCTCTTTCCGCACCACGAGAACGAGATCGCGCAGGCAGAGGCCGCGACGGGCAAGGAGTTCGTCCGTACGTGGATGCACTGCGCGCACCTGCGCGTGAACGGCGAGAAGATGTCTAAGAGCGCTGGCAACTTCTTCACGCTTCGCGATCTTCTCGAGAAGGGATACACTGGGCGCGAGATCCGCTATGTTCTCATCAACGCGCACTACCGTACAGGGCTCAACTTCGCTTTCTCCGCGCTTGAGGACGCGAGAAAAGCGCTCGACAAGATCGACCGTTGCGTCGCCCAGGCGACCGATGGCGAGGCTCCAGAATGGGCGACTAAGCACCTTCAGGACTTTGCCGACGCTGTAAACGACGACCTCAACCTGCCACGTGCGTTCGCGGCGCTATTCGAGCTTGTCCGCGATGCAAACGGAAAGGGTGCTGCGGGGACGCTTGGCGTGTTCAAGCGCATGGACGAAGTGCTTGGCGTAATCTTCTTCGAGAACGAGAAGAAGGAAGAGGCGATTCCCGCCGAAGTTAAAGAGCTTCTCGATGCCCGCGCAGAAGCCAGGAAATCGAAGAACTGGGCCGAGTCCGACCGACTCCGCGACGAAATTGCCGCGCTTGGTTGGACTGTAAAAGACTCCCGTGATGGACAGAGTTTAGAGAAGAAGGTTTAGTGGTCGTAACCGCCCCTTGAGGGGGTTCGCGACCCTTAGGGAAGCGAACACGCCGAGCGGAGCGAGTGCCGAGGAGTTAGGAGTCAGGAGTCAGGAAAAGGAGTGGCAAAGAAAATCATTATACTCGGGGCGACGGGGTCGATCGGCAGAAATGCGATTGATGTCGCCCTGTCTCATCCTGACGAATTCAAAGTTGTCGCGCTTGCTGTGCGCAGTTCACGCGAGCAATGCGAGGCGCTTGCCTGCGAGGTTGGCGCGAAGGCGTACTGCGGCGAAGACGCCGCGGTTCGCGCTGTCGAGGAGAACGATGCAGATGTCTGTCTCGTTGCGACAGTAGGAATGTCGGGTCTCAAGCCGACGATGGCAGCAATCGAGAAGGGCATGGATGTCGCGCTTGCCACGAAGGAAGTCATGGTGATGGCAGGTGAGTTCGTTACGCGTCGCGCGAAGGAAAAGGGCGTACGGCTTCTTCCAGTTGACAGCGAACATTCTGCCATTTTCCAGTGTCTGCAGGGGTCGCCGCGCGAATCAGTCGAGCGGCTTGTCCTGACGGCGAGCGGCGGACCGTTTCTCGACGAGCCCGCCGATCTTTCGTCCGTAACTGTCGCGCAAGCGCTCAACCATCCGCGTTGGAAGATGGGGCCAAAGGTCACGATCGACAGTTCCACGATGATGAACAAGGGCTTTGAGATTCTTGAGGCGCGCTGGCTTTTCGATGTGCCTGTCGAGAAGATCGATGTCGTAGTGCATCCCGAGTCGATTGTCCATTCTCTCGTTACATTCTCTGACGGCGCGACGCTTGCACAGCTTTCGCCGCCCGATATGCGCGTTGCAATACAGTACGCGCTCACTTGGCCAGGCCGCCTTGCGTCTAAGCGCGAACAGCTTGATCTCGCGGCGCTCGGCTCTCTTACATTTCGTGCGCCAGATCCAGTACGCTTTCCATGCCTGCGGCTCGTGAAAGAGGCGTGCGCGCGCGGCGGATGCGCGACGGCCGTTCTCGCCGCTGCAGACGAGCTTGCGGTGCAGGCGTTCCTTGACGGCAAGATAAAGTACACCGACATCGCTGCCATAGTCGCAGACTGCCTTGAGCGCGCACCCGAAATCCCCTGCGACTCCCTCGACGCAGTTTGGGAGGCAAATGACTGGGTTATTTCCCATTTCAAGTCAAGTATTTGATATAATATACAAATCATTATGGCATTAAAGGGAAATCAGAAAGTCTGTATCGTGTAATCAGTAGAAATTGGCAAAAATGGAGATTTTAATTACAATCGGCTATATCGCGATTTGCGTTCTTTTCTTTTCGCTTGCAATTGCGATCCACGAGTTTGGACACTTTATCGTTGCACTTAAACTTGGGCTAAGGGTCGAGCGTTTCTCGATTGGATTCGGACCTGCAATCTGGAAAAAGACTTGGAAGGGCGTTGAATACCGTATCAGCTGGATTCCGCTTGGTGGCTATGTCTCCATTCCCGATGTCGACCCTGAGGGTACAAAGGCGATAGAAGGAAGTGAGACTGACAAGGATTCCTCCTCCGCCGACAAGGCCGAGAAGATTTCGCCATGGAAGGAGATTGCCGTCGCAGTTGCCGGTCCAGGCATGAACATTGTCCTCGCCGTAGTGCTCGCGTTTCTTCTCTCCGCGATTCCGTCTGTCCGCTTTGGCGAGCTCCCAGCCGAGATTGCCTCAACCATAGAGGGTGGCCCTGCGGAGAAGGCGGGCATCCGCAAAGGCGACACAGTCGTCTCGATCGATGGCAGGAAAGTCGGCAACTGGACGGAGATGCAAGTCGAATTCCAGATCGTCGGCGCGCGCGAGACAGACGTCGTGCTGCGCGACAAGGAAGGCGTTGAGCGTACCGTCAAGGTGACGCCCGAGCAGGACCCCGTCAGCGGCGCGTACTTCATCCAGGCGATTAGCTTGCCCAAGGAAAACATGGCGGCGAGCTGGATGCCCCACAGGAGCCCGATCAAGCAGCTTGCGTGGGACGCCGGCGCAATCTTCCGCGTCCTCAAGGGCCTTGTTACGCCGAAGGAGATGAAGAACACGGCGAAAGCGCTCGGCGGGCCGCAGATGATCGTCGAAGGAATATACAAGTCCGTGCGACGCGATTTCTGGGATGGCGTCGGCTTCCTCAGGTTCCTAAACGTCAACCTCGCGGTCCTGAACCTCCTTCCGATACCGGTTCTCGACGGTGGGCTGATCATGTTTGCGCTTCTTGCCCTTATTTTCCGCAGGCGCGTTCCAGAGAAGGTCGTCTCAGCGCTCTCCATGACATTCATGGTCCTTCTTCTCTGCGCAATGGCGACACTCATCTTCCGCGACGCGCAGCGCAGCTGGCGCATCCACACCTACAAGCCCGCCGCCGAGGAGACGGCAGAGACGAATACGGTTACGACTGTCACGAACACGAATGAGACGGACAACGCGAGCAATTAAGGTCGGAACGCTTGCCATCGGCGGTGGAGCGCCGGTGAGCGTCCAGACCATGGCGAACGCAGGCCCCCACGATGCTGCGGCGCTCGTCGAGCAAGTTCGCTCGTGCGCGGCGCTTGGCTGCGACATCTTCCGCCTTACTGTTCCCGACGTCGAGGCGGCGAAAATTCTCGGCGAAGTAAAGAAGTCCTCTCCGATTCCGCTTGTCGCCGACATCCACTTCGACTACCGCTGCGCGCTTGCCGCCATCGAGGCGGGAACTGACGCGCTTCGCCTGAATCCAGGCAACATCGGCTCGCGCGACAGGGTTCAGGCAGTCGCACGCGCTGCGAAGGAGAAGAAGATTCCGATCCGTATTGGCGTGAATCTCGGTTCACTCGAGAAGCCGCTCCGCGAAGAACTTGACGCTGGGAAGATCGACGTTCCCGAGGCGCTTGTGCGCTCGGCGCTCGGTCACCTGAAGTTGCTTGAAGACGAGGGTTTCCATGATGTCGTCATTTCCGCAAAGGCGTCGAATGTTCTCGAGACGCTTGCGACCTACCGGCTTCTCGCGGAACGCACTGACTGCCCGCTTCATGTCGGCGTCACCGAGGCGGGGACTCTAATCCCTGGCGCGGTCAGGAACTCGGTTGCGCTAGGTATCTTGCTATCTGAGGGAATCGGCGACACGATAAGGGTGTCGCTTACCGCGAAGCCCGAGAAGGAAGTCAGGGTCGGGATGGAGATTCTTCGTGCGCTTGGCCTAAGGGAGCCTGGCCCCACGATAACGTCGTGTCCTACTTGCGGCCGCACTAAAGTCGACTTGATGCATGTTGCCTCGCAGGTCGAAATCGCGCTCGAGACGCTCGCGAAGGACGGCGTGAAGTTGCCGCGTGTCGCCGTCATGGGCTGCGCGGTGAACGGCCCAGGCGAGGCGAAGGGCGCCGATGTCGCGCTCTGCGGCGGCGACGGCGAGTTTCTTCTATATGTCAAGGGCAAGCAGGTTTGCAAAGTGTCTGAGGAAGACGCAGCTGGAAAGGTGATTGAGTATGCGCTATCTCTACGATAACGTTGTGGTTCTCGCAGTGTTCGCGGTGCTGGCCGCGTTCGCGTGGCTTTTCGGCGGCACGCGCGCCGAGTATCTCGTGCCGGTCATGCCGTGGCTTACGGCAATTCTCATTGAGGCCATGATATGCTTCCCCCAGCAGCACGACGGCGAGACGTCTTACGAGGCGAGGGCGAGGGTGTGGTCCGCGATGAAGAAAGATCCGCTTGTGTGGACTTCTCTCGTCCTTATGGGAATTCTCATGGTGCCGTTCCTGAACGTCGGCCTTTGCTCTGTGTGCGACTATCCGGCGATTGCCGCAGGCGCCGATCCGAGTCCCACGATACCGTTCTTCCCGTTTTGCGTCAACAGGATGCATCACCTCGACGTCGTAATGTGGTTCGTGCCGTCGCTCGTCGCGCTGATCGCGACAAAGCATTCGCTGCTGAAGCGCGGCAAGCGCACGCTTCTTTCACTTGTCGTTTGGAATGGCCTTGCGCTTGGCGTCATCGGTGCACTCCAACAGGTCACGCACGCCAAGGGACCTCTGTGGGTGGAGGAGTGCTCCCAGCAGGCCTACTTCTTCTCGACGTTTGGCTATCCTAACATGGCCGGCGATTACTTCACCACGCTCTTCGCGCTTTCCTTCGGTCTGTGGCGCTGGCATCTCGACGACATGCGTCGCAAGGAGACCGCGATAAACGCAGCAATCACCCACTCCGCAGAGAAGAAGGCCGAGGCTGTGAGCGCTGCGACGAATGCAGACGGCCACTCTGGCCATTCGCACCACCACCATCGCCACGACGAAGGCGCCAAGAAGGCGATTCCGTTCTGGGAGAAGCACTATTACCTGATTCCCGCGACGATCTTCTTCTTCTGCGCGCTTGACACGCTTTCCAGGGCGTCGATAATGCTCATCACAGGACTTGCAGTCATGTTCTTCCTGCATACTTTCATGTGCCTCTTCTCTAAGATGAAGAAGGCGCAGCGAGTCAAGGCGACGGTATTCAGCGCCGTTGTCCTCACGCTTATTTCGCTATCTGCTGTAACGTTCATGCCCTCCAATCTCCAGAAGGAAGTAGACACCCTGGACACGACAGAGGTATTGGATCGCGTCACGGGGAAGGGTCAGTACCATGTCCGTGTCGCAACAGAAATATGGAAAGGCCACCCTCTCTTCGGCGTCGGTGGCTGGGGCTACAAGCACTTCTGCCTCCAATATATGACCGATAAGGAATTGCGCCAGGTGCAGAAGGTCGGCGGTGCCAATGTCCACAACGACTACTTGCAGTTCCTTGCAGAGCACGGCATAGTCGGTTTAGGTCTGCTTATTGCGATCGTCCTGATGATCGTATGGCCGATAGGCAGGATATGGAAGGATCTCATCAATGTCTACCGCTTTACGCCGCCAAAGGAACAGCCGCCGCAGCCTATACAGATATTCGTAGTGCCCGCTCCTGTGTTCTGCATTGTGATGGCGGCCGTCGCAACGCTGATCCATGCCTTCGGAGACTGCGTGCTCAGGTCTCCTGCGATACTTTCGCTCTTCATAGTGTCGCTTGCGACGATCGACGGCTTCCTGCCGAAGATCAAGAAGCACGGACGACATTGACAACCAGGATATATAATTCTTAACTCACCCACTCTTAACTCACCCACTCTTAACTTTATCCATATGCTCCACGTAAACGAAAACTACTCGAAGATACAGGCAAGTTACCTCTTCACCGAGATAGCCCACCGCGTTGCCGCGCACCAGGCGGCGAACCCAGACGCCAAGATAATTCGACTCGGAATAGGCGACGTCACCGAGCCACTTTGCGACGCGGTCGTAAAGGCGATGCACAGGGCCGTTGACGACGAGGCGACGCGCAAGGACTTCCACGGCTATGGCCCTGAACAGGGCTACGCGTTCCTCCGCGAGAAGGCGGCGAAGGTCGACTTCCAAGACCGCGGCATCAACATAGCTGCAGACGAGATATTCGTTTCCGATGGTGCGAAGTGCGACTGCGGCAACATACAGGAACTCTTCGGGCACGATGTCAAGATCGCGGTCGGCGATCCCGTCTATCCCGTCTATGTCGACACGAACGTGATGGCCGGTCGCACCGGTGTGAACGAGGGCGGTCGCTATGCAGGACTCGTATACTTGACGTGCGACGCGTCGAACGGTTTTGTGCCTGGACCTGAATCGGCCGAGGGTGCTGACATCGTATACCTTTGCTATCCGAACAACCCGACTGGCGCGGTTGCCACGAAGGAGCAGCTCCAGAAGTGGGTCGACTGGGCGAACGCCAACAAGTCGCTCATCCTCTTTGACGCCGCATACGAGGCGTTTATAAGGACTCCCGGAATTCCTCACTCCATCTACGAGTGCGAGGGTGCGCGCAGCTGCGCGATAGAGTTCCGCAGCTACTCGAAGACTGCCGGCTTCACCGGCGTCCGCTGCGGCTACACGGTAGTCCCGAAGGGCCTTGTCGCGTATGCGAAGGACGGCTCGCCAGTCGAGCTTAGGCCGATGTGGACGCGTCGCCAGACTACGAAGTTCAACGGCGCGAGCTATATTACCCAGCGTGGCGCGGAGGCAATCTATTCGCCAGAGGGCCAGGAGCAGACAAAGGCGACAATCGACTTTTACCTTGAAAACGGACGACTCATGAAGGCGGCGCTTTCGGCTCTCGGCTACGAGGTGACCGGTGGCGGAAACTCTCCGTATCTCTGGGTCAACGTAAAGGGCGACAGTTGGGAGTTTTTCGACAAGCTCCTCAAGAAGGCAAACGTCGTCACGACCCCTGGTGCCGGCTTCGGCAGGGCTGGCGAGGGATATATAAGGATTTCGTCGTTCAACTCGCGCGAGAATGTCCTTGAGGCGGTCGAGCGCATAAAGAAGGTTCTTTGAAAGGAGAAACAAAATGAAGAAATTGATGATCGTTGTCGCTGCTGCGGCGCTTGTCGCAGGATGCCAAAAGGAGGCCGAGAGGTTCGGCTACAAAGGTGTCGATCTCGCGGATGATGACTTGATGTTCTTTACAACGGGTCCGACCGTCACGAATTGGGTCCCCGCTCGTGTATTGAGCGTGTGCGAGGAATATCCGATGAGCCCAGAAGAGACGGCTCTTTTAGCGGCTGCCGGCGTAATCACTCCCGGCGAGCCACTCGAGAAAGTGCCCGAGGGCTATGCCAAGGACTCTGACGAGCCATGGTTCGCCATGTGGAAGAAAGAAGCCGAGAACCTTGGACGCAAAGGCGTGAACGGCTTTATCTCGCACTGGAACGAGGACAAGAATGTCTGGGAAACGAGCGAGACGTATTTCTCGTCCTACTATCCCGACGAAGCCGGCGCACTTGCAGCGCTTGCCGAGACTCGCAAGATCATCGGCAGCCAGTTCTCTCCTAAGAAGTTCCACGACTTCGACAAGTGCTGGGTCGCCGAGTACCTGCGACTTCGCGTCATGTGCATTGTCGGCCAGAAACCCGACGGAACATGGTCGTGCATGCTCGACATAAACGACAAGTGCCGTCCCGGATGCGGACAGTGGGAGCCCGTCGAAGCTCAGTCCGAGCGCCTCGCCGAATACAAGTACCGCAAGGCGCTTGCAGCATGGAAGGCGGAGAAGGCCAAGATCCTCGCTGAAAACCATGCGGCGGTTGAGAAGATTCGCGCAGAAAAGGGTCTTGCACTTCTCGGGGAAGGTGCGCGTGAATTCGACGGCGAGGATGGCCGCAAGGCGTATATTCGCGTCGGCACTTGCGATGCCACGACCGTGACGAACAGGGTCGATTTCTGGAAGGAGAAGGCGGCCGTTCTCGCGGCTGCGACGGGCGTTGCCTTTGAAGCCGAGCCGACGAGCGAGGAAGACCCTTCGGGCTATGTCGTTTTGAGCGGATTGGCGGCTAACGACATCTACGACGTGCGGCTTGACATGGCGTTTCCGCCCGTGGCAGCCGCAGAGGGCGAGAAGACGGAAGAGGAGAAGCCGGAGGGCGAGAACGCCGAGGAAGAGCCTGCGCCGAAGCCGCCGGTTGAATGGCGCGAACTCTGCATCGAGAAGTTGCAGGATGGCTTCGCGATTCCTCCGCGTCCGCAGCCGCCGACGCGCTAAGCAATGTTGGCGGTGGCCGAAGGCTCCTCCTCATGGAGCCTCGGCGAATACGCCGTATCCATTCGCTCGGACCTTCGCTCCACCGCCAACTTTAACCGAGGAATTCGTCCATTGTGTCTGAGCCGGGATGGTTAATGCCATCTCGGCTCGCCGTTTTGAAGACGGTAAGGAAAAGAATCTTGAGGTCGAGGAGAAGAGAGCGGTTGTCGACGTACCAGACGTCGAGGCGGAATTTTTCATCCCACGAAAGGGCATTGCGGCCGTTGACCTGCGCCCAGCCGGTGATGCCGGGCCTGACCTCGTGGCGACGCGCTTGCTCGGGTGAATAGCGCGGTAGATACCTCGAGGGTAGAGGGCGCGGTCCGACGAGGGCCATCTTGCCGGAAAGGACGTGCAGAAGCTGCGGTAGCTCATCTAAAGAGGTTGCGCGCAAGAACCGCCCGAGCCGCGTAAGCCGTTCGGCGTCTGTTCCTTCGCCAGTTCGCATCGTTCGGAACTTGAGCATTGTAAAGACGCAACCGCCTTTGCCTGCGCGTTCTTGCCTAAAGAGAACAGGACGGCCGTTGAAGGCCAGAATTGCGACTGCAACGAGCGCGGCAATCGGGACCCACAGCGGGGCGGTGACAATCACGGCAAGAGATTCAATGACTCTTTTCACGGCACTATTATAGCAAATTATGGTATAATTTACGCACAGCAAGGAGAATCCCCATGAGAGACCTTTTTATTGTAGGAGCAGGCGGCTTCGGCCGTGAGGCAATCTGGACCGTTGAGCGCATCAACGCGCTTTCACAGCAGCCGCAGTGGAACATCATCGGCTACGCCGACGATGACCCTAAGTGGAAGAAGGGCGACAACTTTGAGGGGTTTCCGATCCTCGGAACTCTTGAGGAGGCGTCGCGCGACTATCCTGGAGCGTCTGTCTTCATCGCCGTCGGCAAGAACTCGAAGCGCGCAGACATCGCGAAGCGCCTGTGCGGACACGACTTCCCGGCGATCATCGATCCGAAGGCGCAGATTTCCCCGACCACCGACTTCCTCGAAGGCGCGTTCATCGCCGCCGGCGCAGTCGTTCAAGTGGGCGCCGAGCTCGGACGCTTCGTAATCGTCGGTGCAAACGCCGTCGTTTGTCACGATGCGCATCTTGGCGACTTTGTCAATATGGGCCCCGGCACCGTAGTCGCCTCGGGCGTAAAGGTCGAGGACAACGTATCCTTCTTCGCCAACTCCTCCACGATGCCGTGGATCACGATCGGCACCGGTTCGGTCATTAACTGCGGCAAGGGTGTCAAGGAAAGCATCCCGGCGAATACCGAGGTCTGAAGGCGGCGCGAGGCGTGAAGAAGGTTGTCTATAACCTGCTGTTCGCCATCGTCTATCCGTTTCTCCTGCCTGGCTTTCTCGTCCGAATGCTGAGGCGCGGCGGATATGCCGCGCGGATGGGTGACAGGTTCGCTCTCTATCCGGACGAAGTGCTGGCAAAGTTCAGGGAAGGCGGTTTCGTCTGGATTCATGCCGTTTCCGTCGGAGAGGTTCAGGTCGCGGGCCAGTTGATGCGCGAATGGCGAAAGGTCGAGCCAAATGTCAAGTTCGCTTTTTCAACGACGAGTTCCACTGGCTGGAAGATGGCGGAGAAGGAAATCTCCGAGCGCGACGTCCTTATATACAATCCGCTCGACTTCCCGAACTTCGTAAAGAGCGCGCTGAAGACCGTCCGTCCTCGTGCGGTAGTCCTCACCGAAAGCGAAATCTGGCCCAACTTCATCTGGACGGCGCGACGCTACCGCATACCGGTCTTTCTCATAAACGCGCGCGTCAGTGACCGCAGCGCGCCGCGCTACAAGGCCGCCCGTTGGTTCTTCGGCGACGTTCTCTCGTCGTTCGCCCGCATCTTCGCGCAGTCCGATCTCGACGCGACACGCCTTGTCGCAGCGGGCACACCTGAAAGAATCGTCGAGGTGACGGGCAGCTTCAAGTTTGACGTCGCACACCGCAACGAGGCGAAGGAGCGGGAGCTCAGGGAATGGATTGGTACCGGGCGCATACTTCTCGGCGGTTCAACTTGGCCAGGCGAGGACGAAGCGCTTCTCCGCATCTACTCTGATATTGCAAAGGCGCAGGGCGGCGAGTCACAAGTCAAGCTCGTCATCGCCCCTCGCCACTTCGAGAAAGCAGATGCCGTCGAGGCGAACATCAAATCCGCCGGCTTCTCCTGCGTCAGGCGTTCGCGAGGAGAATGTGGAACGATGGCGGACCGCGGTCGCCTCGGAGAGGCGACCCTACCAAGTGAGCGAGGAGCGGTGTTTCTTGCCGACACGACTGGCGAGCTGATGGGGCTCTACGGAATCGCAGATGTTGTGTTCGTCGGAAAGTCACTCTGCGCACACGGAAGCCAGAACATGATCGAGCCATGCCTCTGCGGAAAGCCAACGGCCGTTGGACCTTACACCGAAAACTTCCGTCCCGTAATGAGTGATCTTCTAGCGGCTGACGCCATACGCCAGGTAAAGGACGAAAAGGAGCTTGGCGAATTCGTGAAAACCTCTTTCATTGATGACGGCGGTCTTGGTGCACGCGCGGCGGCGGCAGTAGAACGCCGGAAGGGCGTCGTTCCGAAGTGTGTTGAGGCGATACGTCGCGTGCTTGCCTGCGTCGCACTCCTTCTCGTCGTCGCTGGATGCGGGAATGATGGATGCGACAACACCAAGAAGCCGACGAAGGCCGAGCCGGAGGAAAGTTCGTTTCGCCCGGTCAAGATAACTACTGCTTGCATCGCGGCAATAGAGAAGCCCACTGCAACGCGAGTGCTGCTTGCAGACGACAAGGCAGAGACGTTTAGGCCGTTCCTGTCTTCGTTCGGCGTAATCTGCGTTTCGAACGAGGAGGCAGCCGTGGAATCGAAGTTCGACATCGTGTTTCTCGCCGGCAGAGCCGATTCCGAGAAACTTTCTGTCGCCCTTGAGCATGCAGGCGAGGCAGGCATCCTTACATGGCGACTTGCGGTCAAGGACATGAGCGCCGCAGACTTCAAGACGGCCGTAGAGTCGTTCCCTTGCAAGTCGGCCCATCTTTGGATGCCGAGCTCAGACGAATGGGTTTTCGTCGGCCGCCGCTCGCCTCGTAAGATAAAACTCGACGCGATGATGGACGTCTTTTCGCGAGAAGTGGCGTTCGAGGCGCTTGCCGAGGCAAAAGCGACAGCGCTTTCAGATGTCTTTGCAAGTTATGTCGGAAATCTTGCCAACCTATCGGGCGCGTTTGTTTCGACGAACCTCTCTGCAGTAGTGCGCCCGGAGTTTTTTGTGACGAAGGACATCCCGCCTCTTGACTGGGTGACGCGCGGCGACGTTGACGAAGACATCTACAAGGCGACTCTCGCCGAGATACGTTCAATGCAGGTTGTGCGTCGACTTGTGATAGAGGGAGATCTGCTTGCCGCCGAAAGCAAGGCGGACGAAGCCACAGAAGTGTGGGCGCGTGCCATGCTCAGGAATCCGCGCGATCCGATGTTGCTCGACCGCCTTGACAGGCTTTCCCGCAACGCAGAGGCTCTTCTCGCCGTAGGCAATGTCGTAGCTGCGACAAAGTGCTACGAGACAATGGTTGTCATAAACCCGACGGATGCGTCGGCACTTTTAAAATACGGCATTAGCCTTCGTCGCCTGGGCATGAAGGAGATGTCCGATCAAGTGCTTAAACGAGCAGGGGAGCTGAGGAAAAAATGAAAAAAACCATAATGACATTGTCAATGCTTGCGTTTGCAGGCTGCTTCACAATATTCGAGAGCGACTATCCTGCAGTCGAGATGGCAGCCGCAGGCAATGCGGACATCAAGGTGCAACTTGCGGGCTTCGAGGCGAGTGTCACAACGTATGAAGTCGTCTATGGATATGAGACGGCATACCGCTACCACTATGGCTACCGTCGCCATTACGGCTATTGGGGACCATCGACGGTAATGACCGAGACTTATGTCCCACAGACACGTACGACATCGGCCTTCATCGACCGTGCGACGGAGATTCTCGAGCTCAACGGATTCAATCCGAAAACCGACAAGCCAGAATACCGCATTGAGGTGAAGTTCGACGGGCCTTTCGTGAGCGATGGAGAACGCGCGGCCGAGGCCGCATGGACTATCTTCTCGCTATTCACGGCTGACTATGGCGTCCATACATGGACCGCGAAGCTAAAAGTCTATGAGGTCGCCACTGGCAAGCTTCTCATGCACTACGACTATTCCGAGCGCTACTCCGCCCTTGTCTGGGGTCCGATTCCGCTGTTCAGCCCCGCCGGTTCAGACAAGACATCTGCGAGTTCTATGCAGCGTTGGTGCCTTATGGCGCTCACCGACCGCGCAATGGCAGACGCAACTGCGTTCCTCGCGGCGCAGGCAACGCCGGCCAAGGCGGAATGATGTAGGTGTTTTCGCTAAACGAAAATGAAAAACATAATAATCTCGATTGTCGCCGTTGCCGCAGGAGCGGTAATGCCTCTTTGTGCCGTCGAAACGTTCGCCGTTGGCGACAAGGTCAGTGGGTTTGCAGTAAAGTCTGTCACGGATCTCCCCGAGATCAAGGGGCGGATGGTTCGGATGGAATACGAGAAGAACGGCGCCGAGCTGGTCTGGTTTGATCGTGACGACGACTGCAAGACATTCGCCATCGGCTTCC
>OCTX012082582.1_pt1 | contig 12994 bp, 37 predicted proteins | sample 1539691 | NCBI WGS metagenome assembly OCTX01 (sample SAMN02144231, study PRJEB22623) | gut metagenome | biome: sheep rumen | host: Ovis aries | place: New Zealand
TTCTATCTGGCATAAGAATTATAGCAATCCTTTTGGACTGCCAGAATTCATTTATGATGACGGAACAGAACCGGAACTTGAAACTGTTCCCCATTGTCCTGCCGTCAATCGAGACGGAAAAGAAACTGGTGTGACATGCGCTATGTGCAGGAAGTGCTGGCGTGTTAAGAACGGGGATAAGATCGCCGTGTATGCACACTGACAATAATTAAATATCCACCACAGAAATGTTCACAAAATGTTTACAATTGCGTGAATGTTTCTGTGGTATGATTAATAAAGTGACAAGTGAAAATTAAACAAAAGAAAGGAGCGAAAGCAAATGATTTTGAAATTTTCGACAATCAATGTGTACGGAAACGCTTTGGGCATTGCAGTTGATACCGAAAGAAAAATCTATTCTTTCGATTTCAATGCATGGAAGAGAGGTTCGATTCCTATCAGCCCAACCCATTTAGATGAAATAATTAAAAAAGTAGAGAAAGACAAATACTTTTCTATTAGTTCAATGATTAATTCATTCACAGAAAGCGAGGAAAATAAATGATTCTGAGATTCAAGACCATTGATGCTGTAGCAGGAAGTCACAGATATGACTGTGTGGCTTTCAACACAGAAACAGAACTGTATTGCAGTCAGGACTGGGTTAAGACTGATCCGAATACTGAATGTAAACTGGTCACAGATAAAGACCAGATAATAAAAATTATTTCAGAATGCGACTTCAATGGATATGGAGAAGCGTATTCCAGAGAAGAGTTCTTTGGAGAAACAAGACCTGACGATCTGCCGTTTTGTTAAAAGAAAGGAGTAGCCATGGAAAAGATTATTGTAACTAACATCAAGTGGGATACAGACGGAGAAGATATCCCCGAACTTCCTACAGAGGTCACTCTTGACAGATGGACAGACGATGAGGAAGAGATATTAGATTGCACAGCTGATATGTTATCTGATTTGTATGGTTTCTGCGTGTTTAGTTTTGAAATTCACTGAAAGGAAGAAAAGAAATGAAAGACCTTATTACACTTAAAATTAAGTTAACACCATCCGAAGCAAACACTCTTTGTACAGTTCTTGCAAAGGGAATTGATTATTATACGTATCATCAGGATACGGAAACGGTCAATCCCTTGTGGCTCTGGGGAGTAATGCAGGATTTGAGTACTGCTATGTATACACAGAATGTGAAAGAAAGCGAGGAAGAATAATGTTTAATAACATAAAAGGAAGAATCCTTGAAAGCGAACTGAATGGAATGGCAATGTTTGTAATGCCTACCAATTATTACAAAGATTCTTTTAACGCTTTACTTCTGGACACAGCAGAAGCTGCTTATGATGAGTGGATGGCTGAAGCTGATGAAGTTGGTGATGAAGCCATCTGTGATTGGATTATTTATCGTCTTGAACAGAACGGATTTAAGTACGAAAAAGATTACAGAATCTTTACTGATTTAAATTGGGATTAAGAGAAAGGAGAGCACAATGACTAAAAGATACATGAAGGAATACGGAAATGACATTTTAAGAAGAAAAAAGGAAATGTCTTATCCCAAAGAAAGTCTTATAGAAATGGAGACAAGAATTAATAAAGTCATAAAGGTGTATGACAGGGGATATCTTACCGTGACAGAAACAATGAAGACACTTGTAGATATCGACAACGATTATTGAAAGGAGAACACAATGGGTAATGGTTACAGAATTAACGTAGCACTTAACGGAAGACACTTTTTCGCAACCGATCCTGATTCTGCTTGGACAAAGGAAAAAGCGAAAGAATTATATAAAACCATTAAAAAGAAATTTCCCGAATCTGAGGGATATACAATTATGGTAACTTATTGGCATTCGATTGGAGAGCATGTTGAGTTTTAAAAGAAAGGAGATAATTAAATGAAATACTTTAAAGCTGTAATTCAGGAAATCCGTACAAAGGAAGTCTTTTTTGAGGTGCCTGACAACGCAGACCACACAATTGCAGAAGCACAGTATGATGCCGCAATTTATGGAGACCTACCGACAGAAGAATGCGACAAAGTTAACTTCACAGACTTGGACAGGGGTGTTGAATATGAAACACGTCTTGTCAAAATGGAAGAAGTTGACATGAAAAAGGAACAGGAGTACGCAGAAAGATATTATGAATTTCCTGAGTGTGTGTTCTGGAATGAGGAAGACAACTGTTTAACAAACGGACATATTGAAAGAGGTGAGTAAATGAAAACTAGAGCACAAGTGAAACAAGAATTTCCCGGTTACCATATTGAAAATATGAGATGCCCAGAATGTGGTGGTATTCTTATAACAAAATATGATGCTATTTCAATTACAATTTGTGTCGAAAATGATTGTTTGTACGCAGATTATGATTATGATTGGGATTATGATTTTGAGGAGTAAATAAAATGACAGAACTTGAAAAAATCTTACATCCACTGATGAAAATTGCTGATGATGAAACGTTTTGCACAGAAGAATATGAAGCCATCAAAGATTATATTGAAGAAAAAGAATTCATGGGCGTCACATCTGATGACTGGCAAGAAATTACAACCCGTGGTTATGATGTGGGATGGCTCGTTGAATGCTATGTTCCTTATCTGCCAAAGGAAAAGAAATTAAATATGGCAAAGCGAATTTGGGATGAACTTGCTGACGTACCTACTATCGATGCAGAATATGATTTACTGATTGATGCTGATTTCAGATGTTGGAGCAAGAGAAGTACGGTAATTGGAATATGGCAGGACATTGAACACTGGTTCGGTGTCAGTGTTGCGGTTGATTTAATGGGACTTGAATGAAAGCGAGGTAAAGAAATGGCAATTCTTACAAAGCACGCATCGATGCGAATGTCGCAACGATGTGGTATTCAAAAGAAAACACAAGCTAAAGTAGTGCGCCGTGCATGGAGACACGGACTTACGCACAGTGAATCATCTGTCGATCCCAATCTGAAGCGTTGGATTGATGGCTTGTATTTATCACAACGTAAACCGAATAAGATTCTGCTTTACGGAAATGGAGCATATCTGTTTAAGGATGATGTGCTGTTAACCGTGATACATATTCCTGAAAGTTTACAGGGATGCGTAAATCGGTTAAGAAAAGAAAAAGGATTTAGATTAAATAAATAAGATTTAAAGAAAGGATAATTAAATATGAAAGCATATAAATTACTTCGTATTCTGAAAACAGACGGCAAACTTCATCCCCTGTTTATTAATAAAAAAGTACCTACTCCAATCGGAGTATGGATGAACGCAGAATGTCACGAGACCCCCGGTTTTGCTCTTCGGGTAGGCTGGCATTGTTGTTTTATTCCACTTGCTCCCCATCTTAAAATGGAACTTTCCAATGGAGAGAAACGAGTCTGGTGCGAGGTTGAAGTTGAAGATTGGGAATCCTATGATAGACCGATTCTACAGGGTGGTGCATGGATTCTGGCACAGCGTATGAAAATTAATCGAATCCTTACAATGGAAGAGGTTAATGAAATCCTTAAAGAGAAAGAGGTAGCATAAATGGAATTAATTAACTATGATTCTCGACAGCCTTATGAAGACTTCGGGAATGCAATTATTGTTAGAGCATGTGAAGATTATGTACAGGCATTAAAACAATTAAAAAAACCCAAACCGAGTGATCCTAAAAAGGAAAATGGTTGGGTTACTAAACAATATAATGCACTTCAAGAGATACGAAACATTAATCGTTTCTTTAGAAGCAGATTATATTCATTTATTACATCGGTCGATCCTGAATATATTATTCAGAGATTAGTCAGAGAACATGCAACAAAAGAAATTATTAAAAAGGTAAATAACACACCGTTTGAAGTAGAAAGGATTTAATTATAATTATGACAAACGAACTTATGAGCATTTGGAAACACGTAGACCGCATTGGTGATCCTGATCTTGCAGACGCAATTGAAGCATCTCTTGTAAATGATTATCTTGAAGAGAAATGTTACATTATTCCTGAAGAAGATTGGGAAGAAATTCAAACACGAGGATATGATATTGAAATGATGTGCGAAGATGCAGATGAGCGACATGCAGATGATTCTGTATGGATTGAAACGGTCGCAAATAGTTTAGTTGATCAAGAAACAGATAATTGGAGCGAAGACAATTTTGGTGTTCTACTTAATTTCTGGAGAGGATATTACGCAGGAACAGAAGTAGATGAAATTTCTATCCCCGCTTTAAATATAGATTATGAACTGTTACTTTAATTAAAAGAAAGGAAAGCGAAATGATGACAAGAGAACAGGCAATTGAATATCTTGTATTTGAAAGTATTTTTTCTTATGAAGATATTGGAACCGATCCAATGGAATTTTATATTGAAACCCTTATTAATACACCTATTGATAATGCATGGGATGTAGATCGTTATGCTCACTTGAACACCCTGTTTGGCTATGATATTGGATATAAAGCAGCGATGGAAATTAACGCATGGCTTTATGGAAGTGAAATTAGCCCCGGCGAATATAGAGATATAGAAACATTTGATATAACTTACAAAGATAAAGAACTTATTCAGGAGTGCGTAACAGAACTTAATCTTGGCTTGTCGTTCGACAAGTGGAGAACAGAAGATTTTGATGTGTATGAATATTTTAATTAAAGGAGAGAATAAAATGAAGAATGAAAAACATTTACCCGCAAAACTTATTCCTGTAACTATTTACTGTGATTCCACTGGATTATTTAGTGAAACAGAATGTAATACTGACAATCTTACAGATATGCTTTTCCCCGGATGGATTGTAAACGAGTGGTATAAAGAAAACGAAAGAGTTTTTGCCTTTAAATGCGAAGCAGAAGGTTATGAAGCTAATGCATATAACTGGTACACAGAAGTGTATACGGCTGATGATACAGACGGGCTGTATGATTTTGCTATAGAAAAGGGATATGATCCTGTGTTTGATGTATCTGCTAATACAAAGGATGCTGTTACGTATGAAGATCACGAAGGTAAAGCTGTTGTGATTTTTAAAGGAGATTATCTTGAATGCCGTAAATGGGCAAGAGAACACGATTGGAAATATGAATATTATTATACATCGTTAGAAACACTTGAAGAAGAGGAAAAAGAAGTTGATTTGAAAATGTTATTTGGTTAATAAAAGGAGATAAAAATTATGACAAGATATGAAGAACTTATGAAAAAAGAATTAGAAGATCTGACCCCTGAAGAAGAAAAATATATTATAGATATAGAAATTGCTTATTATAGAAATAGGGTTGATCAGTTAAGGAAAACGGATGTGCCCGATTATAAGATTAGTGCTTATATTCACGACCTTTGGCAGGATTACATTATATTAGATGATGTTGAACTTGCAGAAGCCTATAAAATTTCTGATGATGATTGGTCTAAAGGAATTGATTATTACTGGATTGATATGGAAGAAGACAACCCGTTAAAAGATTAATTAAAAGGAGATAATTAAATGAATAAATTTGAAAAGATGTACAAAGGCTCTTATTACACAATTATCGGATGTGGTGGTAATTTAAAAGAATGGAAAGACGGATATAATAAATTGCTTAACGGACGTGAGATCGGTACTCCTACAGAATGGATTCATTTCACAGGAAAAGAAATGAATAAGGAATACGGTTTAAAGGGAGACAATGCATATCCTGACAATCTTAACTTCTTAGCTTTCAGTCTTGAGGGATTGGATATTGGAAAACTTGCGATATTCAAGTTGGAAGCTATGGATAGATGGTTTGATGATATTGTAGACAATAATAGAAGCAGACAGGAGGAAATGTAAATGGCTTATAAATATCCTACAGCTGAAGGAATCAAGTTTGCAATGGAAGAAGGTTGGACAAGGGAACAGGCTGAACGTGGGTTTGAAATCTTTGATTTTGACGGACTTGGATTACTTGAAATTGAAGCTATCTGTGATTGTTATCCTGATGGGGATTATGACGATGAAGAAGCCGCAAGAGAAGCGGAACGAATTGGATATTGCAAAATTATTCCTGCTGAAGAAATCCCCGAAACATTTATTTTAAATGATTATCCTCGTAATTATTACGGTTGGGTAGATACTCCTGAAAACAGAAAAAAGATTAAAGAAATTAGTGATTATTATGCTAAAGGAGATAATAAATGAAAAAATCTTTAGAAAATGCAATGATGACAGCACAGGTTCACAGTAAAGCACATCCTAATGTGGCGGTTTATGTAATTGATAAACCGAAACATCAAGCTAAGGTATATACAATCGGTTGGCTTGCAATGCATAAAATTAATTGTGAAGGATGGCGTCCTGTAGCGAGTTTCATTAACGGAAAACAAATTTTTAAATAAGAAAAAGGAGAAAAATATTATGAGAAGAGCACTTGCATTTGAAACATTCAGAACTGGATATGAAATTAGCCAGATTGCTGATGATGCAATCACAGTAAAAGAACTTAAAAATTTCCTTGAAGATTATCCTGATGATATGTTGGTTGTTTTCAAAAATGATAATGGTTATACATATGGAAATTTTGATCTTAGTTTGGCAGATGAGGGTGTAACAACTTATAGAGAAAGATATGATGAAAAGTATGATGAAATGGAATTTATTGAAGAATAATTAAAGGAGAAAAGAAATGATTGAATTTATACCTAAGATTAGTGGAACACAGGTTACAGGAACAGAAATTAACGAGGTAAAAAATAACCTTATTTTTAAATCACAGTTCATTACTTTAAATGATTGTATTGAAAACATTCATCGTCAGGAATCAATGAACTGGATTCTTGATACACTCCGCTTCACTAAAAGTGCTGATGGAAAAAATTGGTTTGCAGCGATTAGTTGGGATTCAATTGCAGGACTCACTGTAATGGAAAAATATCCTGAGGTAGAGAAACAGTTTATTGAGTATTTCGGTGAAAATTGGATGAAACATTATATAAGATTTAATCATTAATTAAAGGAGAAAAGAAATGAAAAAGAAAAAGAAATATTATTATATACCACTTTCTCATATAAAAACAGAATTAGAGTATGAAGACAGTTATTATAGTACGATACAACGTGCTGGAGAATTGTTCCGATTTGAAGACTATCCAACTCATAGACATGAGTCATACGGATATGTTTATGTTATGGAACTTATCCCGGAAAAACGGATGATGTCTGTCAAGTATCTGCGTTCACATATTGGTAGGTTCTCTGTTATTGAGGCAGATCAGAATGAGATATTTAAAGAAGACGGACGTTATTGGTTAAAGGAATTTGAGAAAGCCAACAATACAACAATATATAAACAGCATTATATTAAAGGAGAATAAAAAGAATGAAATATTTTAAACAGTATAAAAAAGTCAATGCAATTCCGTTTGAAATTACGAAAGAAGAGGCAAGAAAAACACTGAACGGTTATTGGATTGAAGATGCGGTAAATGATATGTTTGAAAATGATAGACAGTTCCGTTTGTTCACTCCATTTTCTACAGTGTGGACAATGGATGAAAATGGAAATATTCCTATGGCTGGTTTTTATGGAATTTGTTATTAAAGGAGAATGCAGATGATTAAAATTGGAAAACTTTATTTACTTCAAACTGATTATTCTGATTATCAAGAATATAACGGAAGAATTATAAAAGTCGAGCGACAGCTTACTCTTCAAGAATGTGATGAAGAGTGTCAACCAATGTATCTATGTACTTTATTATCTGATAATAATAAAAAAGAGAAAATACAATTACATATTTATCTTGATGAATTATACGATCTGAACACATTAAGTCCTATTTATTAAAAAAAGAAAGGAAGAAAACAAATGATTAAAAAAGAATATAAGAAAATCTGCAAACGGTTTGATGATGTAATGTGGGATATCGGTTGTGAATATCTTGCGCTGTCTGATGGAAAAAGCGAAGTCTTTTCTGATCGCCGTTATTACAATGTCGAAAAGGGAGTCACATTACAGTGGATGCATGATGAAGCATCATATTGGCTTAGTTGCTACTACGAACCCGGTCATTGTCGCTGTGATGATAAGCATGACGGAAAAGAAGGTTACAAAATTTGGCTTTCAGAAACTGGTAAGTTAAAAAGACTTATAAAAGCAATAGAGAAATTTGGAGACCTTAATGTCTGTGTAGAAGAAAAGGAGAATTAAAATGACAATTACAGAAATGCTTAATGAAAAATATGATGAAATAATTAAGGCTATGAAACAAGCATATGAAGATTCATTACGTCAGCCTTGGTGTATTTATTGTGTGGACATGGATAAAGAAGACGGTACAATTGTTGTTCATGTCTTTTCTGACAGAAATTCTTGGATTCAGGGATACTACACTATTTGGACATGCGACAATGAATATTTTGATTTGATTGCGGCTTGTGAGGGTAGAACATGGAAAAGAGTGTATGAAGAAGAAATTTTACCTTTCCTTAATGACAAAGAAAAAAGAAAAGTTAATATGCTCATTACAGAATATCAGGCAAATAATCTAAATGAGATTGATGAATTTTGGACATATTCTGAAGTAATGGATTTTGTAGAAAATAAACTTTCTGAACATTGGTCACGATATAGAGATAAATTAATTCAAGAAGTTATAGATAATACAGAAGAAGATTATTTTACAGATATTCTTGATGAACGAATTCGAGACAATGAATATTATGATGAATTATGGAATGAAGGATAATGAATATCTTAATAACAAATTTACTATAAATACAATTAAATATACTGAAAATAATTTAGTTAATTAAAAAGGAGATAAAGTTATGGGTTATGAAAGTAAATTATATGTAGTCGATAAACATAATTGGAAAGGGTGTGACGGAAAATGGGGTGAAGTAATTGCTTCGTTTGATCTGTGTTGTGTACCAATCAATTTTGCACAATATCCTGCTACTGATTGTTATATCATTGCTGATGATGGTATTACAAGAATAACAGAAGATAAATACGGAAGTTCGTTAAGAGAAATTCCTGTAAAAGATATGATTGATATGATTGAAAAAGAAATCAAGGCAGATAAAGATTATAGAAGATACCAGCCATGTTTAAATCTGTTAAAAGGATTTGATCTTAATAGATGGGAAAATTTGGTAGTGCTGCATTATGGTCATTAAATAAACAAAAAGGAGAATACAATAATGAAAAAATATAATTATGTTATCTATCAGGCAAAAATTGAAGCACCGTTTACATTTCTTGGTTGGGAAATGGCTAACAAACATGCCAATTGGTCATTTGACCCTTATCGTTCTGTTTGGAATGGAACCGAAGAAGCTGTTGATGATATGGATTTAGTCAATTATCTGTGGGAAGTGTTCAATATTAAACATCCTGCTGGATACAGAGCACGTTCTTTGAGTGTGAGTGATATTGTTAGAATTGAAGATATGGAAACTAATGAAATCAAATATTATTATTGTGACAATTTTGGTTGGAAAGATATTACAAGCGAGGTGAATGAATTTGGCATCTAAAAATTAAATATTTACAACATTAATTTTTTATGCTATAATAGCGGGTGGTTGGGGCGGGAAATTATATATATTATAATATTATATTAATATAAATTATATATAAGACACATAATATAGATAAATATATACAATATAAAATTAAATACATAATAAAAATAATACTTGACAAATAACTTGTATAAATGTTAGAATTTACATACAAAATCAAAAATAAACAAAAAGAAAGGGGTTGGTTATATGATTGGGCTAATCATTATTCTGGTGTTTCCGTTTATATTTTTCTATACACAAATGAATAAATTGAATAATAAGACAAGTGCTATTAAAAAAGCAATGGATGAAGGAAAAGAAACGTATTATGATTCAACAGATGGCTTTTTACATTGGACAGAAAATGGGGAAAAGGTTATTGATTGTATTTGGGGATATCAAGAAAATAATCAGGCAATTGTTGGGGATCAGGTTATTATGGGTGTAAAAAGCCATCATGTATATAAAAATTATACAAAAGAAAAATTTGAGTATCATATTCAATGTCAGATAAATAGTGGACAAGTTTGGTGTTATGAACGGCATGCTTATAATCAGCCTTTTAGAGGAGATGTCACTTTAAGGTATCATATCAAAGAAAAATATTTTTATTACCTTATCAAAGAAGAACACAAAAGTAAGAAATATGATGAGAACAGATTAGATCTTTTTTGTGAAAAAAACACTGGAGAAAAACGAAAAATTACATTTAAAGAATATGTTGAATTAGGCGGTAGTGAACTTACAGAAATAGAATATAAAAAGAAAAACGGTTATACATTAACAACTTTAAGGGGGAAATAAAATGACAGGAAAAGAGGTACAGGCAGAACGTTTTGAAAAACTCATTGATGAACTTATTGAAAAAAATTATGAATATGCAGATGTCCTTGAGGGTTTTAGATATTGGTCAGATGATCAATCTTTTAGAACTGTATACTATTATTTGGTGTGCATTATTAATTTTTTGAAAGATAGAAATAAATCTGTTGAAGACCTTAAATTAGATGATTGGACACGTTACGCCGCAAAGCAAAAGAAATTTTCTTCCAGTAATCAAATAACAAAGTATTCCGCAATTAAACGTTTTGCGGAGTATCTTGAAGCGAGTGAACGTTTGGAAAATAACTTTATGGCAAAAGCGAAGCGTCCAAAATTTGTAGAGACAAAAAAACAAATAGACAAGAGAGAACAAAAAATCCTTACACCGGCAGAAATCCAAAAAGTAATTAAAGATATAGAATATGGTATTAGTAACCATAGAAAATTGTGGTTTCAAGAAGAATATAGATCAAGAGATATGGCAATAGTTTTACTATTCCTTAGTACTGGAATTCGTGGTTCTGCATTACAATATCTGAACGTAGAAGATATTGATTTGGATGAGGGAATTATTACAGTAACTGATAAGGGTGATAAAGTAAACGAGCACAATCTTCCAGATACAACAATTATCATTCTTGAAAAATGGCTCATCAAAAGAGAAGAACTGCTTAAACAAAAAGGAAAAGAAAATGAACATGCGCTTTTTATTTCTAATCAAAGAAAAAGAATGAGTTATTCTTCTATCAACAATGTTGTTTGTAAATATTGTAGTAATGTAACAGGAAGACAGATTACACCTCATGTTTTGCGTGCTACGTATGGGACAATTCTTTATAATAAGACCCATGATATTGAATTCGTTAGACAACAGATGAATCATAACAGTATTGAAACAACAAAACGCTATATTCGTGGTAATGGAAAAGAGAATCGGAAAAAAGCAGCTGATATTATGGGTGGAATTATTGATCGTAGTACAAAGAAAAGCGAAAGTTTATTTGACACTGAAGATGAACAGTTCTCGTCATTTATATCTTTTAATGATAAAGATGAAGACGATGAATTTATTGTTACAGAAATTGAAGAAGATGAGGAGGATGATTACTTATGACCTTTAATGAAATGACCAAACAGATATATGATATATCTTATAAGCATCATATAAATCATGAAACGAAAAATCTTAGTCAGTTTCGTAGAGAACTAAAATCTTACTTTGATCAATCAACCCGATTACCAACTCAAATTGCTTTTGAGATGGAAATGAAAGATGGTTATTGGTATTGTGTGGCTATTAAGTCTGCATGGGGCTACGATTATTATATCCCTGACACACGCAAAGATGAAGAACAACTAAAAAAGGAGACAGGATATTATGACTGATAAACGAATTAAAATGGAATGTCCTTTTTGTCACTGTTCACCAGAACGGATACAACTTATACCATTAAGCAAAATAGCCAATAATGGATGGCGAGTTAAATGCCCAAACTGTCGTGCTACATTTGATACTTGGACAAATAAACAAGAAGCAATTAATATGTGGAACAGAAGATAAAATAATAAAAAGGAGATAAAAATGAATAATCAGAGAAGAAAAGAACTTACTAATATTGCTAGTACCATGGAAAGTGTGTGCATGCCTATAGACATCGAAGAACTTGAAGGAATTAAATCTGATATTGAAATGGTTCTTATGGATGAAGAGATGGCGTTCGAGAATATGCCTGAAGGACTTCAGTATAGTATGCGTGGTGAAGCATCTCAGGAAGCGCAGGACAATATGAACGAAGCAATTGACCTCATTGATGAATTTATCAGCGACTATGAAGATTATGAAACTGACCAGATTCATGATCCTGAAGATGATGAAGAAGATATTGAAAGTGAAATTGAAGATAGACTTCAGGATTTGATTAATGAAGTTGTTGAGTATCTGGAAATGGCGGCTGAATAAAGGAGAACAATTATGATGGAAATTAAAGTAAATGATAAATTTGTTTTTCACTCAGAAAGCGGTATGAATTATCAAATTAAAGTAATTAATATTAATAATTACAGAGAGCCATCAATGAAATATGCCTGTGATATTTGGGACGGAAATGGTAATTATGCAGGTGACGTTACGTTCGTAGGAGACGATTTTTTTAATAATTATGAAGAGCGACTTGAAAGGATCGAAGATTGAAATATGACACTTCCAAAATCAGAGAAACAAAAAATTACTGCTACAGTAAAACATATTACAGATGTGTTCAGAAAAGAATTTAATGTAGAAATATCTACTGTTTGTAACGCTGATGGTAGTTTAACATTAACAATGGGGGACGAATATGTGAAAGTCGATATCCGTTATACGGTACAAGAGTTTGAAGAAATAGGTAAATTTATTATGCGAAATTACCCCGGAGATTTGGCTTTTTATTTTGGAATATACTGGCAAAATGAATTGCATGAACTATATTCGGTTTATCGTAAAAAATTAGAACAAAAAGCAAAAAGAATAATAGATAATTGTTGTTCTGATTTAATTTAATATTGACAATTTTTTATATATTATGATATTCTAAAATAACAGAAAGGAGGCACCCGATGTTAAAAGAAAAGAAAGAACTGGTGTCATATTTAAAAGCCAGATGTGGAAGTT
>OCTX012291747.1_pt1 | contig 12992 bp, 9 predicted proteins | sample 1539691 | NCBI WGS metagenome assembly OCTX01 (sample SAMN02144231, study PRJEB22623) | gut metagenome | biome: sheep rumen | host: Ovis aries | place: New Zealand
GCCCGCATCAGCATTTTCACAAAATGGGGCGTTGTCGCCGATGCCATTGCATTACTCTTTATGCCTCTCGTCTTTTGGGCGTTCCACATGGCAGGTGTTTCATGGTATATAGGCTTTGTAGTCGTTCTGGCACTCGTTGCAGAAATGACTTACGGCATCATAAGTCATCGCAAACTACAGTGCCTTTTTACGGAAGACAACGATATTCTGACTGTTCGCCGAGGACTACTCAAGTTCAAACGGAATGAGCGCCTGCAGATGCTTATATCCATCCCGCTAATTATCCTTTGGGCACTCGCCTTATGCTGGCAGTTAGGAGCCTTCTCAGACGACCCAACGGGGAGAGGTGCAGCTATCGGCATCAGGATTGCCACAGGTCTCTTCATCGCTCTTTTCATCGCCTTCGGCATCTATTTCTGGGAGATACACCGCTTGAATCACTCCATCCGCGAGATTGACGAACTATCCGCAGAATAACACCGTTTCTAAAATACTCTCTCGTTAAAGCAGTGCCGGCCGTGAGGCTGGCACTGCTGTTATCTTTTGGGGCATTATGAGGTAGATTGAGCACCCCCAACTCCCAGTCACCTCCCAGTTACCTCCCAGTTGAATACAATAATTATGAGACCGGTACGGGAAGTGTAAAAAAGGGAGATCGTGAAACTATCCCCAAAACAGGGGTCTCGAGCCAAATCATCGATTGGCTCGAACTAATTCATGATTTGGCTCGAGCCAAGTTGAGCGGGGGCTTCTGGCGGGCTGAAGTTTCATTACGAGCTTACAGTTTTTCGAGTGTACTCGAAAAAAAAATGGAGTGCAATGGAAATTATTTCCGAGTGCACTCCAATATTTTTCTGATTGCAGGCACTACCGCTTGCTACGCTGAATCATGGTGAGCAACTTGTTGTTAAAGCGCTCAGCCTCCAGGAGTTGTTCGATAGTGAGGTGCATGCGGTACTGCCAACGGTTATAGGGGTCGCTCGGCACGTTGATGCGCTCGTCGCGGATGTGCTTGGAGCGTAACTCCGTGTCCATCGCAAGCCAATCCTGCAACTGGAGAATACAGAGCATGGAGGGGGAATAAAGGTGTCGGGCTATGATCTCCTCTGCCAAATGAGCAGGCAACTGCTCCGGCGCACGTCCCTCCTTCTGCAACATCGTGACATAGAAACGCTGACGGCGTTCCGGATTCTCGTGCCACCAAAGTCGCAGGGGCGACATATCGTGTGTGGATATAGTAGCAACGGAACGATAGGGATTAGCTTCCAGATGACTAAACTCAAAGCCCTGCTGTTTGGGCATCTGCTGAATTTCCAGCGTGAGGATGCGCAACTGGTCGAGCACCGGTTCGACACAGTCAGGCAGCATACCCAAGTCTTCGCCACAGATAAGCAGTCGCGAATTCTTCAAGATGGCAGGCAGGCGCCGCAAAGCCTGTTGCCCCCAGTAAATGGAGTGGCGCTGATAGAAATAATTATTGTAGAGACGCGAGAAAGCATCCTTGTCTTCATCACTGAGTGCCTCATAGATAGGTTCGCCCAGAACACCGATACGGGGATGATACATGTCGTGCTGTCGCGGATCCTCCACGAAAAGCACATCGCTGAGTAATTGCAGCAAGCCATCGCGAATCCACAGACTACTCTCGTCGCGCCGATTCCTGAAGAATTCCATCACCTTGCACTGGGTGTCGTATTCGCCCTTCAGTTCGTAAAGATTATAAGCCTTGCTGACCAAAAAGTTGTCGCGAACGTAATTGGCATGAATGCCAAAGAGACGGTCAATCTGGCGGTCGTTGATGAACGGGCGGGTGAAGAGTTCTTTGCGGAATTGCAGTCCGAAATACTCTATCTCGTCAACGGTCAGTGGCAGTGCCGGTGAGAAATGACCTAACAGGCCATAGACGGCATCGTCAGGAATCTCCCAAATACGGAAGAAGCCCAGAATGTGGTCGATACGCAGTGCATCGAAATACTGTTGCAAATGCGCCAGTCGTTGGCGGAACCAATCCACCAAGGGTTGTGACAGGCTATTCTTGTCGTTATTCGTTTTGCCCTTTTCGCCTTTCTGGTCCCAATTATAGGTTGGGAATCCCCAGTTCTGTCCTTTTGACGTGAAACCATCAGGCGGAGCACCTGTCTGAGAATCCAGGTGGAAGAGCGATGGATGTTGCCTTGTCTCGACACTATCACGACTGACCCCGATAGGCAGATCACCTTTCAAGAAGATGCCTTTAGAACGGGCATAATCTGCCGCATCCTTCAACTGACAGTGCAATAGCCATTGCACGTAACATACGAAGTCATAATCTTCAGCCCGATAGTCAGCATAAGGTTTCAGCCATGCCTCATTCTGTGCGACAAACAATGCAAACTCCTTTGAATCAGCCAAGGATTTCCGTTTTTCGTCAAAAAGCAGTTCCATGTACTCCCTCTTCACACGGTCAACAGCCACATAGTCGCTATAGGGCAAAGTATTCAGTTCCTGCTGGCGTCGCCGGAACTGCATCATTTTCTGCTTAGAGCGCAGTGTTCCAGCAGCTTCAATATCCAAGTAATGGGGATGCAGGGCGAAAGCACTCACAATATTATAGGGATACGAATCCTGCCAGTCGTGACTCTGGGTAGTATCATTGACCGGCAACAATTGTATGACTTTCATTCCTACGGCTACCGCCCAGTCAACAAAGCGACGAAGGTCGCCAAAGTCGCCTACCCCATAAGAATGCTCACTACGAAGGGAGAAAACAGGAATGGAAACACCTGCTGCCCGCCATATATGTTCGCGAAGTCGCAATTGTTCGCCATAGAGCACCAACACCTGACCATCGGCTATCGGCTCCTGATTATTGGTTGCGGATTGAGGGCCGTCTATCACACGATTATCGCCTTCTTCCCAGGCAACGAAAGCATGCGTTTCGTTATCGACAACCACATATTTATATTCCAAGGGGAATATCATGCCAAGGGCATTCACTGTCAGCATCCATTCGTGTTGACCGGCATATTCCATCTGCAGATAGCGAGACGTATTCCAACTGCCGATAGCAGGATGACTGCCACAAATAGCCACCGACTGCCCTGGCAGCAACTGAGGAGCTGACACTCGGAATGTAATGGTACGACGGAACAAAGGCAGGCGAAGCGGCTCCACATGCTCATCGCGACAGCCGTGAGTAGCAGTCAGATAGGCATTAGAGTACAGATGCGACTGCAACGGTATATCGCGCCACTGGTCAGGAAACAGATAATCCTTAGAGGTGTCGAAATAGTAGATACGAGGAACCAAATCCCACTCACGGCGTAAGACCAATCCACTACTGTTTTCTACCTGATACTGATAGACGATATGCGAAAGAGGATGCTGACGTGATTCAAGAGCAGCCGTTTCAAGCGTCCACAAATCGCCATCGTCGGTTTGCATCATGAGGTTATATCGTTTCACGGTGCCGTCCTGGCTATAATAGGCTATGGCAATATGAATGCTTTCACCCCACGCGGTCCGATACCGAATACTGAATTTTAGCTTCATCTTGGCTTTAAGTTTTTAAGTTTTTGCAAAGGTACGAAAAAAACTCTAAACTATCAACCATAAACGCTAAACTTTTATTATCTTTGCATCGAAAATAAGAAATATGCCTATATGAATATCACAAATTCCAAGAAATATCTGGTGCCTGCCGCCATCGGAGTGATTCTGGTGATAGCACTGCCGTTCTATTTTTTCTTCCGATCTGTATCCACTTTGGATGAGACACATTATTTATATATAGATGCGGACGACACGCAGGACAGTGTGATTAATAAAATCAAGCCAATCGCTTTGCCCACCTCCATGGCAGGACTGCAAACCCTGCTACGACATGCAGGCTATGAAGATCATATCAAGACAGGACGATATGCCATTAAGCCCGGCGAGGGAGCTATCACCATCTTCCGCCATCTGAGAAGCGGACAGCAGGAGAGTCTGCACCTCACCATCCCCGAGGTACGCACCATGGACCGACTGGCTGCCGTCCTCGGCAAACGACTGATGATTGACTCGGCAACCATTGCATCGGCACTCTACTCGCAGGAAGTCACCACAAAACTGGGCTATGACACCTGCACCATTGCCGCCATGTTTATTCCTAATACGTATGACATCTATTGGAACATCAGTATTGACGGATTGCTGGAACGCATGCAGAAAGAGCACGACCGTTTTTGGAATGCCGACCGCAAGGCGAAGGCTGCACAGATACAACTGACGCCCAATGAAGTTGCCACTCTTGCCTCCATCATTGACGAAGAGACTGCCAATAATGCCGAAAAGCCCATGATAGCCGGCATGTACATGAATCGCTTAAAAGAAAACATGCCCCTACAGGCGGACCCCACCATCAAGTTTGCCCTGAAGGACTTTGCCCTGAAACGCATATACAACAAATTGCTCAAGGTGGACAGTCCTTACAATACCTACGTACATGAGGGACTGCCTCCCGGACCTATCAAGATAGCGTCCATCAAAGGGACGGATGCCGTACTGAACTATGTCAATCACGACTATCTCTATATGTGTGCGAAAGAGGATTTCTCGGGTACTCACAACTTTGCCAAAACCTATCCCGAGCATTTAAAGAATGCAGCCAAGTACACGAAAGCCCTCAACGAGAAAGGTATCAAATAAAAAAAATGCTCCTTGCTTCACAGCGAGGAGCAATTTAATCGGTATTAGTCCTTTTTAAGGTAAAAAGATTGTATTCAGGATAACGATGGCAAAGGTACGGTCTTTTTAACATCTATGCAAATTATTTTATATGTTAAACAACATGTTTTTGTATCTTGAAACAAAAAATCACTCCGAAATAGCTATATTTAAAGAATTCTGTGTAACTTTGCAAGCAAAATTAAACGTTTAATAAGAACATGACAATGGAAAAGATTTCTACTGAGAACGAAGAGAAGAAAAGTCTCAGTTTCGTAGAGCAAATGGTAGAGGCAGATTTGGCCGATGGTAAAAACGGAGGAAGAATACAAACCCGTTTCCCGCCAGAGCCAAACGGATACATACACATCGGACATGCCAAAGCTATCTGCATGGACTTTGGAGTGGCTGAGAAGTTTGGCGGAATATGCAATCTGCGCTTTGACGACACGAATCCCACCAAAGAGAATACGGAATATGTGGAAAACATCATGAACGACATCAAGTGGCTTGGTTTCCACTGGGAAAATGTTTACTATGCATCCGACTATTTCGATAAACTTTGGGATTTTGCCATCTGGCTTATTGAGAAAGGACTTGCATACGTTGACGAACAGACTTCAGAACAGATAGCCGAACAGAAAGGAACGCCTACACAGCCTGGCCGGCCCAGTCCGTTCCGTGACCGTCCCATTGAGGAAAATCTCCGTCTGTTCAAGCAGATGAACACCCCTGAGGCTGTTGAGGGCTCGATGGTGCTCCGTGCGAAACTCGATATGGCTAACCCCAATATGCACTTCCGCGATCCTATTATCTATCGCATCATACAGATACCTCATCATCGTACTGGTACAAAATGGCATTGCTATCCGATGTATGATTTTGCCCACGGACAGAGCGACTACTTCGAAGGTGTCACCCACTCTATCTGCACACTAGAATTTGTTCCACACCGTCCTCTGTATGACAAGTTCGTTGACTTCCTGCAGGAGAAAGATGCCCAACATGCCTATCGCCCCCGTCAGATTGAGTTCAACCGTCTGAACCTCACCTATACGGTGATGTCGAAACGTAAGTTGAAGGCTTTGGTGGACGAAGGACTGGTGGACGGCTGGAATGACCCTCGTATGCCTACCGTCTGCGGTATGCGCCGTCGCGGTTATTCCGCCCAAAGTATTCGCAACTTCATCGACTCCATCGGATACACCAAATTCGATGCTCTGAATGACTATGCATTATTGGAGGCTGCTGTCCGTGACGACCTGAACAAGAAAGCCTGTCGTGTTTCGGCTGTACTGAATCCTGTCAAATTGGTTATCACCAACTACCCCGAGGGGAAAACCGAGGAACTGACAGCCATCAACAATCCAGAGAATGAAGCCGACGGAACACATACAATAACCTTCAGTCGTGAGCTATGGATTGAACGTGACGATTTCATGGAGGATGCTCCAAAGAAATTCTTCCGCATGACACCGGGCAAAGAGGTTCGACTGAAGAATGCATATATAATAATGTGTACGGGTTGCAAGAAGAATGCCGATGGCGAAATAGAAGAAATCTATGCAGAATACGACCCAGAGAGCAAGAGCGGCATGGCTGGTGCCGACCGCAAAGTAAAAGGCACCCTCCACTGGCTTAGCACGGCTCACTGTCTGCCTGCTGAGGTTCGGCTCTATGACCGACTGTTCAGTGTCGAGAATCCTGGAGCTGACGAGCGTGACTTCCGTGAACTGCTTAATCCCGACTCACTCATCACCCTCAAGAACTGCTATGTAGAACAGTATCTGAAGGAGAAAAAGCCGGGTGATTTCCTGCAGTTCCAGCGTATCGGCTATTTCACGCTTGATGAAACGTCAACAGAAACCCATCTCGTCTTCAACAAGACTGTGGGACTCAAAGATACTTGGGCGAAGATTAACAAATAAATGAAGAAAACCGGCGACGAATATTTCGACAGCGAGGAATTCAGAAACACGCTGGAAAGCTACGAAGAATCAGTCAGGTCAGGGCATCCTCTTTTTCTGGATGCCGATGACTTGGCTGATATCGCTGATTACTATCACTTCACGGGAATTGACCAACAGGCCGACGAAGTGATAGACTATGCCCTGTCGCTATATCCCAACGCCACACTTCCGAATGTTTTCAAAGCCCGTGAAGCATTAGCCATAGGCGACTATGACTCTGCGGTAGAATATTTAGAGCAAATTGAGAACCAAGACGATCCGGAGTATCATTACATGCAAGCCGAACTGCTTATAGCCAAAGATCAAGTAGAGAAGGCTGATGAATATCTTCGGGAGTATTTTGCAACGGTCCCCCCTGAAGAATACCAAGATTTCGTATATGACATAGCCAATATTTACTTTGACTATGGATTGAGCGACAAAGCCTATGAATGGCTGATGCGCACAAAAGGAGATGGCAGCAACGACTTCAAGGAACTGATGGCGCGCATTTTGTTCGGACTGGGTAAATACAAGGACAGCGAACGTATCTTCAATGAACTTCTGGACCGCGATCCCTATTCCAAGAGATACTGGAACGGATTGGCGAACGCCCAGTTCATGAACGAAGACTTCAGCGGTTCTGTTACCAGTAGCGAATATGCCATAGCCATCGATCCTAACGATGCAGACAGTCTGCTCAACAAGGCCAATGCCCTGTATCGATTAGGGAATTTCGAAGAAGCTATCCGCTATTACGACCGATTTGGAGAGTTGGTTCAACCCGACGAATTCAGTCTGTTGCACAAGGGTTCCTCCCTGGTTAATCTGAACCGGCATGACGAGGCTTTCTCTACTTTGTTACAAGCCCTGAAAATAAGCCCTGCCGATTCCCCCTTCCTTCCACAGATATACCAAGAATTAGCATTCTGTTGCAGTACACTGGGACGGTTGGACGAAGCTTTGGACTATATTGAACGGACTCGTGATTTAGATTGCGACCATATTGACATGCTGGTGCTGAAAGGACATATTCTGCTTGAGCACAACCATATTCACGAAGCTGAGGAAGTATTCAAGAATGCCATGATACGTTCAGAAGAAGACCCGCTGGTGATTCTGCGCATATTGGTATCCCTTTACGACAACAAATACGTGAAGGCAGCTTACGAAATGTTTAAGAAGTTCTTTGCACTCATTGTCAATGAAGATTTCAATCAGGGTTACTCCTATATGGCACTCTGTTGTTGGGATTTGAACTTTACTGAAGAATTCCTGATGTATCTCCGTCTGGCTGTAGAGCGTAATCCACGTGAAGCCCGCCAGGTATTAGGACATCTTTTCCCGGAAGAGATGGCTGCAAAAGACTATTATCAATACATGTATAATAAATTGAAGAAATGAATTTTATATCCTCCCTACTTTCCAATCTCAATTACGGAACTATTCTCTTTCTGATGCTTCTTGAGAGTACCGTCGTTCCCGTACCTTCCGAATTTGTGGTCACTCCTGCTGCCTATCATGCAGCTGGTGGTAATCTCGATGTGTGGCTGGTGATTCTCTTTGCCACCATCGGAGCCGACTTGGGTGCGTCCATCAACTATGTTGTGGCATATTATGTCGGGCGCCCTGTCATCTATCGGTTTGCCAATAGCAAGTGGGGCAAGATGTGTCTGCTGAATCAGGAGAAAGTAGAGAAAAGTGAGAAGTATTTTGACGATCATGGAATTGTAGCTACCTTAACGGGACGCCTCATTCCAGGTATTCGTCACCTGATATCCATCCCTGCCGGACTGGCAAAAATGAACTACTGGAAGTTCCTGCTCTATACCACCATTGGAGCTGGGGTCTGGCATAGTATTCTGGCAGCACTCGGATGGTATTTACACGCTATTGTTCCAGAAGAGCAACTGAATGACAAAATCAGTGAATATGCAGAATACATCAAAATTGTCATTATCGGACTGGTAGTGATTGCAATCGTGTATTTTGTTGTACGTTCATATTTTAAGAGAAAAAGGAAGTAAGTTTTAGATTTATTTCGAATATTTTTTGTATATTTGCCGCATCTTATATAGAATCAATCAATTTATGGCAAGAACAAACAACCATTTAGTCATTATGGCAGGCGGTGTAGGAAGCCGCTTCTGGCCTATGAGCACTGCAGAGAATCCCAAGCAGTTTATAGATGTATTGGGAGTCGGGAAAACCCTGCTTCAACTGACAGTTGACCGTTTCGACACGATTATTCCAAAAGAAAACGTATGGGTGGTCACCAATCAGAAATATGTAGAAACCGTATCGCAGCAGTTGCCTGAAATGCCCCGCAACCACATTCTGTGCGAACCTTGCCGTCGAAATACAGCACCTTGTATTGCCTACGTTAGCTGGCGTATCAAATCAAACGACCCTAAAGCAAATATCGTTGTATCGCCCAGTGACCATATCGTACTGAATACAGCAGAATTCCGTCGTATCGTTTCTGAATGTATGGATTTCACCTGCGACAGTGACGCTATTGTCACCCTGGGTATGAAACCGACGCGTCCGGAAACAGGCTACGGATATATTCAGGCTGCACTATCCAGCAATTCACTCCGTAACAAAGGAATTTTCCGAGTTGATTCTTTCCGCGAAAAGCCTGATTTGAACACTGCCAAGCAATATATCAGCAAGAACAACTATTTCTGGAATGCCGGTATCTTCATCTGGAATGTTTCAACCATCGTCAATGCATTCCGCATCTACCAGCCAGCTATGGCAAAGATTTTTGAATCGTTACTTCCCATCTACGGCACAGAGAAAGAGCAAGCGGAAATTGACCGTCTGTTCCCTGAATGCGAGAACATCTCTGTTGACTATGCTATCATGGAGAAAGCCGAGGAGATTTTCGTGTGCCCAGCTGACTTCGGTTGGAGTGACCTTGGAACCTGGGGATCACTACAGCAGAATACGAAGCAGGACCTTTATGGCAATGCCTGCATCGGACAGGATATCACAATGATAGAATCGCATAACTGCATGGTGCATGCCACACAGGAGAAGAAGGTGGTAATACAGGGACTGGACGGATATATCGTTGCAGAAAATAACGATACTTTATTGATTTGCAAATTATCCGAGGAACAGCGCATCAAACAATTCAGCGGACAAGATAAATAACATTTTTATGATGGAAAACAAGAAAATTGCTCTAATTACCGGCATCACAGGACAAGACGGTTCCTATCTGGCAGAGTTTCTAATCGAGAAAGGTTATGAAGTTCATGGTCTCCTTCGCCGTTCGTCATCTTTCAATACGGGAAGAATAGAACACCTGTATTTGGACGAATGGGTGCGCGACATGAAGAAGAAACGCCTCGTGAATCTGCATTGGGCTGACATGACCGACTCATCGTCGCTGATTCGAATTATCGGTGAGACCAGACCGACAGAAATATACAATCTGGCAGCACAAAGTCACGTAAAAGTTTCATTCGACGTTCCAGAATACACAGCCGATGTTGATGCTTCTGGTGTGCTCCGCTTATTGGAAGCCGTACGCATATGCGGATTGGAAAAGACTTGCAGGATTTATCAGGCATCGACTTCTGAACTATACGGAAAGGTGCAAGAAGTGCCCCAGAGTGAGACAACGCCGTTCTATCCCCGTTCGCCATACGCTGTAGCCAAACTCTATGGCTTTTGGATTATGAAGAATTACAGAGAGTCGTATGGGATGTTCTGCTGCAACGGCATCTTGTTCAATCATGAGAGCGAACGCCGTGGCGAGAATTTTGTGACTCGTAAAATCACGCTGGCTGCCGCCCGCATAGCACAAGGTTATCAGGACAAGTTGTATTTAGGCAATCTGAATTCTCTGCGTGACTGGGGATATGCCAAAGACTATATAGAATGTATGTGGCTCATTCTTCAGCAACCTGAGCCTGAAGACTTTGTGATTGCCACCGGTGAATACCATACCGTAAGAGAGTTTGCCACCTTGGCTTTCAAGGAAGTAGGCATCGAACTGGAATGGCGCGGCAGCGGTATTGACGAAAAAGGATACGATAAGGCAACGGGCAAGCCACTGGTTGAAGTAGATCCCAAATACTTCCGCCCTGCCGAGGTAGATCAGTTGCTGGGTAATCCTGCCAAAGCAAAGACAAAACTGGGATGGAATCCCCAAAAGACGTCGTTCCCTGATTTGGTAAGAATCATGGTTCAGCACGACATGAAGTTCGTTAAAAAATTATTTCTTAAAGCGCAGTTACCAGAATAATGTTAGACAAAAACAGTAAAATATACGTTGCAGGTCATCACGGACTGGTAGGCTCTGCCATTTGGAACAATCTTCTACAGCGAGGATATTCTAACCTTGTGGGTAGGAGCCATCAAGAGTTAGATTTAACTGACCAACTTGCCGTTCGTCAGTTTTTCGACGAAGAACAGCCCGATGCGGTGGTATTGGCAGCTGCTTTCGTTGGCGGTATCATGGCCAACTCACTTTACCGCGCCGACTTCATCATGCAAAATATGAAGATGCAATGCAATGTCATCTCCGAATCGTATGCACATGGTGTGAAGAAGCTTCTCTTTTTAGGTTCCACATGCATTTATCCTAAAAATGCACCACAGCCCATGAAGGAAGACTGCCTGCTAACGTCACCATTGGAATACACCAACGAAGAATATGCCATTGCAAAGATTGCTGGTCTGAAGATGTGCGAGAGCTATAACCTGCAATATGGTACGAACTATATCGCTGTTATGCCCACCAATCTTTATGGACCAAATGACAACTTCCATCTTGAGAACTCCCATGTCATGCCAGCCATGATGCGTAAGGTATATCTCGCAAAACTCATTCATGACGGCGAATGGGACAAAATAGCCATTGACCTGAACAAACGACCAGTCGAAGGTGTGACTGGTCAGGCTTCGCACGAAGACATCTTATCTGTTTTAGCAAAATACGGCATATACAATAACAAGGTAGTGCTTTGGGGAACAGGAACGCCACTAAGAGAATTCCTTTGGAGCGAAGACATGGCAGATGCCTCTGTGCATATCCTTTTGAATGTCAACTTCTCTGATATCATCGGTATCGAAAAGTATAGCAGTGTTCACTATGGAGCCAGTACGGACGGCGCAGTTGACCGCAATCACTCTGCCGGTCGTGGCGGAGCCATCCCATCGTTGGGTGAAATCCGCAACTGTCATATCAATGTAGGTACAGGTAAGGAATTGACCATTCGCGAACTTTCCGAACTTGTAGTGAAGTCCGTTGGCTTCGAAGGTGAGGTCGAATTTGACACCTCCAAGCCCGATGGCACCATGCGTAAACTCATAGATGTAACAAAACTCCACTCCCTCGGGTGGACACACAAAGTTGAGATAGAGGATGGTGTACAAAAGCTCTTCGAATGGTATAGGCAAAGTTTAAAATAATTATTATCAACAATCAAAAACCAGAACCAATGATTAAGACCTTTAACGACATGAGAAACGAACTGATGGCAAGCGGGCAGAGGCACCGCATAGCCGCAGTTTGTGTTTACGACAAAGCCACCTGTGATGCTCTTCACCAGGTGGAGGAAGAAGGAATAGCCTCGACTTTCTTCATTGACGGGGAAACGCCTGAAGACGCTGCTGCAAAAGGTGTTCAGATGATACACGATGGCAAGGCAGATATCCTGATGAAAGGATTGATAGGCACCGACCTGCTGCTGAAAGCTATTCTTCATAAAGAGAAAGGTCTGCTGCCGGCTGGTCATGTACTAACCCACATTTCTGTTGCCGAAATGCCCACTTATCACAAATTGCTTTTCTTCAGCGATGCTGCAGTTATCCCCTATCCTACCCACGAACAGCGCATAGAACAGGTTCGCTATGCAGCCGACATTTGCAGGAAAATGGGCATCAAAGAACCTCGTATAGCATTGATACATTGTTCAGAGAAGCCAAGCCCGAAATTTCCTTTCGTAGATGGTTATCAAGACATCAAACAGATGGCTGAAATGAATACTTTCGGACCATGCTTAGTTGACGGTCCTCTTGATGTTAAATCAGCCTGTTCGCTCCATGCTCTGAAAGCCAAAGGCATCTCTTCAGTATTGAATGGTGAAGCCGACGTTCTCATTATGCCAGACATTGAGGCTGGTAATGCCTTCTACAAGTCAATGACTCTCTTTGCCGGAGCCCATACCGCAGGTGTTCTTTGCGGTACCCAATGCCCTGTCGTTGTACCATCCCGTGGAGATTCCACAGAGGCCAAATATAACAGTATACTCTTTGCCCTTGTCAGCCTATGAAAATACTCGTCATCAATCCAGGTTCTACATCCACAAAAATTGCCGTTTATGAGAACGAAAAGCC
>OCTX011638502.1_pt1 | contig 12991 bp, 14 predicted proteins | sample 1539691 | NCBI WGS metagenome assembly OCTX01 (sample SAMN02144231, study PRJEB22623) | gut metagenome | biome: sheep rumen | host: Ovis aries | place: New Zealand
ATGTTCCTGTTTTGTCAATGTAACCATGTTTCGCATTCTTATCCGTGACCCGCGCCACACCTTCATGGAAAGGCCAGGCATTTTTCCACTTGCAGGAAATCACCAACTTGCCACTCTGATCAATATAGCCACGTTTACCGCCATTATCTTCAACAGCTGCCAAGCCCTCGGAATACTCACCTTTCCATTTCCATTGTGGACCAGTTTTCACTTTTGCAGGCTGTTGTGCAGGTGTACGTTTAATCACATTCGTCTGTCCCCATGTCGGCATCGCAGCCAGCAGGGAAAGGACTATAACTGACGCGATTATTTTTTGTTTCATATTCGTTGATATGTTTTTTATTTAACAACTTGTCCTTCCTTATTAATAGTTACATATTTATTCGAAGTGTCTGAAACTAAAGCCTTCCCTTTATCGAAAGGGTATGCAGAAGACCATTTACACGAAATAACCACAGCGCCCGTTTTGTCTATGTAGCCATATAGCCCATTATTGTCCTTAACTGCAGCCAACCCCTCACGAAAAGCATTTGCATCATCCCACTTACAAGGAACAACAATCTTTCCAGTTTTGTCTATATAGCCATACTTGCCGTTATCATCCTGAACATAGGCCAAACCCTCACTAAATGAATATGTACGTTTCCACTTGCAAGGAATAACCACATGTCCCGTTTTGTCTATGTAGCCACATTTTTTATCACCAACCATGGCCAAGCCTTCACTAAAATCGTTTGCTTGAATCCACTTGCAGGGAATAACGATCGTGCCAGTGAAGTCTATATAGCCGTAATGTCTATTTTCGTCAATAACGAGGGACAGACCTTCTTGGAAATTGCTTGCGCTTCTCCACTTACAAGGAATTACTATTCTACCAGTCTTGTCAATAAAACCACATTTATCGTTGTCGTCTTTCACATAGGATAATCCATTGTTGTTTTGTACAAATCCGCCAGCCGACTTCCATTTGCATGGAATGACTAGTTCCCCAGATTTGTCTACAAAGCCCCACTTTTCATTTTCGTCTTGAACCACAATTAGCCCTCCTAATTCAGCCCCTTTTTGTGCCCATTTTCTTTGTGGTACTTCTTTTGAGGTAGAGGCATTACCCGCCGAAGGAGTCTGTTTCTGCTCTTTTGCTGATTTCGAGAGCTTCTTGCCTGATGCTCTTGACTCAGTTGAAGCCTGACGTCTAATTATTGTTGTCTGTCCCCATGCTGGCATTGATGCCAACAGGGAGAGAGCTATAATAGATGTAATGATACTTTGCTTCATAAAGAATTTCTATTGTTAACCCTTTATTTCACGATTTGTCCTTGTTTGTTTATAACAAACCATTTGCCGTTTCCATCCAGAACATTTGCTTGTCCATTAGAGAAGTCTTCTGCAGACTCCCATTTACATGGTATGACCACAGCACCAGTTTTGTCAATATATCCCCATTTGTCCTTTTTATCCTGTACACTTGCCAGGTCCTCAGAGAAAGACCTTGCATTTCTCCATTTACAGGGGATCACCACGGATCCTTTTTTGTCTATAAAGCCATATAAGTAATTTTCACCCCAAACTTTAGCCACACCTTCATAAAACCAGAATGCATTTCTCCAACTAAACGGAATGACTATTGTACCTTCCTTGTTAATAAATCCCCATGTCCCACTTTTCTTAACGGCAGCTAATTCTTCTTTAAAAGTCCTAGCATCATCCCACTGACAAGGTATTATCAGTTTTCCTGTAAAATCTAGATATCCCATTTTCTTGTTTCTATCTTCTACTAAAATCATACCATCACTTGGTTGGTAGCTGCCTTCCCATTGACTTACTGAAACAACCAATTTCCCTGATTTGTCCATATAGCCTTTCACATTTTCACTGTCATCTTTTACATATACTAATCCTTCATGGAATGTTTTATCTATCCAAGACCACTTGCAAGGTGTAATAGTGTTACCCTTTTTGTCTATCAAACCATAATTTTTATCTTTGTCCATAACCCTTGCAACCCCATCATTGAAGTTAAGAACTTCTCTCCATTGAAAAGGAATAACAATGGCTCCGGCTGTATCAATGAACCCCCATTGCTCATAATCAACGGTATAAGCTTTCAGCCCATCATAAAACTTCTCGTTTTCTATCTTTAAAACTTTAATGACATTTCCAGTCTTATCAATTAAGAATTTATTATTTACTTCTGCATAACCGTTCTCAAAGTTCTTTGCATCTCTCCATTTGCAAGGGGAAATAAGCGTTCCCATTTTATTGATATAACCATATTTCCCATTCTTGTCTTTTACAATAGCCATTCCTTCGTGAAATGGAAAATGGTTGTCCCATTGACCATGAATGACTGATATACCCGATTTGTCTATATAGTATCTCTCATTGTTTTCATCAATGACCAACGCCAACCCGTCGCTAAACTCATTGACATATTTCCATTTACATGGTATGACAATAGTACCTGTTTTGTCAATGAAACCCCACTTATCATTGAAATCTTGCACTCTTGCCATTCCGTCATGAAAGGCTTTACCCTCTTTCCACTTGCAGGGAATCACCAATTTGCCACTCTGGTCAACAAAGCCGTACTTATCTTTGTAATCTTTGACATAAGCCAAGCCTTCATGATAATCACCTTTCCATTTCCATTGTGGACCAGTTTTCACTTTTGCAGGTTGTTGTGAAGGCGTACGTTTAATAACACTTGTCTGTCCCCATGCAGGAATTGTTGCCAGCAGGGAGAACGCTATAACTGAGATTACAGATCTATACTTCATAACTATGTTCTATTGTTGATTGCTTATTTCACGATTTGGCCCTGTTTGTTGATGATATGACGCCAATCGTTGTTGTCAAGGACCCAAGCCAATCCCTCAGAAAAAGAACGTGCATCTTTCCACTTGCAAGGAATTACAACAGTACCTGTCTTATCAATATATCCATACTTTCCATTTTCATCTTTTACACAGGCCAAACCTTCTGAAAAGTGCGTTGCCCATTTCCACTTACAGGGAATTACAATAGATCCTGTTTTGTCAATATATCCATACTTCCTATTTTCATCTATAACCCAAGCCAAACCTTCTGAAAATGACCAGCTATTGATCCACTTACAAGGAATTACCAGTTTCCCTGTTTTATCTACATAGCCCCATTTATCATTGTTATCCTTTACTAAAGCCAATCCCTCAGAGAAATATCGTGCATCATCCCACTTCATTGGAACTACCATAAAACCAGTCTTATCAATAAAGCCATGCTGCCCTCCTTTTTCTACATGAGCTAATCCCTCAGAGAAATCCCAAGCAGTATAATACTGACATGGAATGACGACCTTACCAGTTTTATCAATATATCCATAACCTTTTTCTCCACCAACATAGGCTAATCCATCATGAAAATTGCTAGCACCGTAACCAAGACGCCAATCACTTTTAGGCTGTTTCCACTGACATGGAATCACTAACGTTCCAGTCTTATCAATATAGCCACACTTACCACTATCGTCTCGTACCATTGCCAGCCCCTCAGAGAAAGACTTGGCAACTTTCCATTTGAAGGGAATCACCAATGCTCCTGTTTTATTGATAAAACCGCACTTTTCATACTTATCATCATGAGCCAGAGCCAACCCCTCTGAGAAACTTTCCAAGGCCCGCCACTTACATGGAATCACAACTTTTCCCGTTTTATCCACAAAACCCTCCTTGTATGAATTGACACCGACTTTAGCCATGCCTTCACTGTAATCGCTGACATGATCCCACTTCATCGCTGTGCTACCTTTTGAGGCTTTCACAGAGGTGTTACGTTTAATCACACTTGTCTGTCCGTATGCTGTCATCGTAGCCAGCAGGGCGAGAGCTATAACTGAGGTGATGATTCTTTGTCTCATTGTTTTCACTTATTATTTATTGTAGACTATTAGTACCATTTAGCTTTAAACCGAATCTCTTTTAAAGGTACATTTTTTGTCGTACCGTCCGGATAACGAACTGTCAGCGATTTGAGTTTATCACAGAAATCGAATGCACCCTCCTCAATGTTTCCTATTAGCGAAGATGGAATACTAACCTCTTTAAGGCTCTCGCATCTATAGAATGCATAATTACGAATAGACTCTAATCCGTCGGGCAAATAAACTGAAGAAAGACTCTTGCATTCAGAAAAATAGTAACCAGAAATGGACTTTATTCCTTCAGGCAGTCTTATCGTCCTTAATTTTGAACAGTCTCGAAACATATTATTTCCCATCTTCTTTATTCTCTTCGGCAAATCAATACTCACAAGCGATGAATCCCCATAAAAAACTTCATCGCCAATTTCTTCTACAGATGCAGGGATTGATATGGCACTTAAAGAATAGCAGCATTTAAACGCCTCTCTGCCAACAACCTTTACGGATGATGGAACTATAATCGCATCCAAGTCTTCACAAAAGCTAAAAGCATGTTCTCCTATGGTCACGACGTCTGATGGTATCTCAAATGTTCCGTCAGCCTTTTCCGACACCCTGATCAGTTTAGTGAAGTTTTTGTCAAATATGGCATTCCCAAGCGATGAAAAATGAATATTACGGGAGTCTATCTCTACAGATTTCCAAGATGCGCCATATCCCTCACACATTTGCCAAAGGCTTTCCACTTGTGCAGGAACCTTAACTTTATTCGCCGCAGGAAAAGAGCATTGAATTCTTGTCACTGGATAATTACGACCCTTATACTGAATGTACTCGGGAATATCAATTACTCCAGTCATTTTACGATTGCTTAGTTCATCATCAGAGACTACTGCTGCAAAATTATTAAAATAGAGGACCTCATAGGTAAGCCCATTCTTTTTGATTCTCGGAATATCCGGACTAATGGAATTAGTTTTTGTTTGTGTTTTCTTGGATCTTCGGATAATTGTAGTCTGTCCCCATGCTAACTGTGTTGTTAAGAAGAATAGAGCTATTACTGTAGTGAGAATTCTTTGTCTCATAATAGTAACATTTTACTAATCAATGATTTCACCTTGTTTGTTAAAATGGTGCCAATTGCCATTGTCATCTCTGACACTAGCTTTGCCATTATGGAAATCTAAAGCCCAGCTCCACTTGCAAGGAATAATAATAGTTCCGAGTGTGTCTATATAGCCATATTTGTTATTACCATCCCGAACACGGGCTAAACCTCCCTGAAAGGAACTTGCGTATTGCCACTGGCAGGGAATGACCACTTTGCCTGATTTGTCAATAAAACCATATTTATAATTAGTTGCATCCTGAACCTTTGCCAAGCCATAAAGGAACGATTCGGCTTCTCTCCACTGACAGGGAATAACGACTCTACCCGTTTTATCGATGAAGCCATACTTGTTATTGGCATCCTTGACCCATGCCATTCCATCAACAAAAAAGTGACATGTTTCTTCCCACTGACAAGGGCTAATCAACTTACCAGTCTTGTCAATAAAACCATACTTGTTTTGACTATCTCTTACCTGACATAGTCCTTCCTCAAACCACCATGCGGACTCCCATTGGCACGGAATAATCAATTTCCCACTTTTGTCAATGAAACCCCATTTTCCGTTCTTGTCTCGGACAGCAGCAAGTCCTTCGTGATATTCATTTATAGATTCCCATCGACTACCTCCCTTGGCAGGTTTGGGGCTCTGTTTCGTTTCCGTCCGCTTAATCACCGTTGTCTGACCCCATGCTGGCAGCGTGGCCAGCAGGGAGAACAACAATTGGAAATAGAAAAATCTTAGTCTCATAACAACTTGAATGTAGGTTAGTTTAAAGCTGTAATCTGCTGTTTCATCGTAGGTGGTAGGATTTGAAGGAACGCATCTGCCAAACGACCGTGAGACACAGTGATGTCATCACCTTCATATCCGGAGAATAGCACCGCCGTGTTTTGGCCTACCTTTATTTCAGACAGCCCACTTCCCTCTGCAATAGTCCTATCCTTTGTTTTTTTGATGCCTTGGTTGCTCAGTTTACTGACAAATTGCTCGTACTGACTTCTGGTGATATCTGCACGTTCGCTATAGGTGGTATTTTGTTTTTCCCCTTTCTTGATGACAAGCTGCACAGTCTGTTTGGTCACCGTAATAGTATAGTGGTAATAATACTGTGGCGGCACACTTCCGTTGTCGCAATAGTAAATCACGCTTGTTGCTTTATCAAGCGTAGAGCGCGACAAGTTTTCTGCCTTACCACCTTTCCTTGCTTTCTCTTTCTTCTGAATTGTAGCAATCTTTGCAAGGGCATTTACATCTTTTTCCTTTTTAGACTGCCCGTAAACTACAGCTGACGACGTTAATGCCAGCACTAACAATGCTATAAATCTTATTCTTTTCATCATTATGCGTGTTTATAAAATTACCCTTTCTTCGTTCTACGCCACAGCAGGAAATACCAAAGTAATCCTACAAGAAGCATGAAGGAAATAAAAATAGAGAAGTGAACAGCATCGGGATTTGTAAAATACAGCCTATTGAAGAAAGTATACATATTAGAAACAGGCTTCCCGTCAAGGTCGAAATATTCTCCAGTACTGCGATCGGCAATCAACTGGTCGTTGTCTACAAGTTCTAATGCTAAATATAGCATAGCATCATTTGAAGAATTGATTACTTTCCGGTCATTCTCAAACACAGCTTTGCCACCAGGACCGTATACATTCCAGCTTGCTCCCTCTTTTACAATGGCATAGCCACGCGTTTCACTCATGATTTGAATTTCATTGTCTGCCTTTTCTATCGAAGATCCAACTCTGACGATCTTTTCTTCTGGAAGATAATAGAGTATCTTCAACCAGTCAGGATTCCCATCTTTGAAATGTTCTATATCCGTCTTGTCTCGTACCTCGTAAGTATCTGTCTTCCTTTCGTCATACGTATCCAAATCTCCATAGTTGATATAATCTACTATTTGATAGGCCGCATATAATGCAACTAACTCTGCTGCAATAAGAATACAAAAAGCAATTGATTTCTTCATAATTAAAAACTATTTAATGTTTACATCTTGAATTTTTTTCCCGTCTTTACTATACCATGCACCTATACTTGGCTGACCATTGGAGAAGATTCCTTTAAAATATTCTCCATTGACGGCTTGTGTGTAGGTTCCTTCTTCAAAATAGTTGTTTTTGAAAGATCCTTTAAACACATCTCCGTTTTCCATTTGTAACATGCAGTCTTTTCCTTCAAACTTGCCTCCTATAAACGGACCTTCATAGATGCGCCCATCAGGTTCACCATGCTTTGTAAAGCGGGCCTTTCCGATTCCGTCCGGTTGCCCGTCGGCATCCAATATGCCTGTGTAGAGGTAGTCACCCAGGACTTTATTTGTAAAGGCCTTGTCCTGAACAGAATCAGTAAGCACAGTTTCAACCTCTTCTGCCACCCATAATTGACTGGATGGATTGGTTCTCGGCATTAGGATAAAGGCCACGATCAGAACCGCCACTACAGCTGCACCAATTATCACCCATTTCTTCATTCCACTCTTGTTCTCGCCTGAATCAAGCTCTGGCTGTGGTTCAGGCTTGGACTTAGGCTGCGGTTTAGGCCTGGGTTCCGGTTTGGGTTCTGGTCTAGGTTTAGGTTTGGGCTGTGGTTCAGGCTTGGGCTTAGGCTGCGGTTCAAATCCGTTTATGATAGTTTCATCACCATCAGGCTCTTCTACCACCGGTTCAAACGAAACATTCAGGTATTTACGTACATCAGCCACAGACTGCGGACGGTCAAATCGCCGGCCTTTCATCATCCAAATGACAAGCTCCTGCATCTTTTTGCTGACTGTTGGCGGGAATTCGAATGCCTTTTCTCCAAAATCAGAGATTTTACTGGTTGACGGTGGCGTCTTGCCTGTCAACACATTATACAGCGTGGCGCCAAGGGCATAGAGATCCGTCCAAGGTCCGAAGTTCTGAAACTCCTGATCCTTCTGTTCTATAGGTGCATAGCCTGGCGAATAACAGATAGCGCTGCGTGAGGTGGCTCCACCATCAGACTTCTGCTGCTTGCTGGCACCGAAGTCAATGATTCGCAGTATTCCTTTCTTATCAACCATCAGGTTGGCGGGTTTCAGGTCGAGATGGAAGATACCTTGATTATGTACAACTTCCAAAGCATCAAGCGTCTGGTTCAGATAGTCAAGAACCTCCTGCTCGACAAGCTTTCCACGCTGTTGTACCATGTCGCGCAAAGACTGCCCGTCAATATAGTCCATTACATAATAGGTCGTTCCGTTTTCATCGAACAAGTCGCTGACGGCTACTATATGAGGGCTGTGCAGGTTTCTCAGTCGTTTGGCCTCTTTCTTGAATTTCTCCATCTGCTCCTGGAAGATCGGCATCTGGGTGATATTACTCAGGCTAACAGCCGTGGAATCATCTACACGCTGATTAACATCCTTCATGAAGAACTCCTTGATGGCTACCTGCTCGTCAAAGACATTAATACCCATATAGGTGTTTCCGAACCCACCGGAAGAGAGATACTTCTCAATCCTATACTTGCCCATCTGCAGGGTAGACCCCACACGGAGCATCGTTTTGTCCGCATTCATATTATTGTCGCTCATTGCTTAATGTGATTTGAAGATAATATAGCCAATCAGGACGATTATAAATACCAGCACCAGCGAGAGAATGGCAAGCCAGCAATAATTTTCGCACTTGTTCCTCAACGACTTTACTTTCTGCGACTTTTGGGGAAGGGGGGATGTCGCGGGACTCACAATCTCAATGTCATCGTCGTGCTGCACGTTCAGCACCGGATGGATGTTGACGGCATTGAAGCGAACTGTCTGCTCGTCGTCCAGCAAGTCAGCATCACCATCTTCTGCTGTAACATCTTCCACATGGATGATGTAGGCAGAGTGATTATCATCATTGCCAGCGGTCATTTCTACAAGCTTGCGGCACTTCTGTTCATCACTCTCGCCTGATGCCAGCAGCTCCACTAACGCTTCATCCTCCATTTTCTCCAAGATACCATCAGAGCAGATGAAGAAATAATCACTTGGTTGTATGTCGGTTATATGCACGATGTCAGCTTCTTGCCGGTTATCCTTACCAGGGATCATGGCGCGGCTCACCTGATTCTTCCTCGGATGGGTTTTCATCTCCGAATAACTGATTTCACCCATCTGGTAGAGTTCGAACACCAGGGAGTGATCGCGCGATAAATATAATATGGTACGCGAAGAAGGACGGACGTGGTAGATACGGCTGTCACCGATGTGAGCTGCCGTGCATCCTCCACGGTGGAAACAGAGCAGGGTCATCGTAGTGCCTGCCTTTCGGAAGGCGTTGTTGTCCTTGGTGTCAAGCACGCCATAGGCATATTCCAGAGCGGCCTGCAGCTGTTCGTCTGTCAAGACATCCTCTGGACGGATGTGCTCCTTGAAGTAGGTGGACAGTCCCTCGCAGACAGCCGCACTGGCAACTTCGCCTCTTTCGTGTCCTCCCATACCGTCGCAGAGTACGAAAAGGGTGTCGTCTGCCGTGGCTTTTCCGAGCTGTGGATACAGGCAATCCTCCTGATTGGATCGCTGTCCCATCTCATAGATGGCTTGTGGCGGGTAAAGTTTTATCTTCATATTCTACTACTCTTCAAAATATACAAGTGTTGTATTTCCCATCTTCAGGCTCATTCCATTTGTAAGAACCAGCTCGTCTCCATCCAAGAGCTCTTGACCACTTACAAAGGTGGAATGTTTGTTTTTGTAATTGCTAATGAGGGCTTTCAGGCTGCCATTGGCCACACGTGCCATTTTAATGGCTGAGTGCTCGCGGCTCATGAAATGGTCGTTGGTCTCAATCTGGACATTAGCTGTCGATGAAGAAGCTCTTCGCCCTACAATGTTCATCCCGTTTCTCAGTGCGTAGCTCTGGTTGCCGCATCTAAGGAAACCTTGCCTAGCCACATTTGCACCTCCGTACACCGTACTGCCATCGTCAGCTGGAGCGGCGGAAGCGCCTTTAGCTGCTGATGCACCACCATAGACAGTCTTACCGTCATCCTCCTGCCTGGGCTGTTCAAAAACAACCCTCAGCAGATGGCTGCAATTGGGGCAACGTATATCTCTAAATGGTTCGTTCCCCTGTTGGGGCACCCCCAGCGAAATTCCGCAGGAGGTGCACTTTACCATTTTCTTCATCACGCGAAATCGTCTGTGGGGATATCAGGAGTAAAATCGGTCTGGTCGATAGAGGTGTTCATTGGATTGAGATTGGAATCCAGAATATCACCAGTCGTCATATCCATAACTTCTCCATCGTCCAGCATGTCGTTGTCGTTCAGGTCTACGAGCGCTATATCATGCTTGGCATCGTCGACATAATCGACCACATAGGCATTATGTCCATCCACCACGTAATTATCTATCACTGCCACATCATCGCCAATAATATCAACGTCAGAGTCAACATAGCCAATCACGTGTACGTCGTCGTCATTGTCATCCTGAGCGTAATGAACGTGCAATTCCTCAATATTGACATTGACGTTCGGATCCTCTGTCTGTGATTGATGAGCCGTGTCAACGACATGTACGCGCGGATGAGTCTCAGAAATCCGAGCGGTATCGACTTTGTCAACACCGTACTCTGGCTTTACTGCTTCAGCAAAGTCATGCTTCTCCTCGGCACTTAGAGAGTCCCATTCCTCTTTTGTATATGTGTTGTAGATACCGCCATTCCAATGGAATACGCCTCCAGGCCCCACTTCAGCGCGAGCTTCGGCAAACGCCTGTGAGAAAGAAGATCCCGCTGTAGGATGTGCGACATTCAGAGACTCGCCACCAGCGGCACCATTTGCAGCACTGCCATGACCACTGCCGCCTTGCTGAGAAGACTGTGATCCATTCTCGTCAGCTGCCAATGCGGTTGTCGCATAGATAGCACCGGCACCCATCAGGATTCCTGTGGCTGCACCAAGGCCAACCATCTTCCACTGGGCTTTCTTCTCGCCGCTCTCATTCTGGTTCTCAACCTGAGGATTTTCCTCGTTTTCTACTGCATTACCATTGTAGATAGTTTCATCACTTGGTCTCATAATTGTTACTTTTTAGAGTTGTTAATAAATGAATTACGCTGCAAAGTTAATAATAAAACAGGCTTTTGTCAAGCATTTATGTTGTGTTTACAACAAAATGGCAGGGTTTCGTTACGAAATATCCGTTTTTTGCTATTTCTTGAACATGACCCTACAATAGGGGCAATTGTCCATCAATTCCAGCTGTTCATAGGGCTGGGCAAGATAGCGTCCGCAATTCGGACAGGAATAGTCGTGCATCAGTTTGTTCTGCAGTTCTTCAAGTTCTTCACTGCTCTTGTCGTCCTTCTGTTTGTAGATACCGTAGAGTGTAATAATGAAGGCGACGATAGTTAAACAAATGGTAATAGGTCCAGGAATGATAGCTGCCAGCAAACCGCCCAGCATTGTGAAAGCGATGGGCACTCTGGCGAGAAGAGCATTATTTTTCTGCCGATCAGCGATGGCTTTCTTCTCCTTCTTGAAGTTGTCCATGACTTTTTTCAAAGGTCTGATATCTACAATTTTAGGCATCAGTCCTTCGACGTACTCCCAGTTAAGCAGGTAATGGTCTGACCCAAGTTCGACAACATCCTTCACTGTCACATTCTTGCTCTCTACCTGTACCCCGTTGACATAGGTTGCATTTTCAGCATTGAGGTTCTTAACGCAGAAGCCTCCGTCGGCTTTCACTTCCAAACTACAATGCTGACGGCTGACAGAAATTGGCACACTCCCATTGGCTCCAAATAGCTTTGACTGTTGGCCGACAGTCGCCTTAAATCTTGAGGTGTCACGATCTCTTCCTAAAATGATTTCCATAATTCTTTTATTACTTTTTATTAATTAGCACAAGTTCCTTTACTTTTTTCAACGCTTCCTTCGAGATTGGCACTTGAAAAGAGAAATTGCGGTAGTCTGACAATACCAGATTCTGCTTGGCAACGTTTATTAGATAGATGTAGTTCATATTAATGATGAACTTCTTTCCTACACGCATGAAGAAACTGGCCTTTTTCCCATATTGGGTTGCCAAGAACTCTTCCATCTTGCCAAGATTCATGCTCACAGTACCCTTCATCTTGTTGGAGGTGACAATGTAAGTGAGATTGCCATCTCCTTCGAAATAGACGATCTCATTCATGTCAATCCGAAGAAGCTGGTCGCGAGAGTTAAAAATTATTAGGTTCATACGAATTATAGTTTATGCCCAACAGAGCGATGTTGCAAAAATAATCATTTTTTAGGAAATGAACAAGAAAAACACCTAAAAAGTTCAAATTTCTTTAAAAAACATTTGTTGATATGACAAAATTGCCCGATTATGATGATAATCCTTAGGTTAGAAACTCCTAAAATCCGCAGATAAAAAACTGTAAAATCCAAATAGGCAGCATCGTTGTCTCTTTTGCTGTTTTTTCCTCCTTCAAGTGCTTTTCGCGGTTTGGATGACGTGTTACGCGTTAGTACGGGCATGAAATCCCCTTACCCCATGAAGGCTGGGGGCGTTGCCTTGACATTCCTCGAAGATGCCTGCTTTATCCGTAATCTGCATAGAGTGCCACCCGAAGTCGTTGTCCATCTGGTCGAATACTTTCTCCTTTGCCCCACGCTGGTTGTAGAACTGGATGACTTCTTCCTCGGCCATGTCCCACTCGTTGGTCAATATGACCCTGTAGACATACACGTCGTCGCCGCCCTCCTCAAAGAGCTCAAGCTGGGCTGGAACTTCACCGTGGCGTTCTTTGCAAACAAAGCGTCCTAAGGACCGAGCGGCCGTCACGGTTCTCTATGCCGGCGATGACATCAAGGTTTTCGCTGATCTAAAACAGAAATTAAGGGCAGTTCTACAAGGTAGATAAATTCTCAACCTACTCGAAATAAGGATATAATTCACTAAAGCCCTTGACTATCTCATCAAGCAAGCCAGGGTGTTCGGCAAGTTCCTTCCGAT
>OCTX012184986.1_pt1 | contig 12984 bp, 9 predicted proteins | sample 1539691 | NCBI WGS metagenome assembly OCTX01 (sample SAMN02144231, study PRJEB22623) | gut metagenome | biome: sheep rumen | host: Ovis aries | place: New Zealand
CTCTGGACGCGCCGCATCGGCGGGGCGAGGACGCCCCGCCCTACCATCGCGATGTCAATATTCCCCTCCTTCACCTCAAACGACTCTGGCACCTCGACGACAAGCTTCCCGTTTGCGGGCCACGAGGCGAACACCCGTGCTTTCCTCAACGCGCTCTGCCGCCGCAATGCGAATTCGCCGACGACGCCATGCCACACGCTCTGCATGACAGGCCCGTAGCTGTGCGCCCACTCGGAGAAGTTGTAGCGGTTGGAGTTGTCGAGCGTCAGCCGTATCACATGCCGCCCCGCCTTTGTCAACCGCTGCGGAATCGGATAGACGTGTTCAACGGCGAGCGAATCGCATGAGCCTATAGCCTCGCCGTCGATCACGAGTTCGGAATGGAGCATCACCCGTTCCATCACCAGCTCAAGCGGATAGCGCGCCTCTTCTTCGGTCAACGTGATCTCTCGCTCGTAAACGGCCTTGCCGATGTACTGGTATTCGCGCGTGAGCGCGCACTTCGACGCACGGTTCGTGTCCTTCTCCCAGTCGGCGGCGGTCTTGTGCGTGCCGAGTTTTGCGTCCGCGAGCGTCCCCGGCAGACGCACCTCGCCGGAAAATCCTTCGCCCGTGACGCGCCAAGTCCCCGACAAGTCCTTGACCGTATCCGCCGCCGCCGCGAAGTCCGACGCAGCAACATAGGCAGCGACCGCCGCCGCGCCAATCATAATGAGCAGTTTTCTCATTTTTATTGTTCCTTTCGGGTGGTTGTGAACCTGAATTCCGCCGATGTCGCATACCGCTCTCCCGGACGACCGCCTTTTATTTCTTCGAGGCCCCGCTCCGCAAGAGTCTTGATGTTTTCCATCCGCGCGTTCTTCACGGCTTCGAGGTCGTCCTCGAAGATGAGGAGAAGCGGAAGCGACGTTGCAAAGTAGTCGATCTTGAACGGCGTCTTGAGTCCTTTTTCCGCGAACGCCTTCATCCCCACGAAAAGCGCCTTGGCGTCGTCGATGCGGCCGAGTTCCTTCAGCGCGAGGCCGCGCCAGTAGGAGAGTTCGGAATATTCGGTGACGGCCATCGCCTGGAAGTCGCCCGCCTCCTCCGCTGCGGCGAGAAGCGCGGCGCGGCTTTCGTCAGTGCGCCCGAGTCCGCGAAGAGCCATGCCGCGAAGGTAGTTTACGTCCGCCTTGGCCTGAAGGAGATGGTAGGCTTCGCCGAGGTTCGCCGGGGTGTCGAGGGCTATGTCGGCGTGTGAGAGCGCGGCGGCGAAGTCGCCCGCGGCAAGCGCGGCGCGCCCTAGTTCTAGATGGGCGCGGGTGTACTGTGCAAGTACCTTGCCTTCGCCGCCCTCCCACGGATGGAAGCGGCGGGACGCGAGGACTTTCAATGCTTCTTCGTGGCGGCCGAGGTCGTTCAGGCACGTCACGTACTGCACGGTCGCGTCATCGCGGGAGAGGACGAGCGGCAGATGCGATTCGAGGAACTTCAGGCGTTCTGCGGACGGCACCTTGCACTTTTCGCGCAGCTGGTCGTATTCAGCGACGAGACGGGCGTCCTTCGGGTCGGCCATGATCGCGGCAATGTAGGCGTCCTGCGCCCCCTTGCCGTCGCGCCGGACGTTCCAGAGGGCGACGCCGAGGTTGCGCCATGCGGTCGGGAACGCGGGGGCGAGACGCGTTGCGCGTTCCCAGTAGGCGAGGGCGTCCTCATGCCGCTTGCGGTCGTAGCACCAGTTGCCGAGCGCATAGGCGACGTTCGCGTCCCTGAACGCCGCCGCCTCGTCGCACCACCTGAGCGCGAGGTAGTCTTCAAGGCGCGAGGGGAAGAAGTAGTCTGGCGAGGACTTGGCGGCTTCGGAAAGAAGCGACTTGTCCTGCGCAATGTAGGCAAGGACGTATTTGGAGAGCGTGTTCGCGGGGGCTTTCTTCAAGAGTCCGACGGCCTTTTCCTTCATGCCCATTTCCACAAGATCATAGGCGGCATCGAGCGCCATTTCGGGGTCGGGGAGTTTTCTCGCGCAGAGACGCGGAGGCGCAGAATCTTTGTGTTCTTCGCGGCTAATATCCAATAGCATCTTCGCTTTCTCGTTGGGGCATCTGTCATGAGCGATTCGGCGGCGTGTTCGGCGGCCTTGTCCCAGTCGCCGCGCTGCGCGTCGATGGTGGCAAGGCGGTAGTATCCGGCAGAGCGGAACTCGCCGTTCCACGTCGCCTTGTAGAAGCACGGATAGGCGGCGGCGGTCTTCCCCTGGTACTGACGGGCAAGACCGAGGTAGTAGAGCGCTTCGCCGGTGTAGGGGTTCGGGTGGCGGCGCGTCTGGCGGCGGACGGCGCGCACGAGATGCCCCTCGGCTTCCGCAAGACGGCCCGCGTAGATGAGCCGTTTGCCGTAGAGCGTATGGGCGCGGGAGTCCTCGGGGTCGCGCTTCAGGAGTTCGTCGAGATACGCCTCGGGCATGCGGGTCGGGTGGCGGTACTGGTCGAGGTGTTCAGCGGTGATGAAAAGCTCGTCCGCGCTTGCGATGTCGGCGGGGGCGGGCGGCTCCGTCGCCACGTCGCGCTGGGGAACGTCGCCCGGTTCCGCCCACGCCTGGTTGATCGGCTGTTCGGATGGCTTGGCGTTCGCGTCGAAGGCAATCAACTCCTCGCCGTCCTTGAAGACCGCAATCTTCGTGGCGTCGGTTTCAAACTGGACGGGCTGGCCGATCTTGAGATTGCGCTTTTCGGTCGAAGAGGACTGCGACCCTCCCAACAGGCGGATTTCCACGCCGTCAATGTTCTCTGCCGCGACGACACCGGCCTTGCCGTCCTTCAGGCGGACGGCGAGGCGCGTATTGGCGTTCTGTACGGGGCCAAGATCCTTGTACGGCCACCAGTATTGCGAGAAGGTCTTTGTTTCGTAGGGGAGAAGATACGAGAAATCGGGCTGATTGTCGGTATAGACGCCAGCCATGAGTTCAATGTAAGGGCCGCTCTCGTCGGTGAGTTCGCGATCCCATGCGTAGCCGAAGGGATGGTTGCCCCACGTCCACTGCTTCTTGCCGGGGGCAATGTGGCGGTCGGCGACGTGGACGAAGCCGCCGTGCGCGGCGTGGTCATAGCCGCCGAAGAAGTCGTAGTCCGTGGCGCATACCATGTACGACGTCGGCACGGGGATGTTCCTGTACCATTCAAGGTTGTTCGCGCCTGGACGCGCCCTGTAGTCGACTCCGTAGTAGAAGTTCTCCGCGACGGGGAAGGATGACTTGGCCCGCCCCGCGTGGTCGGCGACGTAGGTGACGTCGGCGGGGAAGAAGCTTTCGTATTTGTCGTGGACGCAAGCGGCGACGTTCGCCCACCAGAGGAACGTCTGGGTAAAGGGAGTGCGGTTGTAGAGCCGCGCTTTCAGCTCCACGACGGATGAATCGGGCCTCAGGCAGATGCCATGCGAGCCTTCGAGACGGTTCAGCGGGTCGTGGTCGGTCATCCACGCCGTCACGCTGCCGTCGTCGCCGCGCTCGATGGAGACTTCGACGGGCATGAACGTCGCGGGTCGGTGGTGCTGCGGCCAGTTGAACTCCACGCCGCCGGAAAGCCACGGGCCGGCAAGCCCCACAAGCGCGGGCTTGATGACGGCGTTGCGGTAGAAGAAGTCGTAGTCGTTGTTCGTCTTGTCCTGCCCGATGTAGATGCGTCCGCCAATCTCGGGAAGAAGAACAATGCGCGTGTAGTCGTTTTCAAGCGTCACCGCGTCGTATTCCTTCATCACCGGCTCGTCCATCACCTTGTCGATGAACGGCACGGGATAGACCTTCCCGCAGCTCCCCTGGTAGACGCGCTTCTCGAAGAACATCGGGTTCTTCTCCGGCGCACCAACAGGGTAGGTCTTCAGGGGCATCGGCGCACGGACACACTTCACCTCGCCGCCAAACGAAGTTGAGGCGACGGCCAGCACAACGGGCAACAGATATAATATGCGGAGTTTCATGCTGTGTATTTTACCAAAGACCGCACTTGTTTTGCCTTGCAAACACATGGAATCGCGCTTGAAAGGCATGGAATATTCTGCTATAATTCATGCCATGAAACTTGATCCGGCATTCGATCCGACATACGTCATGCAGCATCCCTACCGATGCATATCCGCAGACGAGTACAAGATGGGGCGAAACTACCGCATCGTCCGCGAGGGCGGGCTCGACGACCATCTGCTTCTGTTGACGCTTGCGGGCGGCGGACTTGCAAACGAGACGAAGCTCACGGCTTTCTCCTTGTACCTTTTCAAGCCGGGGGAACGGCACGACTACGGCACCGACCCGCAGGCGGGATTCTGGCATTTCCTCTGGGCGCATATCCACGTGCCAGCCAACTGGCTCGGTCTGCTCGACTGGAAAAAGATCTCGATCCTTGCCATTCCGCAGACAGAGCGCCGCCGCATTGTCGCGCTGTTCAAGGGTGCCATTGAACACTCGTCCACCAACATGAGCTACGACAAAGCCCTTGCGATGAATTTGTTCGAGAATATGCTGCTGCGGATTTCACGCGCCAGAACGGCTGCGACAAGCCTGTATTTCAGCGACGAAGTGAGAACTTACATACTTGAGCACCTGTCCGCCAGGCTAAACGTGCGCACGCTTGCAACCCAATTCAAGCTCTCGGAGTCGCGCTTTGCCCATCGGTTCCGGGACGTGTTCGGCATGCCGCCCCAGCTCTATATCGAAAACTGTCGCCTGCAAATGGCGCAACGGCTGCTGCTGACGACGGACATGTCCATCAAAGAGATCGCATTCGCCTGCGGGTTCAACGATCCACTCTACTTCTCCAAGCGTTTCATGCGCAGCATCGGCAAATCGCCGTCGGAATGGCGCACGGCCTGAAAACAACCGGGAACAGGCACTGGTTTTTGGCCTACGTTTCTGTGCTTTGACATTCTTTGACAAAAATCGCCTTTCCGGTTTTAGACGCGACGATGCAGCAGGCGACGGACGGATGCAGAGATGGGTGGGGTTGACCGCACCGGCCGGTTTTGGTATTATACGCACAGTCAGTAAGAAAAAACCAAAACTACTATGCAGAATCTGCTGGAAACCTGGCTTGAGCCATTGTCCGAAGCCCCATTCCCTATGGAGGTTCTCCATGATTTTCTCAAGGAATACTCGCATCCTGGCTTCAAGGCTCACATGATGGTGAAGGAAGGCAAGCTGATTCGCCTGAAGCGTGGATGGTTCTGCGTAAACCCCAAGTACTCAAAGAAGAACATAAACCACGGAGTGGTGGCGAACGTCCTCTACGAAGGGCCGTCGTACGTATCCATCGAATCGGCGCTTTCATATTACGGTCTGATACCCGAACGGACGATGGGCATGACATCTGTCGTGACCGGACGCTCCAAGACGTTCAGGACGCCTATCGGCTGGTTCAGCTACAAGTCGATTCCCGAAGACCTGTTTCCGATTGGCGTGAGAAGCGTTGACGGCTATCTGATGGCATCACCTGAAAAGGCACTCTGCGACTACCTCTACACGCGGAAGGACCTTCGAATCTACTCGCCAAAGACTCTCGCGTCATATCTAGAAGAGGATGTCCGTTTCGACTTCGACTCCTTCGCAAAACACGATCCGCAGATTTTCGCCGCGTATGCGGCATGCGGACACAAGGCGGCTCTCTTCAACGCTGCAGAAAGGCTTTTCAGATGACACTGTTCGACAAGATGGTATCCGACATGCGGCAGCAGCCGGATGTAATGGAGGACAACATCCAGCATGAAGTCATGCAGAAGATCGCACTTGCAGGGCTTGCACGCGGAGGATTCTTCGAGAAGGCCGCGTTCTACGGCGGCACTTGCCTACGGCTTCTGCACAACATGCGACGGTTCTCGGAGGATATGGACTTCTCGCTGCTGGAGCCAAACCGCAATTTCCGATTCGAGGACTACTTCCCCGCCGTCGTCGAGGAATTCAAGCTTGCCGGCAAGGACGTTGAGATCAAGATGAAGCACAAGGGGCAGCCGTCAGCGATCGAGAGCGCGTTCCTGAAGGAGACGTCCGACGTGTTCGACATCGGCTTCACGACGGAAAAGCGTCTCAAGGTCAAGATCGAGGTTGACATTGATCCGCCGCCGAAGTTCTCTACCGAGATGAAGACCGTTACCTCGCCACGGACATTCTGGGCTCGCTCCTACACGCTGCCCGACCTGTTCGCCGGCAAGGTGTCCGCCGCGCTCTTCAGAAAGTGGAAGCGCCGCATCAAGGGACGCGACTGGTACGATGTCGCCTGGTACATAACCAAGCGCGTGCCTCTCGACCTGACGCATCTTGTCGAACGCGCCAAGGAAAGCGCGCCAAAGGCGGATGTCTCGACGCCAGAGAAGGTCATCGCCGCGTTCGATGCGCGAATCGACGCCATTGATTTCGACAACGCGCGGGCGGATGTTGAGCCTTACGTGATGGACAAGTCGGAACTCGACATCTGGAGCGCGGAGTTCTTCCGCCAGATGGTACGCATGATCAAATTCGCATAGCTCCGAGAAGCGATAAACGGCAATCCTTACGCATACCGTTTATTGCTCGCTTGTGTCGGCTGCTTTTCTTGAATACCCGTCTGGCGCGGCGTTCCAGGCAAGCATGAAAAGGACCAACCGGGGACAGGCACTGGTTTTTCAACAAGAACAGATGCATCCCGCCAATGATACAGACATGCCCGGGCGGAGGCGCGGTTCAGCGCCCGGCGAAGAACTTAACGAGCCGCTGCACGTGTGCGGCGCAGGCGTCGATTATGGGGTCGGCCAGCTTGTCGGGCGGCACGAAGCCGCCGTCGAGGTCCTGGTAGACCTTGAGCGTCGCCTTTATATAGGTATGAAGGAATTCCGTCGCTATGTTGACCTTCGCGATACCGCTTTCGATCGCGCGGCGCACGTCCGCGAGGGGCGTACCGCTGCCGCCGTGCAGAACCAGCGGCGTGTCGGGGAGCGCGTCAGCAATCGCCGCGCACCGCGCTATATCGAGTTTTGGTTCGGCCTTGTAGTAGCCATGGGCCGTGCCGATCGAGACGGCGAGCGCGTCCACGCCCGTGGCCCTGGCGAACGCGACCGCCTCGTCGACATCGGTGAGCGCCGTCTCGTCGCCCTGCGCGACATGGCCTATCTCGCCCTCGCACGTCGCACCGAGCGCGTGGGCGTAGTCGGCGACATGCTTCGTCCACTTCACATTCTCGTCGTAAGGCGAGCGCGAGCCGTCGTACATCACCGAGGTGTAGCCCCACGCAAGCGCGTCCGTCGCCTGCTTCACAGTCGAGCCGTGGTCGAGGTGGAGCGCCACCGGCACCTTCGCGCGGAACGCCAGCCGCTGAAGGGTTCCTGCGAGGTCGAAGGCCTTCCCTGTGTCGAAAAGACGCATGTAGAGCTGGATAACCACCGGCTCGTTCTCGGCCTCGGCCGCCTTGAGGACCGCCGCCGCCGTCTCGTAGTTGGTGACATTGAACGCGCCGACGGCCTTTCTGGACCGGCGGGCGGCGTTCAGCATCTCTTTCATGTTTACAAGCATGACGCGGCGAGCTCCTCGATCGTTGAGGCGTTGAGTTTCCCGTACTTCACAAGCGCACGCTTTGTATAGACGGAGCCGACGATTATCCTGTCCTTCTTCGGGTCGTCGGCCCGCGCCGCGACATACTCCGCGAGCGCCTTCACCAGCCCTGGATTGAGCCTGTCGAGAACGACCGCGCCTTCGCCGCAGTTGTAGGTTTCTTCGTCGTTCGTGCCGAAGGGCCTGTTCACGGCCTTGACCGCGGCGAGCAGGTTCTCGTGGCACTTGCATTCCTGGTAGTTACGGATGAAGTCGTCCGCCAGAGCATACACCTCGCCCGCGGCCCTGGTGAACTTCACCTTCGACCGGACGACGAACCCCGCGAGCGACTTCACCTCGCAAGGCAGTTTCACTCCCAGCCCGGGATAATCCTGCTTGAGCGCGTTTACGGCGGCGGGGTTGGAGACGACGAGCGTCTTCACGCCCTTCTCCGCGAGGAACGCGGCGAACTTCTCTGCGGCGGCCTTCGCCTCGGGCAGATAGCCGAGGACCTTGAGCGCCTTGCCTATCGAGCCCCCGGTGATGACCGCAGGCGAAACCTTCGCGGCGGCGAAGAGTTTCTTCGCTGCGGCGACCGACGCCTTGTCGGAGGCCGTCGTCTCGTCGAGGAACCACGCGACGCCGCCCGCCCCGCCCTCGATCTTCCACGAAGACGATCTGGCGAACTTCGCCGCGAGGCGCTTCACGGCCTCGGGCGCCTTGCCTGCCTCTACGACATCCGCACGCACCGCGAGCGCGAGACCGTTTTCGTCGAAGTGGTTCACGCAGTGGCGGCGGCAGCACGCCGAAAGATCCTGGCGGTAGAGCGCGTCTACGAAATCCCCGTCGTCGAACGAGTTGGTCCCCGTCCTGAGACCGTAGATCATCGCCGCGCGGACGCGGGGCGTGTCGACCTCGGTGAAGCGGACGTTCCCGACCGCCGAGAGGTGCCGGCACATGAAGCAGAACCGGCAGTTCATGATGGCGTCTTCAAACTTGTCTACATGCATTGCAATCGCTCCTTTCATTTCAGCAGCCCGCGAAGCCGAGCTTTCCGGGATTCATGATTCCGTCGGGGTCGAGCTGTTTCTTGATCCCCTCCAGAACGGGCATGGCCGAACCGTAGAGGTCCTTTACATAGCGCCCGAGCTTGAGCCCGACGCCGTGGTGCTCGTTGATCACGCCGCCGTTCGCGATGGCCGCGCGGATGGCCTTGTCCCAGACGGCGTTGTAGAGCGCCGCCGCCTCGCGCTCGTTCGGCGGGACCTTGTCGCCCGGGAAGATGAAGCGCGCATAGAGCATGCAGCCCCACTCGTACCAGTGGGAGAAGTGGCCGATGAAGCGCGCGTCGGGGAATTCCTTGTTGACGACGTTCTTCATCGCCCAGTAGACTTTCTCGATGTGGGCGAAGTCCGCGACGGTGTCGAGCGTGCCGAAGGCCTGCGGCACATGGAACATGTAGCCCGGATAGAAGAACTTGTACTTGTTCTCCCACCACCACTCGCCGCCCTTCGCACCGAGATCCTTGCCCTTGAACTCGCGCTCCATTATCTCGCGGGCGTACTTCATCTGGGAGGCGACGATGTCCTTTCTGCCGTCGAAGCCGAACACGAGGTACGCGCCTTTGTCGAGATCGATCCCGAAGACCTTCGAGACGTGGGTCTTGGTCTCGGTCTCGTCATACAGGCGCATCGCGCACGGCCCGAGGCGGGAGCGCATGAGCGTCGCGCCGGCCTGCATTGCGGTGTGGAAATCCTTGAATATGTAGGCGCGGAACTCGCGCGCCTCCGGCTGGGGATGGACCTTGAGCGTGACTTCGGTTATCACGCCGAGCGTTCCTTCGCTGCCGAGGAAGAGCATTGTGAGGTCCGGCCCGGAGGCGTGGCGCGGGACGGGGAGGGTGCGGATGATCTCGCCGGACGGCGTGACGACCTCCAGGCTCATCACCATATCCTCTATCTTGCCGTATTTCGTGGAGAGCACGCCTGTTCCGCGATGGGCGAGGAAGCCGCCGATCGTGGCGCACGAGATGGACGCGGGGAGGTGCATGGTGGAAAATCCCTCCTTGTTGCAGTTCCATTCGAGATGGCGCGCGATGATGCCGGTCTGGCAGCGCACGGTGTAGCTCTCCCTGTCCACACCGTAGTACCTGTTCATGCGCTTCATGTCGAGAACGATCCCGCCGTAGACCGGGAGCGCCCCGCCCTGCGAACCGGAGCCTCCTCCCCACGGCACGACGGGTATCTTGTACTGCGTGGCGATCTTCATCACCTTCGAGACTTCCTCCGTCGAACCGGGGTGGACGATGAAATCGGCCTGCGGGCACGGCCTGCCGCGGTCGTGCCACATCTCGGGAATCCAGTAGTAGTCGATCGAATGGCCGAACTTGTCGGCGAACCTCACATCGACGTTCGCGTCGCCCACGGCGTCCGTAAGCTCGGTTCGAATCATCTCGAACATGTAGCTGTCTGTCTGTACTTTCATTGCTGTCCCTCTGGTGGCTTTGTGATGCGTAGATTATAGCATACGCACGGTGAGAGTTGGGCGATGGAATATGGACACAAATGAGAAGATGTGAAAACCTGCGCGGCGCGGCGGCGGCGAAACTGGCTATTGACGGCAGGGACGGTTTTTTGGTATCATATGCGCCTGTTGACCCCCAAGGGGGTTTGAGGCGAGATAGCTCAGTTGGTAGAGCGCAGGACTCATAAGCCTAAGGTCAAGGGTTCGATCCCCTTTCTCGCCACCATCTTCAATCAATGCTTTCGCGCGGAAGCGCCCGGTATGCCGAGCCTGTCGCGGTATTTCGCGACCGTGCGGCGCGCGACGGGGAAGCCCGCCTCTTTGAGCGCGGCCGCGATCTTTTCGTCCGAAAGCGGCGCGGACGGACTCTCCGCCGCGACTGTCTCGCGCAGCTTCTCCATCACGGCGTCCTGCGAAAGAACCTCGCCGCCGGACGTCTTCACGCCCGTCACGAAGAAGCGGCGCAGCTCCACCACGCCGAACGGCGTCTCGGCGTATTTGTCGCGCACGGTGCGTGAAACGGTCGTCCCGTGGACGCCGACGATCTCCGCGACTTCAAGTTCGGTAAGAGGCTTCAGCGCGCCGAAGCCGTGCTCGAAGAAGTCCTGCTGGCGGTCGAAGATCGTCTGCGCGATGGATTGAACCGTCCGCTGGCGGTGGGCCACCGCCTCGCGGAACGCTTCCGCCGCGGCGATGCGCTCGCGCACGTACGCCTTGGTCTCCGCCGACTGGTCCGGGTCTTCGAGGATTCGCCTGAACGCCGAGGAAAGGCGTATCTCGGGAAGCGACCGCTCGTCGGTCTCGGCAATCCACCGCCCTTCGCGCTTCACGGCGTGGACCTCGGGGTTCACGTATTCGACGCGCTCGCGCTCGCTCATATACTGCCGCCCCGGGCGGCCGTCGAGCGTGCGAAGCTCCTTGAGCGCGGCGGCGAGCTGCGCGTGGGTGAGGCCGAGTTCCTTTTCTATGACGCCGATACGCCCCGCCTGCAGATCTTCAAGGTGGCGGTCGACTATCGCGCGGACCTCGTCCTCGTAGGGCGAGTCGTCCAGCGCGTCCATCTGCGCCAGCAGACATTCGCGAACCGTCCGCGCGCCGCATCCCGGCGGGTCGAACTCCATTATCTTCGCGAGGAGCGCGACGACCTGGTCCCCGGTGCGGCCGAAAGCCATCTCGGCGTCGGCCAGCGACCCTTTGTAGTAGCCGCTCGCGTCGAGGTCGCCGACGAGCGTGGCGACGAGCGGCCAGTCGTCGCGCGGGATGTCCGAAAGAGGCAGCTGCGAAAGAAGGTGCTCCTGAAGGGTCTCGGTCTTGACCTGATTGTCGAAAAAGCTCTGACGGCGCTCCGCCGCATCCTCGTCCACGTTGCGGCCCGGCTCGAAATCGTCCTCGGGGTAGTCCGGCTCGGGCGAAGACTCGTCGCTGCGGCGCTCGGCCTCCGAGAGGGAGGTTTCAAGCGGATGGTCCACATCCTCTATCGCCGGGTTGCGGCTCATCTCCTCGGCGATCTCCGCACGCAGTTCGGGGAGAGACTTCGCGAGAAGCCGCAGGCTCTGCATCATGCGCGGCGCGAGCGTCTGCGTCTGGCGCAGCTCGCCCGCAACGCGCGGCGCGATCGTCATATGTCCAGCCGCCGCCATGCCGTCAGAACCGGAAGTCCAGCTGCCAGCGCAGGAACCACGCCGGCTTGTCGGTCGCGAAATAGTCGCCGGGGTTCATCAGCTCGGCGAGGACGTGGCCGAAGACCTCCACCGACCTGCCTTCGCATACGGACATCTTCCACAGCGGGAAATCGTACCGAACCTGGCTGAGCATCCCCTTGAACGAACCGTCGTCGCCGCCCATGCCGTCCTCGCGCGCCGCGAACATCGGACCGGTCGTGAGGTAGAGGCGGTGGCGCGGGCCGAAATCCACGCCGCCCGCGAGCTTGAGGAAGATCATGTTGCTCCACCACGCCGCGCCGTAGTGCGTGCCGTAGAGCATGAGTTCCGAATCGTTCACGCCGCGCGACCACATGGGATCCCACGCATGATGGCCGCCGTCTTCTTCGGCCGCGTGCTTGTCGCCGCTCATCACGTGCAGGCCAAGGCTCGCGAAAGGCTTCCAGCCGCTCTCGGCGGCCTTCTTCCAGTTGACGCCCGTGTATGTGCTCCAGCCGCTAAGCCAGTCGTCGTCGCCGTTGCGGCCGATCTGCCCCATCGCCTCAAGCTGGAGCGACAGCTCGTCGGTGAGCTGCGGCATGAGCTTCACGCCTACGAGCTCGCGCCGCGTGTACGGATGGCGCACGTGGTTGCGGGTGAAGCGCTCGGTTATCTTCTGCATCGCAAAGACCTGGTAGGGCAGCCAGTCGGCGGCTTTGCCGGACCACACGCCGCCCCAGCCCCAGTCGTCCATCTCGACCTCTGCGCCGCCGCCTAGGCCCGAAAGCGAACGGTGGCGGCCGCGCTCGGTTCCCCAGCGGAGAGGGTTGTCGTCGTAGTTGTGGAGGAAGAACAGGTCGAGGCGTTCGTCTTCGGAGAACTTGAGCGCGAAGCGCGCCATGTCGGTATAGACGGTCCGGGAGCCGTCGCCCGGCGTGCCGTCGACGAATATGTGGTCGAGGCCGTACAGGTTGTAAAGGTCCTGGCGGCCTATTGTGAAATCGAGGAAGCCGTCAAAAAGATCCTTCGCCTCTATGAAGAGGTTGTCGATGATCGCTTCGTCGGGGAATGTCGTCTTGTTGGTGTAGGGGCGCGCATTCCAGCGGAACTCGTCGGTGACGCGCAGATACACGCGCCACTGCTCGTTCTTGATCTCGCCCCAGACGCGCGGACGGAAGCGTATGTGGTTGCGATAGCCGCTCCTCGGCGCGCGGAGGAGAAGCCCGCCGCCGGGAAGACCGGGGACGTTGTTAACCAGCTCCTGGCGGACTCTGAAGTCCGCACCGAAGTCGACAACCG
>OCTX014531760.1_pt1 | contig 12983 bp, 30 predicted proteins | sample 1539691 | NCBI WGS metagenome assembly OCTX01 (sample SAMN02144231, study PRJEB22623) | gut metagenome | biome: sheep rumen | host: Ovis aries | place: New Zealand
ATAGTCAAGGAAAGAAAATGAAAATGACTTGACTTGAGCTGAACAAAACATTTAATGGATATATATAATAAACGTTTTAATTCTTAACTTAAAATCAAAATGGCAGATGAATTTACAAAAGTAGCTTTATATTGAATTAAAACATTCAATAAAAAAGTAAAAGAGAAAATCTGAATGCAAAAACTTATAAACCTTTTGAATGAGTATGAATGATTTAAAGAAAATGAATTTGAAAGTTGGAGAATAAATGAATATGGGCATTTAACAGAGTGAGGAGATTATATGAGAATATGAACAAATGCAAAAATAATCTCAAAACAATTCTGATTTATTAAATGGTTAGTAGAGAATGATAAGATAGACTTAGTAAAATTTTCAGACAAACTATCAAGCTCAAGCTGAACTATGGAAGACAGATATAAATATCTAAATTCAGATTTTTGATTATATAATAGCATACTAATGCTACTATCAATATCAGATACACCTATTGAAGACCTGCTTTTATATCTTAAATAAAAATCTGAATGCAATATTATGTCCAATATTTCTATGATAAAAAGAGAAACCGATGTTGGAAAGACTATAAAAATATAAATGAGGCTTGTGTAGAAGAAGATAAAATTATGCAAAGAAAAGAAAATTTGAGATGAATATTGATAGAAAGTAAATCAAATAAAAAAACTTGGAGAATGATATTAAATCAAAATCTACTTAATAACTAATCAGATTTATTTACTTAATTTATTACAGATGGGAAGAAAATATTTATGAGGTCGTAAAGCCTCATTGGAGAGAAGAAAGTGAAAAATAGCAGAATATCAGAGAAAATATTATTACAATAATAGAGAAAAGAGAGCAGAATATATGAAAGAAAGAAAAAGTAAATGGACACAAGAGGAGAGAGATAAATACAATGAATATCAGAGAGAATATCATAAGAATAGAAAAATGTATATTAAGGAGTTAGAAAAGAGAGTTGCTGAATTAGAAAGAGTTGTTAAAGAACTCATACACTATAAAGAAGATATTGAGATTATGCACTGTGATAGTAGTTGAAAACCTATTGCTAGAGATATACACGATTATAATTACTAATCAGATTTATTTACTTAATTTAATAACCTATGGAAAAAAGAAAAGAAAAATCTGAATGTAAAACAGCGAAAGAAATATCTGATGAAGCGATAGACTTTAATTTCAGAATGAAGCAAATGGAGATAAATATTTGTTTTGTTATTGTGATTATATCTATGCTAACAGCTTTAAGTGTTTTATATTCTAATTTATAACAAATGCGATTATTTACTTATAGAAATCCAGACAAAGTTTCTGATGATAATTGATATTGTTCTATTCTGATAAAAGAAAATCATTTAGATGATGCTTATTATTATTTTATAAATAATGTTGCTGACCAATGTTATATTGTATCAGTTATTAGCTGATATATAGACTAATCAGACTTTTATATTATTTACCCTTAGAAAATGAAAAAAGAAAAATCTGAATGAGTATCAATAGATGAAATAATGAAGAAGTATTTTTGAAAGTTTTATATAACTCTTAAAGAGAAAAAGGAAAGAGAGCTTAAAGAAAAAATGAATAAGTATAAGAAAGACTAATCAGACTTTTATATTATTTACCTATGGAGAAATGGAAATAAATTTAAGCATAATGACAAAAGACCAACTGAAAAAGTTTATTGTAGAATTAGACAAAGAAAATAGAAAGCTGAAAGAAGAAATTAGTAGTTTAAGAATTGAGCTTGAACAAGAAAAATGAAAGACAGGTAAGAAATGGACACCTGCTACTCCTTATATTTAATTAGATTTTTATATTATTTACCTATGGAGAGAATGACAAGAATAAATGAGAATATTCAGACAGCACAGAATATGCTAAGCTGAATTGTAGAGAGATGTTATGAACTAGAAGAAGAAAATAAAAAGATGAAGAAATACTATGACCGAGATAAAGAAGAACTAATGGAGAGTTGCTACTGATTAGCAAGAGAGAATGATAAACTGAAATCAGATTTAGATGAATGTGAATGTAGCTTTTGATTTGAAAGTGATGAAGTATGATTTTGGAAAAGAGAGTATAAGAGATTAAAGAAATGGATAAAAGACCATTGTAAATGATACTGAAACCTATTCCCAGAAGATGAGATGAAAAGACAATGGAAGAAAGCTGACAAGAAAAGAAAGTTAAAGTGAATGCTAATGGAAGAAGACACACTACAAGAGCTTAGAGATATTGGAGAAATATAGAAAGTCGGAATTTCCGACTTTGTTAATCAGATTTATTTATTTACTTTACAGATGAACGAATACGAAAAGAAAGCTGAAGACCTATTAGTTAATTCTACTCTTAAAGATAAGACTACCATTCAAGTAGTAGCAGAATTATTAGAGGCTTTAGATGATAAGGATGTTATTATAGATGATTTAAGAGAAGAAGTTATGGTGGCGAGAAGTTTTAAGTAACCAGATTTATTTTATAATTATTGCTATGGCAAAGACAATAGACCTATCAAAGTATAAATCTCTTTGGAAAACAAAGAAAGCGTTAGAGCTTGCTAAACCAGAAGAACGGCAAGAAATACTTAGATACTATTGACCTAAAACTTGAAAGAAAAACGACAAGATAACACGAAAGGCTTTAGCTGATAGAGTATTCTCAGAATATTGCAGATTATACTATGCTGATGAGTATTGATATGTAAGATGTATAACAAGTGGAGTAAAAATGTTTTGGACAAAAGCACAATGCTGACACTTTATATCACGTGGAGTTATGAAATATAGATATGATATACTAAACTGTTATCCACAAAGTTATGCTGAAAATGTTATGCTTAGTTGAAATTATAAAGTATATACCCTTAGAATGATAGATATGTTATGAAAAGAAAAGGTAGAAGAAATGATAAACGATTGAGATTTGTGGAGTTATAGTCAAGAAGAATATGAGAATATGATACAAGAACGATACAAATTTATCACAGAAAAAAAAGCACTGATAGAAAAAAAGTCTGATAAAGTTATACATTGAATTGAGAATATGGAGTTCTAAACTACGATATTGATACAAAAATTTTCTTAGATTTTTCTCTTGAAATTGTATAAAAAATCAGTATATTGTCATTGCTATAATGATATAGCAAATAAAAATTTATATCTTAATTTATTAAAAATGACTTACGAAAAAACTATCGACATTGACTGCTTCAATGATGAGCAAGCAGTAGAGCTTACAGAGGACTTATTAGATAGTCCAGTAGAGTATGACCCATCAGATGATTTATATGAGGAATACAGAGAAAGAAAATTCCTTGAACAAGAACAAGCAGAAGATGCTTATAGAGAAAAGATGGAATTAGAATTTAATCAAAATTAAAAAATTTATATCTTAACCTATTGCAAATGAAATACAACGCATTCTACAATGGACACACTTATTCATTTAATTATGACCCTAAGTATGACCCAATGGACTTTGTTAGAAATAATGAGGATATTGATTTCTTTACAGTAATAAACTGAAAGCCACAAATCAATATTGAAGCAGTAATAGAAATTATGTCAGAATGTTATAAAGATTTACTTACTAAAAATTACTTATAATGAAATGAACTATTAAAGCTGGATTATCCAGAACTTATGCTTTAAGGCAATATGAAAACATCAAACCTATGGTAGAGATAGAAGTAGAGTTTGATACAGAAAAGGAAAAAGACTTTGATATGGAAAAGACTTTAATGGCTTTGAAGATTAAATGTGAAGATTACATAAACAAATTTAATCCAGAAAGCGATGAACTTCCTTTCTAGTGATTTGAGCTGGGCATCTCATTAAACTGCCTAGCTGCTAAAAAACTTTTTATTACTTATATTATTATAAAATGACACGATGAGAAAACACTAGCTCAAACAAAAACTTTTTAAGAGCAAAATTAGAAAACTTTGGTAGATGACCAGAAACTCCAAGATTTGTTATTACTAAATGGAATTGAATGGAGGCTGAGAAAGTATGAGAATGAGCATTTATAGAATGAACATTACAAAAGATTACATCAAAAGAAACTCAGTATTGAACTTATGTTATGTTTGATATAGAAGATGCTGAAAATAATGCAATTCAATGGGGAATGAAACTCTGACAAACTATGAGAAACATCTTATTCAAGTTATATGCACCAGCAAGCAAAGATATTAAAATCAATAATATTATGCTAAAGACTTGAGTATTTAATGATAAGAAATTTGTATCCATATTAGTTGACTGAATGAAATATGATAACCCATTCTCAAAGTGGAATGAGGCTATGGCTAAATATGATGTAGCACCAGAAATCACAGAAAAAATTAGAGTTGTAAAAGACCCAGAAACTTGAGAAATCGTAAAGAAAGATGAAACTAAACTTGATGAATGGATACAACATTTAATTATCCCTACTATCAATTCTTGCCTAAGAAAAGATGGAGAGGCCTTCTGGAGTGTTGGAACTGAAACAAAAGTAGATGGAACACCTATCGAAGATAGAGATTTAACTCAAGAGCTTAAAGATAAGAATAATACAGAAGACTACTCGGATTTACCTTTCTAAGTTAAAGTCTAATGAGTTTAACTGATGAGGCTCAAAAGATTATCAACCAAAAAGCTCAAACAGAGGACGACATTATACAATTATCAAAGATAGTTTATATGATGTCTTCTCTGTATAGAGATAAAATGAACCTAGCAAATGAGCAAGAGCAAATGTATAATCTTACAAGAAGCCAAGAAACTCAAAAAGCTATGGAGAGCTGAAAGAAAATTACAGAAGCAGCAGAAATTGGGAAGCTCAAAGCTGAGGAACAGTATGGAGATTATAGAATAATGGAGGCTGACTGTAAATGAATGCTACAAGTTATGAACTCTATTAGAGAGTTTAAGATAGCTTGGTTTGTATCTAATAAATGAACAACAGATTTTATTTCAAATAATCGTAATATGAAAGATGACACCTAAGGAACTAAACAAGGAGTTGGATGAAGTCTTTAAGAAATTCTCTAAAAGTTGCTTAGCTGATTACTTAGACTTAACATTTGATGCAATAGGCAAATGGAAGTACAGAGAAGCAATACCGTACAACAAGGTAAAGAGAATTGTAGAGTTCTTAGAAATGCACAATGACGACTGCATAACTCTATGCCAACACCTTATGGAATACTATAAAGGTATTCAAAACAACAGAGAAGAAAAACTTTTAATTCGTAAACAAAACAAATGAAAGAAGAATTTATCGAGTGCGAAAGATGTGGAAAAGTAATCAAGAAGAAAAATCCACAGCATAAATATTGTAGTAAGTGTGGCTCTATTATAAACAGAGAAAAAGTTAAGGCAAGGCGTTTGAGCAAATAACCTTTTATATCTTTATAATTGCAATGACAAAACTCAACAAAATTATTATTTGTGTTTTAATAGCATTATTTATAGCATTGCTATCTGGACTAAACACAGTATCAACAATGCCAAAAACAGTAAAAATATCTAAACCAGAATTATCCAGAAAAGAAATATCTTTAAAAAATGCGGTAAATAAATGATATTATCCAGTAAAGATAAGAAACCTATGTGATGAAATATTCATACAAGAGGTAAATAATGTTAAAGTATGACATCAGAATATAGATGGAGTTATGTGACTACTTGCACATTCAAATTGTGACTTTACATATCAACAAGTAGCAGATGCAATTTGATTTGATGATTGATTGCTATGTCCTGTGGAACTATGGAGGGAATATTGATGGCGATGTACAGAACATTTAAACGATTGGTATCCTTGAGAATTAAATAATGAATGAAATGCACAAGAAATGCCAATTCTTACTAGCACTGAAAGCCACCAGAGATTTAAAGAATTATGTGAAAAGTATAACTTACCAGCTGATGTGATATGGGAAACTGAGAATTTCTACTGATTAAAAGAATGAACTATTATATGTATAGCAATAGCTGAAACAAGCTGAGGAAAGGAATGAACTTATTGAGAGCCTTGATGTTGGAATTATGGGAATGTAGGGAATAATGATAGAGGACATAGGAGATGTTTTCCTAATCAATGAGCTTGACTTGCAGCTATCGGACAAACGCTAAACAATGATAATCTAAAAAACAATCAGACCATAGCTTGCTTAAATTGAGCTTGAGAATGTGCAGACCCTAACGCTAGTTGAAAGAGATATAGCACAGGAAAGAGCTGAAACCGACAAAGGAATATGATTTGATGTTTCTATACAATCTATCAAACAAAGATTAACCCACAAACTTTTAACCTACACCAAAGATAAAAATGGAATTTGCTAAAACTTTAGAGAGCTGAAAAAAGATAGAGAGAGAATTTGCCAAGATAATGATAGACAGATATAGCAATATAGATAAAGTAGAATTTGCACCAGATATACAATTCAAAGACTGGGATGTTAAGATTACAGTTGGTTGAATAGAGAGAACGTACGAGATAAAGAGAGATTTTAAAAGCCAAGAAACTTGAAACATAGCATTAGAGATTAAGTGTAATTGAAAGCCCAGTGGAATATTTGCAAGCAAAGCTGATTTCATAATCTACTGTCTAAATGAGAATGAATTTTATTGGCAAAACAGATGAGAACTACTATACAGGATAGCAGATATAAATAAGTATAAGACTGTGTGATGAGATGGAGAAAGGGCTGAAATGTATATAATCGCAAAAGAACTTTTACCTTTATTATTTAACAAACTATAATGGAGAAAGAAGATAAAATTATAGAGATACTATCTTGGCTATGTATAATTGCTATTGTAGCATTTTGTATCCGATTTAATTATGAATTACACACAAATGACTGAACAATACAAACTTATAATACACCCCAGTCTATTAGAGTATGATTACAGGATAGCTTGGACTTGGGAGGAAATGAACAATAGGAATGAAAAGAATATTTTGGTTGATGAGTTAAGAATTGCATGCGGTCTGAATGCAAGACCTTATGGAAGACCTTTATATTCTATATGGAAAACACATTGGGGTAAAGATAGATGAATAAAAGTATTCGGAGATGTATGAGATTTTGGAAGCTGAAAAACATTGAACCGAATGCTTACAAATTCATACTAGGCTTTATTTATTAACTAAATCATTATGAAGAACGAATGTAGAGAAAAAACAGCATTAGAAATTATGTCTGACTTTATGGAATATTGTGAATATGTAGTAAAAACTAAAGATGGGATAACTATTAAATGCGATTTGCGTAGAGCCAGATATACAATAACTCCAGATGACAATAAGCGAACTGGAGAAGTATATTTACAAACTTCTAAAGAAGATGGAAATATGATATATTCAGTTCCAGAATACCATACTCTTGAATATTGTATAAACAAGATGAACGAATATATAAAAGACAATTTCAAAACAAAGTTGGGTTAATCAGATTTATTTTATTTATAGTTAATTATGAATACTTGTAAAAAATGTTGAAGGGAGATAAGAAATAAAGATTTACGGTGCAAAGAATGCCGTAAGCTAGTTAATGAAGAAATAGTAGAAAGGTCGGTTAGCAGACCGCTAGCTTTCTACTTTAGTGACTACTATTTATATCGGTATCCAAAGAAAAAAAATAATGTATAGCGAAAATCATATTAGTATGGGGTTCTGATTGTGTAAGTGCTGACAATGCAAGAACAAGCACAGAAGAAAGATAAGACAGTCAGAGTATAGAAGAATAACTAAGAAGCTAAGACAAGCAAAGCATAAACCCGAACTCCCACACGACATTCTGAACACAATGAAATATACAGATTAATTTTATATTATCATAAATAAAAATGAAACAATGTGCAAGATGTTGAAAAGAAATCGGTTGAAAATGACCTAGAAAATATTGCTTGACCTGTTGAAAGATAATAAACAAGGAACAGCAAGACAAGTGGAGAAAAGAGCATAAATAATTTATTCATTAATAAATACAATATGCCAGAACAAAAAACTTTAGTTATCAATATTAACTGATGACTTGGTAGAGTAGTAGCAATGACTGGTGCTATTACTGAAGTAGCAAAGAAAAGACCAGTCCGTGTCATAACGTCACGACCTCTAGCATTCCGATGAAATCCTTATATCAAGTCTGTGCATTGATTAGATGATAGGCGTTTGTTTGAGGATGTAATCAAGGGGAATGATTACATAGAGCTTGAGCCATATACTGACCCAGAGTTCTTTAATGATGCTAAGAACTGGTTATATATTGCTAAGAAGCAACTAGGTATAGAGTGAGATGTAATTCCACAACCTTGCTTATTCCTTGCAGAACACGAAAAGATGTGAAACTATCTACAATGAGATAAACCTATCTTATACCAGCCATTTGGTAGCACAATGTGATTAAACTGAGCAGATAAAAGCTATCGTTCTATACCAGTAGATGCAGCACAGTATATAGCAGATGAGCTAACAAAGAAAGGTTATACTCTTTATGAGGTTATCAAACAAGGCGCTCAACCAGTATTAAATAATTGCCAATTATGTGATACACCAGACCTTAGACTTGTGGTTAGTCTTTGTGCTAGATACCCAGTTGTATGATGTGATAGTTCTTTACATCATTGTAGTAAGGCTTTCTGAAAGAGGGCATTAGTAGTATGGGCTTGAACTGATGCTGAGAGATATTGATATGAAAGTAATATCAATATGAGAGAGCATCCTTGTATTCATACTCCTTTACGCTTGATGCTCAATGATTTCAATTATGATTGCATAAACCAACATACAAATCAATTTAGCAAAAAGTTTTTAGACAAAGTAGTATCAAGCGTAGATTTACTTTATAAATAACATAACAATGGAAGAACTCGCAACAAGAGCTTTAACAGATTTGGTGGAACTGTTAGAGAAATGAATTGAAGTAGTGCCACCATACTTAGCTGACCTATTTAATAGATATGCTATGTTTGGAATGTGCAAAGAGTGAATTATGGCATTCTTATGTTTAGTGACTATAATATGATGTGTAATTTGAGGACGTAAATGGATTAAATGGGCTGATGGAGATATTGATATGATTTGAACCTGTATAATGGTAGTATGAGTGCCTCTAGTCCTTGCTATAATATGATTATTTGCGTTTGGCGGAAATTTATTAGAGGCTATATTCCTACCAGAAATATATGTAATTCACGATTTACAGTGATGCACAAGCTGCTAATAATTTATATCTTAAATATATAGATATGTTCCGAACAATAGTATGAGCCTTATTATTTGTAGAGCTATGAATACCTATAATATGTGGGATATTAGGTTTAGCTTTTGAAGATAATACCGTATGATGTATAATTTTTTGACTTGTAATTTTAGCACTAATTCTTATATTTGCATAGTCACGAATAAGTTAACTAAAAAAAGAGTGGAAACTGCACAAACCACTCTTTTTAGTTTTTTAGAAGTTTTGAGGAATTATTTTTTTCTTCCTCCTCCTCCTTTCTTTCATCCACAAGGCATAGTTATATCATTTAAGAGATAAAAGTCAAATTTAGCTTAATTTTAAGACACGTTTATTATTTCAGATTGATAATTATTCAGCTTAACATTTCTACGTGTCTTATTTTCATTTCCATTCAATAAGTACCTACTATTTCTACTTATTTTACATATATTTTGCCAATTGTTCGTCTATATCTTTCAACTTTTTTCTGTGTTTTTCATTAACATAGTGTAATATAGACTGATAATTCGTATCGTTAGTCTGATGTCGCATTAAGCTATTGAGTTCAATAGAGTGGACTAAGTTTGTTCTAAACTCGTTCAGCCTCTTAACTTCTTCAATAGCATCTTCAGCAACCTTGGTAATAACATATCACTTATCATAGAAGCAAGACAAATCACTAAATGGATGTGTCACATCATAGATATTGTGAGATATTGATTTATAATAGTTGTCTTTAATTCTTTCTGGAGTTGTTATTCATCGTATAGCATTAACTGCGTGTCAGTATGTTGGGCCTCAGAAATCTGTTCATTCCAATACTCCATCTCTTTTATCTTTGTTATATGTAGCATTACCTTGGTATCAAGTACAGATAGTATATCTCTTATCAAGTATTCATTTAACTAAATCATCATTCTTAATATCTACTGAATAGAAAGCAGCCTTTCAATATTTTTTAGCAAACTCAGAAGCATTCCATTCTTTTACGATATGCTCTACTCACATAGCCACATACCATCATTGTCACTTAACTCTACCATTATTGTAAGAGCTAGCATCCCATTTCTTTATGGTTTCCAATGGAATTTCTACATTAAACAAATCTGAGATAGCTCAGATAGGATTAAAGATAGTACAAGACTTTGTACTCCAGTCTTGTAATCATTGGTTGTATTGATAAATGATTTCGTCTTGTTGATAAAGTGTTGGTAAGGCATCCAATAATCATTCATCTAGGATGAAGTCAGTCTTTTTCTCTCCCAAACCAATACACCCATTCTCTATTACATCAGCCATTATTTATTATTAGGATTAAAATACTTTCTGATAAATCAAGAGTTATCTACTTTGTTTTCACTAAAGTATTTCCTAGAGTAGAACTCTGATTTTTTTCAAATGTTATATTGTGATACTGGTCTAAGGTATCACATTACACGTGTATAAACCTCACAAGGTGTTCTTTTTGTTTCATCGGTAGTCATTTGTTTATTATTTAGAAACTAAAGCGATTATTCCTTCATAATCTAATATCTCCTCCTTTCAGTCTTTATTTATAATAGCCATAGGAATAGAAGATATTTCCATTCAGCTATCTGCGTATTCCATAGCCACAAAGTTATATCCATTCTCACTACACCACTTTTCTACGTGTGGTCTTAATGTGTGGCATTTAGAGCAGTCTGCTCAATAAATATAAGTTAGTTCTTTCATTTTTCTTTGTTTAATCAATTAAAGAATTGAGTTTGTCAATTTTTGTCTAGATTGCAAAGAACATTGAATAGGCACTCTCTGCAACTGTCTATCCATTTTAGTCCTTTGTCACACTCATTCTCATCCCTAGAATATTCAAATCTCATTATAGTTTAATAAATTCCATATTTAAAAAGGTTTTTCATTTTTCATCTTTATCTACTTCTATTACCCATCATCCTATCACATTACCTAGATTAAATCTTTTTGCAAGTAGATTTTCTTTTAGGAAAGCTCAAGGCATAAAACCGTGTATTCCTCTATGCAAATCATACAAAGCAGTATGATAATGTCACAAAGCAAATATATCTGGTTGGTTTTCTACTGGCAAGCTATCAAGGTATTTCTTCATCTTGTAGTCCTTAGCATAGCTTAGGCTTCATCCTCAGTGATGTAAGTTTATATCTATTCAGTTAAGTTTAAGCCTAGCATCATAGAAGCCTAAGTTAATCAAGTCTTGTCTTACTGTTTCAATAGCTTTACAAATATTTACTCCATTCTTCTTTAGGTATGCTTCGTCGTGGTTTCCTCATATAAAGTAAGTAGGTAATCATACATTAGGGTAATTGTCTTTTAGGTCGACAAGCTGCTGTTCAAATCAAACCTTATCTTGCTCAAACTGCTGTCAACTGTAAACACTCTCTCAATCTACTATATCTCCACAATGCACAAAGCATTCAACCCCCTTATCTTTTGCTATGTCGTAGAACTCTCATAGCTCATCTTTAGCACATTCTCTAGCCCCAAAGTGAGTATCACTCACTAATCAGAACTTTAGATGTCAAGGCTCTCAAATAACCTTATCTATCTCCTTTTTATTTGTCTGAGCTATATAATTTAGCATCTCCTTAATATCTCTAGGAGAGTAGCTTCATAACAGCTCTAACTTCTTTTTGTCCTCTTTAGATAAGGACGGTTGTTGCTTTTTGTTTAATCGCATTTGTTCCTCCTTTCCAGATAAAACATCGCTAGCTTCTTGCTGAGTTGCAGCTCTGTACTTAGCAACTGTTTTTCTGTTTATCCCCATATCTCTAGCAATCTCTGCGTTGCTAAAGTCTTTGTGATAGGTTTGTATCCTATCTATCATAGCATCATCTAGTTTTCACATCCCAGCAAAAGCTAAATAATAAAAAACCTACTTAATGATACATTCTTCCTTGTATCGTAAAGTAGGGTCTAATGGGTCAATGGTTTGTGTCAATGTTTCTACTAACCAATCTCTAACTTCTGGTAATAAAGCCTTTTCAGATATATCAACACAAGTTAATAATTGGTTTGCTATCATTTTGTTCGCAAATAATGTATGTATAGCCCTATTGGTATTATCTTTTATCTTTAAGAGGTTAGTGGTGTCGTTACTTCAACGGAGATTTGTGTCCGTTTCTGGATGTTGGCAGAGCAAATGGTGTGTGGTTAATTCATTTCCTTTTTTTGCCATTTAGACTTTTTCTATAAGATAAAACCCTCCTCCTAAACTCTCTCCTCTTTCTCAATATCTCCATATATTCTTTAATTTCATCAAACAATTCTCTGAAAAATTTTCTAAAAGATTTAATCATATTTACTTGGTAGATAAAGCAGCCTTTCTGACCCTTATCATTACTAATTCTTGTGCGGCATCGTCTTCGTGCCAAAACACCTTAGCATTTTTAGGTCAAGGCTTTCGTCAGTTTCAAGTCCAATACTCAGTTCTTCAGTTCTTTCTCCAATCCTTCTCATTTTCGTCAAACCTAAGAATAACATAATCTCCATTATATTTGTGTATTTGTTCTTTCATAGGGTTAATTAACCATATAAACAAATATATGTTGCCACTATAAAATAAATAATCAAGAGATAGATTTTATTTAAGACTTGACTTATTTAATTCCTCTTTTATCCATTGCAAATCTTTTTGTATCTCTGCTAGCTTGGTTTCTATCTTTATTCAGTCGATTTCTTCTGTCTTTTTCTCCAAATCTTTTAATCTACCATTTAGATTACTCCAAGT
>OCTX012232867.1_pt1 | contig 12981 bp, 1 predicted proteins | sample 1539691 | NCBI WGS metagenome assembly OCTX01 (sample SAMN02144231, study PRJEB22623) | gut metagenome | biome: sheep rumen | host: Ovis aries | place: New Zealand
AAAAAATAAAGCAATTTTTAAATTTAAAATAAAGTTTTTTTATTTTTTTGAATAAAATAATTAAATTTATCAATTTATCATTTAATCCAAAAATCTTAAATCAAATCATATTAAAATATGGCAAGTTTAGAAGCACGGTCTCGTCTTCTATCATTAATGTCCTCCTTGCTTCAAACAAGAATTTCAGATGAGGTTTTCAGCTACAAGGAGTTCATAGAATTTATGACTTCAGAAAGAATCAGTTTTTTGAAAATTTGTTATTTGCCCAACAGCAACAAGGTCATTTTGATGACAAATTCAGAACCAAAAGAAATAAATGAAAAAGACAAATCAATTATTTTTTACAAAAACAGACCATGTCCTTTGAAATACGATGAATTTCTCACAAACTGTGATTTGGTTTTTGCCCAAGATTCTTTTAGTACAAGATTAAATAATGAAATTGATGCTAATATTTTAGCTTATTTAAATAATTTAAAAGGTGATAAAAATCTTGAATCTTATATCAAGAATTTCAAAGAAAGAATAATTGCAATAGAAAAAAAATTAAGAAAAGAAAAAATAAAAACTAGTGCTATAACAGAAGATGACTATTCTTTAATTATTTCACCTGAAGAAGAAATTGAATTTTGGAAAGAATATGCCTTTGTCAAAAAAGGTGACTCAAGGGTGGCTGCTATTTTGGATTGCTTTTCCAAAATTGAAAAATATTATTTGCCTTCATATGAAATAGACCCTATGAAAACAAGTGAATTATTCACTCAAATATTTGGATGTGTTGAAGATATTATTCAAAATATTAAACCTAAAGTTAATATGGACAGATTAAAACATTTCTTATCATTGAGCTTAGACTATTTCAGTAATCAAATTTTAATTTGTGTTGGACTTCTTGATAAGGAAGGAACCCCAGAGGCTCTGGCTAAAATTCTAGAATTGCAAAATGGGTTAAATTTCTGCCAGGAGAGAATAAAATTATTAAATAAAATATATTTCAATCAAAAATATAGTATTGAAGGCTCCGTTTGTCAAAAAGCTATTAAAAAAGTTAAAGAAATTCTTGAAGTAAAAAAATTGATTAAAGATGTAAATAAATTAATGCCTGAAATAAAATTGAATAGCATTACTGAAACAATAAATAAAGATGGATCAAATGAAGATTCGTTAAAATTAATAGATAGCTCTTTGGATAAGGTCTCAAAAGAAATTATTCAAAAATTAAATGAAAATGTTTTTGATTCTGGAAATCATGTAATTATGACTTTGAGAGATCTCAATAACTGGAAAGATGTTTTAAATAGACTTGCTTTCCGTAGTGTAACAGCTGAAAAAAGAAATAAAATTTTAATGGATTTAAACAAATACTTAAATGAATTAAGTCAAATATATGATAATAAATACAAAAATGCCTCAGATCTTCTAGCCGATGATGAAAACCAAGACAGACTAAGTGAAAAAAATATTATAGGAGTAAGCCCTCGTATTTCCATGATCATAAGTCTCCATTCATTAAAGCAAAAATGTGAAAATTGCATATCTTTATCATTAAATGTATTAAACGATTTAAAAGATTATCAAAATTTGAGAGAAAATGCCCAAAATTTAATAAAAAAAATAGAAAAATTTATTGAAGATATCATAGGAGAATGGAACAACAGTTTTATGGGCATTAATGATGAAATACCAAAGGTAGGGACAGATCTAGTTGAAATTGACAAAAAAACTGGATTTTTAAAGGTTAATTTTTCGGAAAAATTATTCCAGTTAATTCAAGATGCAAGACTTCTTACTGAATATGGTTATCAAAGCAAAATTGATCAAGAATTAATTAAGGCTAACGAAGAAGGGAAAAAAATTTTAAAAAATGCCATAAGTATGAAACAAACTGCTAACTTTTATAATGGCTTGAGCACCCAGGTTATACCAAGCCAAAAGCCAATGCTGGTAAAATGTGCAAAAGAATTTGAATCTAATTTAATATATGCTACCCAAAAGTATAAAAGCAAAGAAGGCAAAATTGATTTAGAGAACTATGTTCATATGATTCAGACTGCTGGAAATAATTTGAATGAAGAAATAAAAACATTGAAAAAGGCTCATAATGGAATTTTGGACTTACTATTCCAGTTGTTTAATTATGATTTAATTAGTACTAAATATAAATGGAGAGAAATAATCCAAAAAGCAAAAGATATCTTTTTAGATGTGAGCAAAAATTATGAATCGAGTTTAACCTTGGAATGGAAAAAACATTGGAATTTCCAATTATATAAAATTCTAAAAATTCAATATAGTGTTTCTTTGAATAAATTTTATTCCTTTGTTACTGAAGTTCCTTGCGAATTTATTATTAAACACAGAATGTTAGAATTAAACCCTCCAATAGAAGAAGTTAAAAAGTCCATATATAAAGAAATTAATAGATTTTTATCTATTCCTAATATTATTAATAATTTTATATCTGATGATGAGGAAAATGAGCAAAGTTATTATCATACTATTGTAGATGAGAATAGTTCTCAAATTTCAAAATTATATGAACAATTAAATATATCTTTAACCCAATTAAATGATTTGAAAAAAAAATTATCTGAAGTAGTAGGTTTGGCCTATTTAGATTTTGAACCATATATTGAAAAAAATTTCACTGTCATTGAAGATTGGAAATATAATTTTGATTTAATTAAACAGAAAAGAAGAGAAATAGAGAAATTGCCCAATGTAATAAAGATAGATTGCTTCAAAATTAATGTTACAACATATAAATCATTTGCTGATGATGCCTTTGAAAAGATATTTGATTCACTTGCTTCAACATTAAAGCAATATTTACAAAGAACATCAAGAGTCGTTGATGATTTCGTTAAAGACTCAATGGAAAAAATGTTTAAAAAAGCAAATAATTTCCAAGAAGTTTTAGATAGAAAAAAGAACTTTATAGAACTATCAAAAAAAAGATTCGAATATAAAAAGAAATGCAAAGAATGCGAAGACATGAATAGATTATTAATAGAACTATCAGGACAAAGCATGAATTTATCCGGATTGAATAATCGTTGGCAAAACTTTGATAATGAAATGAATAAATTTAGTGATACATTAGAAGAACAAAAGCAAAATATCAAAAAAGAGCAAGATGCAAAACTAAATGAATTATTAAAAGAATTAGATAAATTTTATTCTAAATTTACCGCTTCTATACCCCCAGATAATTTCATGCCTGATAAAGATACTGATATAAGCTCAGTAGCAAAAGAAGTTAAAGATGTATATAATCAATGGGATAAAATTGATAAAGACTTTAATGATATTATTGAAGAAATGAAAAATTTCGAATTGCCTATTGATGTTGATTTGACTAATTACCAACAAACCAAAGAGAAAGTAGAAAAAAATAAAAGTAAATGGAATTTATTATTTGATTTCAATGACGGCCTTGAAAATTTAAGCAAAGAAGAATGGTTAGGAATTAGGCATAAAAGTTTTGGTATGTTGCAAGATTTCATTTTTACTTGGCAAGACAAAACGAAAAAGATGGAAAAAAACTTTATATATTTCCATATATCTAATCAATTAGAATCATTTAAACAATCATTACCAGTTTATAAATATTTAATTGGAGATAACTTTGAAAGAGACCATTGGAAATCCCTATTTAACATGCTAGGATTTGATAATAAAATTACTAAAGAAAATTTGATTTTTGGAAATTTCATAGAAAAAACAGAACAATTAATAGAAAATCAAAATAAGATAAAAGATTTATTCCAAAGAGCCCAAGGCGAAATTTTAATTCGTAATGCAATGAGTGAGCTCCAAGCCTGGTTCGAAACTGCAGAATTTCACTTTACAGAAAATATTAATCAAACAACAAAAAGAAAGACTCCTTTAATTAAAGACTGGAAAGAATTAATTAGTGATATCAGTGATAAACAAGCTTTATTGGTTAGTGTTAAAACAAGTGAATATTTCAGTAGATTTGAAGACCAAATTAACCAATATGAAACCAAATTTTCAAATTTGGATGAATGGCTAACCAATTTAAATTTAATTCAAAGAAAATGGGTATATTTGGATCCTATTTTCAGTAGGGGAGCATTACCTAGTGAGCAATCGAGATTTAAAAAAATAGATGATGAGTTTAGAAATATTTTGGCAACTTTAGACACAAATAAAAGAGTAGCTACTATATTTACTATAATGGGTATACAAAATACTTTAAATATGTTAATAGATCAACTTGAAAAATGTCAAAAAGCTTTGAATGACTTCCTTGAAGATAAAAGAAATAAATTTGCAAGATTATATTTCATTGGTGATGATGACTTACTTGAATTTTTAGCTAATTGTAAAGATAGAGCTGTTATTAAAAATAATTTAAATAAATTATATCAAGGAATAACCCAGTTAACTATTACTGATAATAATGAAATAACAGAAATAATTGCTGGAAATGGAGAAAAAGTTCAATTAGGAAATAAAGTAATTATAGGAGATGAATTAGAAAAATGGTTAAGAGAATTAACTGATGAGATGAATAGATCTTTATCACAATTATTTAGGTCAACAATAGACCCATATGTAAAAAAGGCTATTGAATTTGGATATCTTGATTCCTATCCATGCCAAATATGCATGCTAATTGAAATGGTCAAATTCAATCTTTATACTGAAAAATATATAAAAAACAATAATATAAAAGCTGTCAATGATAATTGCAAAAATTTAATACAAAATTTAACAGTAATTCAAGCTAAGAGCGGTACAGACAATATAAAATTATTCAAAATTAAAAATTTGATGCTTGATTTGATACATAATAGAGAAGTTAGTGATAAATTATTAGCAGAAAATGTATCTGAGACCACACACTGGCTTTGGTTTAGTCAATTAAAATATATAATACACAAGGAATTAATGATAGCAATGTGTGACGGTATTTTCACATATACCTTTGAATATCAAGGTTCAGGACAAAAATTAGTACACACCCCTTTAACAGATAAATGCTATTTAACTTTAACTCAATCATTAAGATTAGGATATGGAGGTAATCCATATGGTCCCGCAGGAACAGGAAAAACAGAAAGTGTTAAAGCTCTTGGTCAAGCTTTCGGAAGACAAGTCTTAGTTTTCAATTGTGATGAAGGTATTGATTTTAAAGCTATGGGTAGAATATTTATAGGTCTAGTAAAATCAGGTGCATGGGGGTGCTTTGATGAATTTAATCGTTTATTAGAAGAACAATTATCAGCAATTTCTATCCAAATTCAAATTATACAATTTGCTTTAAAAAATAAAAAAGATGTTATAGACTTATTAAATTTGAAAGTAAAAGTTGACTTCAATTCTGCTATTTTCGTTACTATGAATCCAGCATCTAAAGGATATGGAGGTAGATCTAAATTACCTGATAACTTAAAGATTCTTTTTAGACCTGTTGCCATGAGTGTTCCTGATAATTTACAAATAGCACAAACTTTGTTATATGCTGAAGGTTTCAAAAATGGAGATATATTAAGTAAAAAAGTTACAACCTTATTTACTTTATGTAAACAAGGTTTGTCTTATCAACAACATTATGATTGGGGTCTTCGTTCTTTAAAGACTATCTTAACAGTTGCTTCTCAGCAAATTCAATTATTTATTAATGAAGGTAAAATTGCAACCTATGAAGAAGAAACCTCAATTTTAATTAAAGCTATACGTATTAATGTTTTATCAAAATTAACTTTTGCTGATGCTCAAATATTTAATTTATTGATTAAAGATGTCTTCCCAGGTATTGATATGAGCGATATTGTATATGAAAACTTAAATAAGGCATTGATGCAATCATATAAAGATTTACATTATGAATTTATTGATAGTCAATTTAAGAAAGTTGTCCAATTTTATGAAGCTTGCAGACAAAGAATGGGAGTTGTAATTGTAGGTCCTTCAGGATGTGGAAAAAGTGCTATATGGAAACTATTAGAAGATGCATTCCATAAATTAAATCAAAAAATAGTAGTTCATATAATTAATCCAAAAGCCATGGATAGGAAATTGCTTTTAGGTTATATGAATCATGATACTGGTGAGTTTACATATGGTGTTTTAACAAAATGTGCAAGAGAAGTCGAAAAAGAACCTAGTGATGTAAAATGTTGGATAATATGTGATGGAGATGTTGATCCAGAATGGATTGAAGCTTTAAATTCCGTCTTAGATGATAACAGGTTGATGACAATGCAAAATGGTGAAAGAATTCACTTTGGAAATAATGTCAACTTTATTTTCGAAACAGATTCTCTTAAATTTGCCTCTCCAGCTACAGTCTCTCGTATGGGTATAATTTATATGAATCAAGAAGATTTAGATATTAACTCAATTTATAATTCATGGATAAATAAAACTCTTCCAGAAAAAGGAGAAGTTATCCAAACATGGTTTAGTAATTATTTCGAAGAAATATATAAGAATTATAGAGAAACTTATAAATTACAATTGGATACAACTAATTATGGTAGTATAAACAACTTTTTGTCAATATTTTCCCAAATATTTAAAGATCCAAATGTAAATCCTGCTAATATTTCCAAAATTGGCTTCGCCGATGCTATCATTAAAGGTCTGGGAGATAATTTAACCATAGAGGACAGAAAAAAATTCGCAATGAACGTATACCAAGTATGTGGTGAAAGACCTTCTAATCTAAGCAATATTTTAGATGTATACTACAATCAGAAAAATCAAGCTTTAATTAGTTATGAATATGACCAAACTGATAATGAAATATCTGATGTTAAGCAATTTTTAAATAGTTATCCATTGATAAAAACTACTTCAGCTCAATGCAATTTAGAAACTTTGAAAATATGGCTTAATAATAATGAGCCATTTATAGTAGTCGGACCTGAAGGTGCAGGAAAATCTCTTTTAATCACACATTTAATAAGCCAAATTCGAAGCTGTCAAATGACAACATTAAATTGCACATCTCAAACTTCGAGTACTCATATTATACAAAAATTAATACAAAATTGCACTATGTCAAATACTTCTAAGGGAAAATGCCTCAGACCCAGAGATTGTTCTAAATTGATTTTGTTCTTAAAAGATATCAACTTACCAAAACCAGATAAATATAATACCATAAGATTAATTGCATTTTTGCAAAATATTGTAGCATACCAAGGATTTTATGATGAAAATTTAGAATTTGTATATTTAGAAAGAATTCAAATCATCGCTTCAATGAATCCTTCATCAACAGTCGGAAGATATGAAATAACTACAAGATTTACTGGAAATGTGAGAATGCTATTCTTAGATTATCCTTCCGATGAAGAAATGGATTTGATTTATACTGAATATTTAAAGGCTATATTATCTTCTGAAAGTCTTGGAAAGTTGAATAATTTAGCTAGTTTATTATCTGGCTGTTCATTAAATATATATAAAAAAATAAAGGAGAATTTCACCTTTGATATGTATCATCATTATATATTCACTCCAAGAGATCTTTCAAATTGGCTCATAGGATTATTAAGATATGAATGCAAATCAGCTGATGAATTAGTAAAAGCTTGGGGATATGAATGCATAAGAACATTTAAAGATAAATTGGTTGGAAAAGAAGCTAAAAATAAATTCGACAATATTTTAATGGAAGAATTAACCAAAATATCAAGTAAAGTATCATTAAAAGATAAAATTGATATGCAGTTATTAAAATCAACTATATATTCATCATTGAATTCGTCTAATAATATATTAGTAGAAACAGCCCCTGAAGACTATAAAGATTTATTAAATAAAGGACAACTTATATATGAAAGAGACAACGATGAATTACATATGTCATATTTCGATGAAAATCTTCAAAATTGTAAGATTTTAGATAGAATCATAACAAAAGATTATAATAATTTATTACTTATTGGAACTTATGGAATAGGACGTAAAAAGAGTTTAAAAGTTGTTTCAAGTTTCAAAAATTATGAATTGTTTTCATTAACATTGACAAAAGGATATAATATAAAAGATTTTAAAAAGAATATAAAAGATTTATTCAATATAGTAGTTATAGAAAATAGAACAGCAGTTTTTATAATTGAAATGTATCATATAGTTATGCCTGAAATAATGGAATATGTAAATAGTCTATTATGCTCAGGAGAAGTTCCATCTTTACTTAATAAAGAAGAACAAGAAGTATTCCTTGGTCAAATTTCAAGTGAATTCAAGGAACAAAATGAAGATAAAAACTTATATGACTTTTACACCCATAGAATCAGAAAAAATTTAAAAATATGCATTCTATTAGATTATGACGATAAAGAATTTAATAACATTATATTAAATAATCCTGCAATAGTAACTCATTGCAATGTAGTTTGGTTTAATCAACCTACAAATAGATATTTATCTGAAATAATTAATGAGCATTTAAAAAGCGATTTTGTTTCTATGATAAAGAATGGCTTAGCAGAAAAAGAAGAAATAAAATCATATGTAAAGGCCTTAGTCGATTTCTACAATATATGCAATAATCAAAATGTGATAGTGTCCATGGGTAAATTTGTCCAATTTTTATTAATATTTAAAAATATTATAAAAAATAAGTTATCAAATACATTAGAAGAGAAAAAGCATTTGCAAAGTGGTCTACAAAAATTAGAAGAAGCAGAAAATTACGTTGGAACTCTCAAAGAAAAAAGCAACAAACAAAAAGTGGAAATAGAAGAAAAGCAAAATGAGGCCAAAAAATCTTTGACTCAAATTACTGAATCTTTGGCTTTATCTAACACCAAAAAAGAAGAATTAAATGTATTAAATAAAAAAATTAATGAAGAGAAAGAAAAGGTAGAAAAACATAAGAAATCAGTAGAAAATGAATTGAGAGAAGTTATGCCAGAAGTTGAGAAGGCTCAGAGCTTAGTAAAAAAAATAGATTCAGGAGCCCTTGCTGAAATTACAGTTTATTTCCGTAAGCCAATGCTACCCCAAGAAGTATATTATATATTAAAAGCTATGCTTCAGCTTATAGGATATAACGACTTAAGTGAGTATCAAGTTAAACAGACATTTAATATGAAAGCAATATTATCTTTGCAAGGATTTAATATAAAAAAATTATCAGCAGCAAATGCAGAAAAAATTAGCAATTACGTAAAATCAAATCCTAATTGTTTTAATAAGTCAAATGTCGAAAGAATCAACTTAAATTTGGCCAAAATTTCAGAATTTATAAAAGCTGTCCTTAAATTTTATGATGTAAAACTAAAAATAAAACCTTTAGAACAAGCTTTAGAAGATGCAGAACAAAAATTAGATTTAAGTCAAAAAGAAGTAGATAAAAATACTGCAGAAATAGCATCAATTGAAAAGAAAGTAAAAGAATATGAAGAAACATATGCTAAACTCACCGGAGAAGCAGAAATATTAAAACGTGATTTAAAGAGTACTGAAGAATTGTTAAATAAGGCTGAGAGCTTATTCTCTAAATTGAGTGGAGAAAAAGATAGATGGAAGCAACAAATTACAGAACTAGAAATATCTAATGAAATGATACCTTATAATTCATTGCTATCAAGTGCCTTTATGACATTTTTGGGATATTATAACGAATCTGTAAGAGAAAAATTATATAAAGAATGGACTAATGCTATAAACTTTGGTAAACATGAAAACAATACAAAATCTTTAATAAACTTCTCTTTAAAAGAAAGTGAAATGCTCAAATTGAAATTCGATGGATTACCAACAGATACCCTTTCCATAGAAAATGCTATAATTATTAATAATTCAATAAGAACTGTTTTGATTATAGATCCGGTAAGCAAAGCCACTGAGTGGTTCAAAAAGACAATAACTCAAAAAACTGCACAATTCGAAGTAATTTCTTTACATGATGAAAAAATATTGACAAATATAGAATTAGCCATAAGATTTGGAAAAACTTTATTAATTACTGATATTGATAAAATCGAATCATTTTTAGTACCTTTAATCAGAGGGGATAAATTTAAAAGAGGGCCAACTAATGTTTTAAGATTAGGAGAAAAAGTTATAGAAATTCATGATAATTTCAAATTGTACATATCAACCAGAGATTCAAGCTTAGAAATTTCAAATAATGTTTTGTGCTCAATGAGTGTTGTTAACTTTACTGTTACAAGATCAGGATTAGAAAGTATATTGTTAGGTCTAACTATAGATATAGAGCAGCCTGAATTAGAAAAGCAAAAGAATAAACTATTAGAAGAGCAAGATAAAATAAAATTAGAATTAAGCGAAGTCGAAAAAAAATTATTGGAAGAATTAATTCATTTAGAAGGTAATTTATTAGAAAATCAAAAATTGATAAGTTCTTTAGAAGAGTCAAAAGCTAAAAGTATGAAAAGTGAGGAAATATTAAAGCAATCTCTGGAACAAAGTAATGAAATTGAGCATAAAAGAAATATATATAAAGATTTGTCTAAAAAGGCAACTACTATATATATTTTATTGCAAGATTTATTCAAAATAAATCCCATGTATCGTTTTGACTTGGATAACTTCATGGAGTTGTTCAAAAATACAATTAAAGCTGAAAGTTCAAGCTCATTCAATAGCATTGAAGAAAAATTAAAAAAATATACAGATTCATTAATTAGAACTTCATTTGTATATTTCAGTAGAAGTTTATTTAAGAGTGATTTATTGGTATTTGGATTATATTATGTTAAAACAATTTTTGATGATGGAACAGAGGATTATAACCAAAAATGGAACTTTTTACTTGGAAATTTGGACACTTCAAGTAGTGGAGGTTCTGCCCCCTCATGGCTCCCCGAAGAAAGGAAAGTTTTCTTCAATACTCTAGAAAAATATTTCCCTAATTTATCCCAATTAATTTCAGAAAATGAAAAATGGTACAGAAGTGACTCACCAGAAGAAGAATTTGAAACTTTAGGAAGAAGCTCAGCCAATTTATCTGAATTAGATAAAGTTTTAATGATTCAAGTAATAAGACCTGATCGTATGGAAAGTGCTTTAAAAAATTTCATTTGTGCTATGCTAAATATTAATTCAATTGTTCCTACTCCTATGACTATGAATAGATATCTTGAAGTAAATAAAGATAACAAAATACCGATAATGTTCTTAACTACATTAGGTAGTGATCCTTCCAAAGATTTAGAAGAATTAGCAGTTAAAGAAGTAGGAAGAGATAATTATATAGAAATACCCTTAGGTGCTGGTGATAACGACTATATTATTAAAGTTATTAAAGACAGTTCATCTAAAGGACAGTGGGTCACTTTGAAAAATATTCATTTGGCCTTTTCATGGTTGCCGACTTTGGAGAAAGAAATTAAATCTTTGAAAGATCCCAATGAGAAATTTAGACTATTTTTAACTACAGAAAGTCATCCTAAATTCAGTCCTATCTTATTGCAAAGCTGTATTAAATATACATATGAAACCCCACCTGGAGTAAAGAAAAACATGGAAAGAATATATCAACAATGGAGTGTTGACTTATTAAATAATATAAATCAACCAAATATATTCCAAGCCTTATTTAGTCTTGCATTCATTCATGCAATTTTACAAGAAAGAAGAACCTATATACCACAAGGATGGAGTAAATTTTATGAATTTTCTTATAGTGATTTAAAAGTTTCTACTGAGACTATGATTGAATATTTACAGAAAGGTGATAATGATAGTTCATGGGAAAATGTAAAAGGATTAATTAAAGGAACTTATTATGGAGGTAGAATAGATAATGATTTCGATCATAAAGTAATGTGTACTTATATTGATAAAATATTTAATAAACAAATCCTTGAATCAAGAGGTCAACATATCTTAGATAATAGACTTTTACCTGTAATAATATCAGACAGAGAAAGTGATTATTTAAATATTATTCAGAATATACCTGAGAATGATAATCCGGAGATGTTCGGTCTTCCACTTAATGTTGATAGAAGTGTACAAAGATATGTTTCAACTCAAGTATTACTTAAATTAAATGGTCTTTATTCAATGTCATCAGATATGCAGAAATTCAATAAATCATTATGGGCTGAAAAATTAACACCAATTTTAAATATGTGGAGAAGCATATACAATGAATCTACTATAGATAATATGAAATCACTTGCTAAAAAGATAAGCTCAAGTGATCCTATGACTCTCTATATAAAATCAGAAGCCAATCAACTCGCAGACTTAACAACCAAAGTCCAAAACTGCCTAAATGATATCAATAATGCTTTAAATAAAAATTATATTATCACTTCCCAAATAATAAATAACTGCCAAAGTTTATTGAAAAATATAGTTCCAGAAGAATGGAGCAACATTTGGGATGGCCCTGAGTTGCCTAATAGTTACTTGAAAAGTTTGGGAAAGAAAATAAAAGGTATGGGAAATTATATTAGAAATGTAGAAGGAGATAACTTATTGAAAAGCTGTGATATTAATTTAAGTGAATTTTTGCATCCTGAAGCTTTTATCAATGCTTTAAGACAAAAAACAGCTAGAGAAAAAAAAATACCTATAGATGAATTAGAAATTGTCAGTGAATTTAAAGAAAGTGGAGAAATTTGTGCCAGAATTGTGGGATTATTTTTGCAAGGATCTAATTTTGATGGAAATAAATTGGTGGATATTTCAGGAAATCAAAGTGAAATTATAACTATGCCTAAATGCATTTTTAGATTTGTCAAAGGAAAACAAAATAATGCAGATGAAATTAATATTCCATTGTATGAAAATCTCTTCAGAGAACATTTCATTTGCCAATTAGGACTTAAATTCCAAGGAGATATTGAAAAAATCATATTGAAAGGAATTGCACTATGCTTAGATCAATAAGATTGGAGTTGATAATTATTTATTAAGTAAATTTATTATTTATTGTTATTATCATGATTAAAAAACTTGTTTAAAATAACTAATAAAATTTACTTTAAGAAAAAAATTAAAATATTTTAATTG
>OCTX012156159.1_pt1 | contig 12980 bp, 8 predicted proteins | sample 1539691 | NCBI WGS metagenome assembly OCTX01 (sample SAMN02144231, study PRJEB22623) | gut metagenome | biome: sheep rumen | host: Ovis aries | place: New Zealand
TCGACTACTTTTCGATATTTTAATTGTTAAACACTATTGTTAGAACACACATTGCATTACGACTATACAGCACGTTCTGCAAATTTTGCTTGCAAAATTAATAATTTCTCATGACATTACGGTCGTTTTGCACGTTTTTCTTGCAGAATGTGTCTGTTTTTAATATAAATTAAGGCAAAAACCACATCCAGTTACCAAATTCTTGTTTCGATTAAAAGAAAAACGGATGGATTTTAATGCCAGAAGTTTAGGTTTAAGTTTAGATGTTCTTATATATATAATAAGGTGTAGTAAACCAGAATCAGACGACTATAGGTTTAATCTTTAAGGTTAGAGGTTCATGTATATATACATGGGTAAACGTAAACCTAAACTTAGCGAAACGGGACTTCCTCGTGTTTCCCAAAATTCACGTTTTTCTTTTAAAAGAGAATGAACCTTCTTATGCCCTCCCCTTCTAATCCTCTTCTCTTTTAACTGAGAAAAACTTTTGAAGTCACAGACGACATTAACTTGATGCTCGTAAAAAGTTATCTTCCGTGATTTAGAAAGAAAACTCACAGATTTGCAGAAATTTTGCAAATTCACGAGTTTCCTTTTGAGATTTGGAAAGATAACCTTTCTTCATCTTTTTTTGACCGACATCGTCATTACAGATTAGGAATGATGATATGTGTTTACACTTCGAGACTTTTGCCTGGGTTGAAAAACTCATGCTCACCATGAAAGACATATCCCAATTGATTAGACACACACTTGGTATTGCCGATCTTGACATCCACATTGTAGTGAGAGTGTCCATATATCCAGTAATCGATACCACTATCCTTGATATAGTCTTCCAGTTCAACCGTAAAGGCTCCGTTGGCTTGGCTATCGGCAAACTTGGGACATTGCATCTGGAAGGATGGCACGTGGTGGGTTACAACAATCTTTCTTCTGGCTCTACTGTTTGAAATGGCATCCTTCAGGAATGCCAAGCACCTTTCGTGTTCGCCATTGAAGTCCGCAAACGTCAGAAGTTCGCCATTGAAGATGATACGTCGGAAGTCGCTTACCACTTGTTCAGTATAATATGACTCCTTCAGAGGAATCTTGGCCCACAATGTTGTTATGATGAAGTCAATGTCCCCTATGTGTACGACAGCATTATAATAGCTGTGGACATTCGGATGTATTTCAAGGCAATAGCCATCGTTAAGCTTGGCGATGTCGTAGAACTTATAGAACTCATGATTGCCCATACAAGCAATCACCTGACGGTAGTTCTCCGAAGCCCAGTCCCAGAATGGATGCTTACTATAGTTCTCATCTCCCAAGTAGCCAATGTCACCAGCCAGGACGAGAACGTCCCCTGTTACTTGCAGGGGATTCTCCTTCAGATATCTCCAGTTGTCGGCAAACTCTAGATGGAGGTCAGAGGCATATTGTATCTTCATTGCTGTTCTGTGGCAAATAATCCGTCCAATTGTTCCAGCAAGGCTTCGACGAATGATGTATCCTGGTCAAGAGCCTTGGAAAGTGGTTCAGAAAGAGTATTCCATTCTTTCTTGATTGAAGAGACAAACTCCCTTATGCAAGTTACTATCGGTTCTGGAGCAGTAATTTGACTATCTTCTATGATGACCACGTTCTTCAGCACATCAGAACGATGCTTCTTGATGTCTTTGCTGTTGACATGCTTTCCGTTTGCCTTGTCTTGCAGAAGATTGAGGTATGCTCGTGACTTCAGAGCTATGAGCGCAGCAGAGTCTGCATGGCGTAGTCCATTGGTCAGTTTGCTGTGCTCGATTGTGAAGTGGTAGAAATCATCGTCCATGATGATTGCACTCAGACTGGATGTGTCCTCGCTGGTGGGAATTGGTTCAATGGTCAGCCCCTTCGGTTCGCCGAGGATGTCAGGGTGCCGTGACAGCAGTTCAATCATTTCGGGATAGTCAGGTTTGCCATTGACAAAGCGGTACAGTTCGTACTTCGGAGTCTCGCCCTCTTCCTGTTTGCGTCTCTCAGGACGATACCCACCTTCACGCACGAATTGCCAGAAATGCTCAGCGAAGTCGGTTGTCATCTTTTCAACGATGACTATCATGTCGATGTCATGCGTGGCACGAGGGCGAACAGCCGTGCCGGTCATGGCAATGTCACAAGCCGTGCCACCGATGATGACGTAGTTCTCAGAGTAGGCTTCAAAAGCTTCTCGGAATTTATCTAACCCTTCCATGCTGTTTCATTTATTAAACGTTCAACTTCACCTTCCACCCGCGGATCTGCATCCTCACGTAGAGAAATGGCCAATGATAACCTGTCCACCCATTCGGCTTTTTCACCATTATTAATTACCGGTGAGTATTTCCAGGCTTCGATGAGAATGTTGCCATCATACTGATTGGGGCGTACTATGACACCTGATACCATGAAGTCTCTAACTTGTTTGGCAGTCATCATGATTATCCTTTCGGGATCAGGATTGAGCATTGTGTAATGTGCCAGGGCATTGATGCCACATATCATAAAATGGTCTTCAGTCAATAGTTCATCGCAGTAGATGCGCTCTTCAACGGGATTAATCAGGAGTGGTTGAGCTTGATCCCATAGATCCCTCCCCTTCTTATGGAAGTGGATGACCTTTCGTTTTGAGCCTTCTGATTCTTTCCGGCACAGCCCTAAGTCTTCAAGGCAAGTAATGCCAAGTGTAATGCTTGCGTATGAATAAGGAATCCTATCCTCTATGTCTCGTGCTGCCAATCCATCTATGCTTTCTATCTGCAGATGATAGAGCAGCAGGTATTGGGCTACCGGTGTCATAATTTTCGCCTGTTTTGTTTTGCGTATGCGCTCATTGGCCAGAAGCATTGGCAAATGAACGTATTTGTCAGAGATGACGAAATAAACGTCTTTGTCAATAAGCCTCTGTCGTTCGTATGCAGGACATGCAGGCAACAAAAAGACTACAGGAAGCTGGAATAATGAAGTAAGATTGCTTGCCGTGACAGACAAGATGCGAGGTGCAGCAACTTTACCTTTGGGTTCAGCGAAAAGCAATGGCATACCATGAAACTCTCCATCGTAGAACTTGTACGATAGCGAGTCTCCGATGGTGACACCTTTCATCTGCGCCTTGCTTCGTTCTTGCAGCTGTATAGGTCTGCCCAATATGAAGACATCTTTCGTTTTAATCATTCTGCTTCATTTTATATACCATTAAAACGATGCAAAAGTATTAAAATAATCTGATATAACCAAAGGTTTTCCTGATTTTCTTGATTTTAGCAATAAAGTTTGAATACTTAATGCCTCAATTGGCAGATATACAGTTCAAAAAAGTGTTTCACTTTGCACTTTCGTTCAAGTAGGTAACTATTATTTGGTAAACCTCTTTACCCTTACATCCCATATACAAATAAAAGTAGCGACGCTATAGAATTAACGCCGCTACTTTTTTTCTCAGATTTAGACAGAACGTCTATCTGTCCCAAATGCTGCTGCCACCGCCCTGGTCACTGATGTCCAGTTCATCTTCAGGATCATCCCAGCCACTTGATTGCAGACCTCTTACATCACCACTACCAGCCAGAAGCCGTGTCATGTGCTGTAACTCAATTGCCGTCATAGAGGGCTTTATATATTCTTTCTTCATATCGCTTACTTGACAAGTATTTTTTTACCTTTCTTGATATACATTCCGCTTTGTGTCGGCTTTCCGCTCAGGCGCACACCGTCCAACGAATACCATGCTTCATCCGTCACTCCATTATAATTTGCAGAGACTTCAAGAATGCCTGTTGTTTCTTCACCGTCAAAGCTTAATGCAAACGCACGTGCCTTAGCTTCAGCGTGTCCATTGATGTACGGCACTGAGAAATAGGCACGACATGAGCGAATCTGGCGGTCAACTGTTGAGTAGTACAATGTGTTTGCGTCACCCAAGAACAGGATGCTCTTGTCATTAGCTGTCACACTGACTGGCGAGTACGTACCCACCATCTGCACCGTTTCCAATCCCTCTGTCGAACTCTCCACGGCCTGAGCCGTCGAGTTGCTGATGGTCACGCCCTCGAATACTGGATTGCTGATGTCGTAGTTCGCCTCATTGCCCTCGTAGTCCGCTGCCTTTTCCCATTTCACCAAATAGGGCACTCCTGCTTCAATCGTTGTCGCTGTCTTGAACCACAGATACAGCGTGCCGTCCGTCGCATCAAAGCCGTTCTTCTCTGTCACGTCCATAGTCATCAACGCAGCACCAGCAAAGTTTGCATTGGCAGCAATCTGGTCTGCCGAAACGTCAAACGGCAGGCACAGCGTGTTCCACGAGCCGTCCTTGTAGAGCGTGCGGCCTGAGAGGGTGACGTTGGCGCTCATGGCATCAGCCATCAAGTCGATGATGCCGGCGTTATCGCCTGCATCCTGCAACGAGGCGGCAACGCAGCCCACTTGGTTGAAGGCATTCGCGCCGATGGTGACGCCCGTCGGGATGGTGACGGTTAGGCTGGTGCAGTAGGCAAAGGCTTCGTCACCGATGGTCTCTAAGGTTGAGGGGAGGCTGACGGACAGGACGTTGCTGTAGTAGTTCACCTGCGACGTTCCGGCGAAGGCCTCACTGGCAATCGTCGTCACGCCCTCGCCGATGGTGATGGCCTTGATGTAGGAGGCCACGGTCAGCCAGGGATAGCCGCTGTAATTGCTGGCGGCATCCATCGCACCCGTTCCACTAATGGTCAGCGTTCCGGCGTGGAAGGCCCAGGTGAGCTGGCCCCACGTGCCGCCGTTGTCGGCCACGGTGATGATGAACGGTGCCCAGAGGCTTCCGGCGTAGTCGCCCTTGCTCTTGATTTCAAGCAGGCACTCGTCGCCGACATTCTCGGGCATTCCCTCGCCCGTGGAGGCGTAAACCACCTGGCCGAACTCATAGTCCGTACCGAGGAGGAGCACGCGGTTGCCGTCTTTGACCTCGATGCCCAGCGTTGCGGCCAGTTCCGCATCGTTGTTGGCGGACTCGAACTTATAGAAGATGTAGCTGTAGCCGTCCATCGTCTGGTCGGGCACGGTGGCAGTGCAGGTGGCGATGTCCTTGCCCCACTGCGCATAGAGCACGACAGTGCCGTTAGGCTCGTCAGTCAGGTTGCACACCCAATCTTTATCGTCGTAGGTCGTGCCGGTGCCGTCGGCTGCGGTGTTCCAATTCTTGAAGGCTTTGCCATCGGGCGCGGTATAGGTGCAGGCAGGGAGCATAGCCCAGTCGCCGTCGTAGGTCAGTTGCATGGACTCCATTGCGTCACCCGAGCCGCCGTTGGCATCGAAGCTGACGGTGTAGAGTCCGGGGGCAATAGTCGCCTCTATCGTCTGTGCTGCAACCGCATTCCAGTTATCGCTGCCCTCCACCTTATAATATATGGTATAAGTTCCGGCATCCGTTCCTGTCGGGATGTCAGCGGAATAGTTCTGGCCGTCAAGGCTGTAAAGCAAGGTTCCAAAGTCTGTATTGCCAGCATTCACAAGCGCCTGTGCCGAGCCGTTATATATAAGGTTTTCGAAAGCAGTAGGAGCTGTGACAGCGGGTGTTGCCTTTGCTATGGTGAACTCCTTCTCCACAGAGCCCAGCGAGGCGTAGGTGCCTTGGAAGGTGACGATGACCTTAGCCGTGCCGACATTGGTGTTATTCGTGTAGGAATACTCGTAGTCCGTACCCTTGGTAAGATTCAGCGAGCCTGCCATAACCAGCGGCTCAGGCTTGATTTCGCTGCCTGTGTAGGTCTGGTCGGGCACGACATCCATCTGACCGACAGTCTTCAGAATGGAAACGCTCCACTTGCCATTGCCTACGTCGGTCATCGTGATGTCGTAGAAGCCTGCATCGCCATTATTGTTGAATGAAGTGCGGTTCTGCACAAATGCACCCGTACCGCCTGCATACGGAATATTAACGTTATATGTGTCATTGTCTAACAAGAACTTGCTATAACTATATCCACTATACTTTATGATGCTGTAACTTCTTTCTTGTTGAAGATTCACAGTGGTCACGCCGTCGTAGATGGTGGCATCCGTTACCAATCCCTGTCCATCATAATGACTCCAAGCAAACTCCGTAGTGCCATGAACGCCTTGCTCAAACACTGCACTTACCGTTACATTGCTCTTGGGCATGAAGAAACTGTTGCCCGTTGATGCAACGCTGTTGTTCTGAGTGTCCTTTACGACCAGCCTACTCAGGCGATAGCCGAAGTCGGGCGTGGCGGTGATAGTTATCTTTTCGCCATACTTCGCCGTTGTTGCCGCATATGCTATCGTGCCGTGGTCGAGGTTGTCGGCAATGGTGATGGTGTAGTCGGTGTCGTCCTTCTGTGTGATAACACGGCGGTCGCCGTCCTCGATAATGGTGAAGTAGGTGCTGGCGCTGGCCGTCACATCTGTATCATCGTGCATATAGGTCACGCTCTCGGTGATTTTCGATGCGTCAACCTTGTCGATGGTATCGTAGATTTTGATGGCACCGATTGTAGCCGTACTTCCATAATTGATGGTGCCTTTGCCGAGCCGTGCGTTGACCATACCGCCTTTGATGATGATGTCACCAATGGTTGCGGTCATGTTGTTTCCGACCGTACCTGTGCCGATGCCGTTGCCTCCGCTTGCGGTGACGGTGCCGCCCTCAATGACGACGCTGCCGCCCGTGGCGTTAGCGTCCCATGTTCTGCCAAGACCGATACCAGCCGCTTGACTGCCGCCCGTTGCGCTGAGCGAGCCGTCGCCCTTGATGGTGAGCGTAGTGCCGCTGCCGCCAATCTGTATTCCAGCGCTGCTATACCATGTATTGCTCACGCTATTCGTGCCGACAAGAGTAATCTCCGCTGTTCCATCACAAACGATGCCGCCGCTGATGGTTGCATTGCTGAGCGTAATCTTTGCATTTTCAGCAATCGTCACGGTATGGCTCGTCGCAGCGGTCAAGATGTCGCCATCGACGACGGTGAAGTCACTGGGGGCTTGCGACAGGTCGATGTTGCTGCTGTGCTCGATGGTGGCCGTCACGGTTATGTCGGCCGTGCCTACGGTAACGCTGTAGTTGCCGCTGTCGTCAGCCGTCAGTGTGTTCGCGCCGTCAGACACATTAGATGCCGTATAGGAAAAACTCGCCTTGAACGTGACAACCGTCCACGAAATGTACTTACCGCTGCCATCTGCTGTGTTCGTTGCGCTTACAATCTCCATATTGGCAGGCAGATTGACGGAATAGGTGGTAGCGGTGGATGCCGTCACGGTTACGTCTGCCGCAGGTACGGTGAAGGTATAAGTTCTGTTTCCTGCATCTGTCAGCGAAACACTGCCGTCATTCACCCGAAGAGTGCTTGCATCTATCAGATGGCTGACGGTAAGCGTCACGGTAGTGCCTGCAACAGCCTTGTCAACATTGCTCGTGACAAGTCCGCTGATAGCATCGTCAATCGCGATGGTGCGGTAAATCTTGGTTTCCTCTTCCGTTATCTCCGTGGTGCAACCCTCTTCGCTGAAGTATTTGCTGCACATGGAGCACTGCCAATACGCGATGTGCGTGTCCGTAGCCTCGTGGGGTATGCCGTTGTGGGCAATCATAGGAATCTCAACATCCGATGCGTTGAGTTCATTCGTGCCGTTCTCGTCCGAGAAATACTTACCGTCACTGCTGCGCTGCCAGCACTCCTGCTTGATGCCCACTTCTGTACAGGTTGCATCCCGTACCGTCAAGTGCATATAAACAAAAGGAAATAGCTTTTTGCCGTTCAATGGCGATAAGTTTGTAATCGTGCCGCTGTAGTTAGTCGTGCCGTCGGTGAAAGTCTGCCCGTTGGCTATCGTCATTGTCTTGCCACTGGTATAGTTATCCACCTTTATATAATCGTCAGTGCTGCTATAGCTCAGGTTGATATTGGCATCGATGTTCGATGCTTCCAGCTTGCCGCCGCTGATGTTAACAGCATTATCCGGCCAGATACCCTCCGAACCGTTTGTTTTGAAAGAGCCGCCGCTGATATTAAAGCTGTCAGAGCATCGCATTCCTATATATGTTGTAGTCAGGTTTACGGAGCAGCCCGATTGCGTGTAACTGGAAACACATACGGCTATCTTATATGAGCCTGTAGTCGTAACGTTGAGTGTTCCCTCGCCGAGGACGTTAAGCGCATACAACTCGCCATTGATGCCATATTCGGAAGAGCTGACGGTCATCTTCGCTCCGCTGGCAATGACGAGGTAGGTGTCGCCGATGAGGTTGAGCGTGTGGTCAAACGAGATGTCGCTCTCTACCTTGTAATATCCTCCGGCCAGGTTACTCACCGTCGCATCCGTCAAGGCCACAGCCGAGGCTTCGTCAGCACCGCCGACGAGACCGGCGCCAAACGTGACATTGATTGTCACTCCCGTGCCATTCCAGATGTCGTTGGGCATCTGGAATGTGGCTGTTGAGCCGCTGATGGCGATGTCGTCCACGGAGGTACCATACTCACTCGGTTTATATGATAGTTTTGCACTGGTCACGATATTACCGGCATCAGGCGCGATGGTCAGCGTAACGCTTGCGCCGTCATCAACCGACGTAGTGAACGGATTGCCCTCCGTAGCCGTTTGATTGCCAATAGACACCGAACCGCTGCCCGTCACGTTGACGGTTACATCGACCGTCCCCGCCCACGCTGTTGCAGTCGTGAGCATCATCACAAGCAGCAGCATGGCTGCCCGTCGCGTTGCGCCCAGCCCCGAGGCTAAGGGCGCGAAAATGTTTTTCTTAATACTCATTGTTATTGTTTATTTTTGATTATTTATTTGTCTCGTAGGGTATAAATAACACAGCGGCCTTCCTTGCATTAATGCAAAGAAAGCCGTATATTATTTACGCGGGTGCTCGCGCCTTTTCAATCGCGCGTGACTTAGAGTGAGTGAGTTAACGAATTATTTGACATGGCCAAACAATTCGCGTTAAACAATGTTATCACTTCAATCCTTCTCATGCCTAAATTCTCAAAAAAACGCTACAAAGTTACACTTTTTCTTTCAATTATTGTTCATTTCCATCGACAAATTGACAAAAAGCGGTCGAATTCCTGACATTTTGCTATCTTTGTACATCAAAATTGTAACCATCAGCCACACACTATCACCATTTTCATAGTTCCTCAGTAGTCCGTATAGGCCGACACTCGCAGCTCTTTCTTACTGCAATATTCTCTGATATAACTGAGTTTGCTTCTTGTCCATATTAGTAATCCTTATCTGTACCTTGATTGGACGTTCGACATCCTCAGGGAAGGCCGAAAGGAGTTGTGTAATTACCTGTTCAACATTTGTAAATCCAGAGTCTTCGATTATGGATACACAATCACCACTGATGAATACTTCACCTCTGATGATATTATACTTCGACATTCTCTCAAAAGACTTTGTTGAGTCTTCATTGTTATCCGGTTCCTTATTACTGAAGAAAATATAATCAATCACTTTCTCATTCAATTCCCATGCCGGTGAGTAATCAATCTTCGTATATACTCTTGCCATCTTGTATGTTGAGTGATTGAGAGCAAAATCAACATCGCCAAGCGATGCACCGCATCCGCTCTGTGCTATCGTTGCCCAAGAATGGCGGAAGGAATACAGGCTGGCATGGAAATCTGGTGATACTTTCTTGCAGATTTGGCTGATGCCTGCATTTACATTGGCATTGAATGAGTCTGATGTGCTCAGGCGGTCTTGAAAGTCAAACAGCCAGGGAGATTCTATGTTTTTGGACAAGTACTTCTCGAATGTGGGCTTTATAAATTGTGGCACCCTTATCTCAAAGTACGCGTTATCGGAACGGGATTTACTTGTTTTTCTTCTATTATAGTGGAAGATGCCATTGTGATACTGACTCTTTTCCGCATAGAACAAATCAACACTGTTGATGCCACACATACAAAAGCTTATCAATGCAACATCCTGGCCAAGCTCCTGAAGTGGATGGGTAAATCTGCTGAAGTCGGGAACAACAGCAAAGAACTTACGAAGCATTTGGGGGCTTATCGCTCTCTTGTTTGGTGTATCTTCCTTGGGGATTGTAATCTTGGGCCAAGGATTTGTGATTAACTGAATACCTCTTTCCTCATCATTGTATTCCAACATGGCAGCTTTGTGAATCTGTCTGATGTTGATTGGGTATTTGTTTTTAGACCTTGCTGTCTGGGAAAGAGAGTCTATCCATCGGGAAAGGAATGAGTATGTCAATTGGGAAAACATGATTTCATTACCACCTGCAAACTTTTCCAGATTATACAGAGCCCACTTGTAGTCACGTGATGTTCTTTCCTGTCCCCTTGCAATCATCTTTTCGATATGCTTACGGGCATATAATGAAAACGAGATACCATCTTTTCCTTTCTGAATATAGTCCACGATTTCATTGACCGTCCAGTCATGTGTATCAATCCTGTTCAGGATGTTGTAATAATTATCTATCAACCTCGAAGTTTGTTGAATAACAGAAGGATCCAGAATATCCTTTTTGTTTCGACTCAGACCCTTATCGTTAACCATCCATGATGTTCTCAGATAAGAAACTTTCCGATTGTGGGCAAAACGAATGTATACAACATACATGCCATCTTTCCTCTTTGATTTTACCGTAGCTTTTAATGTTGCCATATTAAATGTATATTATATGATTATACGCAATAGTGCGCATTCATATAATATAATTCAGACTCTGGAAGACATTCTCTATTTAACAACAAATTTGGTATAATGCTACCTATTGACACATAGAAGAGAATTAGCAGTAAAGGTACATCTGGTACATATCAGCATTATAATTTGGGTTTCAAAAAATGTACTCAGATTTTTGGTAAACAGGCTAAATTTTTGGTAAACAAATTTGATGCAGAATTATCTATTGGCACACAGAAGAGTATTTCCCATTTTTTCAACTACTTATTTATCAGCGGTTTACATATTTACAAAGTGTTGACCAGAAAAACACGTTTTCTCAAGAGAAACAAAAATGCAAGTGCCTTATTTTCAAGCACTTGCATTTTTAAGTATCTCAAAATTATGAAAATTATTCACATTCGAGAGCGCCCTGCGCGGCGGCGAGACGTGCGATAGGTACACGGAACGGAGAGCAAGATGCATAGTTCATGCCTATCTTAGCACAGAACTTCACAGAACTTGGCTCACCACCGTGCTCACCGCAGATACCGCAGCGGAGGTCGGGACGCACGGCGCGGCCCTCCTTGACGGCATACTTGATGAGCTTGCCGACACCCTTCTGGTCGAGCACCTGGAACGGGTCAACTTTCAGAATCTTCTTGTCAAGATATACGGGCAGGAACGAAGCAATATCGTCACGGCTGTAACCGAAGGTCATCTGAGTCAGGTCATTGGTACCGAATGAGAAGTACTGAGCCTCTGTAGCTATACGATCAGCTGTCAAGGCAGCACGTGGAATCTCGATCATTGTACCGATCTCAAACTCAACCTCGATGCCATACTCGGCGAAGGTTTCCTTGGCAGCGTACTGGATCACCTCTTTCTGCTGCTTCAGCTCGTAGAGAGTACCAATCAGTGGAACCATGATTTCCGGCATCGGGTTCTTACCTTCCTTCTTCAGTTCGCAGGCAGCACCCAGGATGGCCTTGGTCTGCATAGCAGTAATCTCCGGGAAGGTTATACCCAGACGGCAACCACGATGACCCAGCATCGGGTTGTTCTCTGCGAGAGAGTCAACACGGCGCTTGATATCCTCTACACTCACACCCATCTCCTTAGCCATTGTCTCCTGACCAGCCAGATCATGGGGTACGAACTCATGGAGAGGAGGATCGAGCAGACGGATGTTCACGGGCAGACCGTCCATAGCCTCGAGGATACCCTTGAAGTCAGCTTTCTGATAAGGCAACAACTTAGCCAATGCCTTCTCACGTCCGGCAACACTGTCGGCGAGGATCATTTCACGCATAGCAATGATCTTCTTGTCCTCGAAGAACATGTGCTCAGTACGAGTCAGACCAATACCCTTGGCACCGAAGTTACGAGCCAGCTGGGCATCACGCGGTGTATCAGCATTGGTACGAACCTGCAGCTTGGTATATTTGTCGCAGAGATCCATCAGTTCCTTGAAGTCGCCAGAGAGCTCAGCAGCCTTCGTGGGCACCTCACCAGCGTAAACCTGACCAGTGGTACCGTTCAGAGAGATGTAGTCACCCTCCTTATAGACAACGCCGTCGATCTCGACAGTCTTGTCCTTGTAGCTGACATTCAGCGAACCTACACCCGATACACAGCACTTACCCATACCACGAGCCACAACGGCAGCGTGAGAGGTCATACCGCCACGAGCTGTCAGGATACCTTCGGCAGAAGCCATACCGGCGAGGTCCTCCGGCGAGGTCTCGATACGAACGAGGATAACCTTGTGACCATCGTTGTGCCAAGCCTCAGCATCGTCAGCGTGGAACACGATCTGACCACAGGCGGCACCGGGAGATGCGGGCAGACCCTGAGCAATCACCTTAGCAGAAGAGAGAGCCTTCTTGTCAAATACGGGGTGCAGCAGCTCGTCGAGTTTCTGGGGCTCGCAACGCATGATGGCGGTCTTCTCGTCAATCATACCCTCATGGAGCAGATCAATGGCAATCTTCACCATAGCAGCACCTGTACGCTTACCGTTACGAGTCTGGAGGAACCAGAGCTTACCTTCTTGAACGGTGAACTCCATATCCTGCATGTCATGGTAGTGATGCTCCAGCTTATCCTGGATACCATTCAGCTCGTTGTAGATCTCAGGCATAGCCTCCTCCATGGAAGGATACTTGGCAACGCGCTCCTCTTCAGAGATGCCAGCGCGCTCAGCCCAACGCTGAGAGCCGATCTTCGTGATCTGCTGTGGGGTACGGATACCAGCCACAACGTCCTCACCCTGTGCGTTCACCAGATACTCACCATTGAACAGGTTCTCACCATTGGCAGCATCACGGCTG
>OCTX012273635.1_pt1 | contig 12976 bp, 12 predicted proteins | sample 1539691 | NCBI WGS metagenome assembly OCTX01 (sample SAMN02144231, study PRJEB22623) | gut metagenome | biome: sheep rumen | host: Ovis aries | place: New Zealand
GTGGCCCGCCTGAAGTTCAAGTTCAACTACTTCACGCTGATGGGTATGATAGCCGGTACCTACACCGACCCCCCCGCACTGGCCTATGCCAACAGCGTGTGCTCGAAGGAGGCACCGGCCGTGGGCTACTCCACGGTGTACCCGCTGTCCATGTTCCTGCGCATCTTCACGGCACAGATCGTGGTACTCTTCTTCTGCGGATAAAATATAATAATACACAATAACAAGACAAATGAAAAGAATCGCATTCACCTTAGGATGCCTCCTTGCTCTTGCCTTGCAGCCGGTAATGGCCCAGATGGACGCCAGCATCAAGCTGAACGAGGTGATGACGCACAACGAGACAAGCCTGATTGATGAATACGGGGCACGACATGCGTGGGTGGAGATAGCCAACATCTCGCACTCCACGTACAACATCCGTGGCATGTACCTGACCACCGACCGCTCCGTACTCGACAAGAAGATGAGCGTGCCGGAGCGTGTAAAGCGCATGAGCCAGATACCCAGCGGCGACGTGCGCACCAACCTCAGCGGACGTCAGCTCATCGTGTTTCAACTGGGCAGCCAGCCCGCCCAGGGCGCACTGCACCTCTCTGTACCCGCCGACGGCGACAAGCCCCTGTGGATAGCACTCTACAACGGCAACGCAACACAGCTCATCGACTCCGTCACGGTGCCCGTACTGGGCAGCGACCAGACGTTTGCCCGCATCGCCAACAACGGCACGTCCGAGGACTGGGAGGTCAAGTCGGCCGACCGCGTGACACCGGGCATACAGAACCAGACAACGGTGTCGGAGTCGAAGGTAGAGAAATTCAAGCGCGAAGACCCCTACGGCTTCGGCATGGCACTCATGGCCATGGGCATCGTATTCTTCTGCCTGGCACTGCTGTGGATATTCTTCACACTCTTCGGCATGTTCATGCGCCATCAGGAAATGGCCAAGAAGGTCATCAACCAGCAGCCCATCAAGCCCATCACCAAGACGGTAGAGAAGACCCTCGAGGTGGGTCACAAGACGGGCGTCATACTGAAGGACGGCTTCGACTCGAAGGGTATCGACCGCGAGGTCTACATGGCTGTCATCGGCATGGCTCTGAAACAGTACGAAGACGACGTGCACGACGTAGAGTCGGGCGTCATCACCATCAAGTCGAAGAACACTGGCTGGGACGACGAATACCAGCAGATGACTCATTTCCACGAGCCCGTGCTGCCCCAGACGCACCAGGCCCCCCGCATACCTACAGGCCCGGAACTGAAGTAGAGGTCACTGACAAAGCGTAAACAGTAAAATAACAAATAAGAAAGATGAACAAGTATCAATATAAAGTACAAGGTGTTGACTACGAAGTCGAGATTGAGGAAGTAGAAGGCAACATCGCCAAAGTAAATGTCAACGGCATTCCGTTCGAAGTAGAGCTCCAGCAGCCCATCAATGCTGCCAAGCACCCCACCATCGTGAAGCCCAAGGTAGAGGCTCCCAAGCCTGCCGCCGCAGCAGCCCCCGTGGCCGCCGCTCCCGCCGCTGCCGCACCTGCCGCTGCCGCCGGAGCAGGCAACCCGGTGAAGGCCCCCCTGCCCGGTACCGTCACCACCATCAATGTCAAGGTGGGCGACACGGTAGCCGTAGGCGATGTGGTTCTCGTCCTTGAGGCCATGAAGATGCAGAACAACATCGAGGCCGAGTATGCCGGCACGGTGACGTCCGTCGTGGTCAGCCCCGGCGACTCGGTAATGGAAGGCGCCGTCTTGCTGACCATAGGATAAAGGTAAGAAGTAAACACTAAAAAGGTAACACCTATGTGGCAATTTATCGTTGAAAACTTTAATGAGTTCCTGACCTACACGGGCTTTGCCAACGTGACGGCAGGCAACCTCATCATGATAGCGGTGGGCGCCTTCTTCATCTGGCTTGCCATCAAGAAGGACTTCGAGCCCCTGCTGCTTGTGCCCATCGGACTGGGCATCATTCTGGGCAACATTCCCTTCCGCGCCGACGCCGGTCTGGAGATAGGTCTTTACGAGGACAACTCCGTGCTGAACATCTTCTATCAGGGCGTGCGCCAGGGATGGTATCCGCCGCTGATCTTCCTGGGCATTGGTGCCATGACCGACTTCTCGGCACTGCTGGCCAATCCCAAGCTGATGCTTATCGGTGCCGCAGCACAGTTCGGCATCTTCGGAGCCTACATGTTCGCACTGGCCTTAGGATTCGAGCCTAACCAGGCGGCAGGCATAGCCATCATCGGCGGCGCCGACGGACCCACGGCCATCTTCCTCAGCTCAAAGCTGTCGCCAAACCTGATGGGTGCCATCGCCGTATGCGCCTATTCGTACATGGCACTGGTACCGCTTATCCAGCCGCCTCTGATGCGACTGCTGACCACCAAGAAGGAACGTCTCATCAAGATGAAGCCCGCCCGTCAGGTCAGCCAGACGGAGCGCATACTGTTCCCCATCGTAGGCCTGCTGCTCACGACGTTCATCGTGCCTTCAGGCCTGCCCCTGCTGGGAATGCTGTTCTTCGGTAACCTGCTGAAGGAGTCGGGCAAGACCACCCGTCTGGCCAAGACCGCAGGAGCGGCACTGAACGACATCGTGGTCATGCTGTTAGGACTGACGGTAGGCTGCTCGACACAGGCATCCGAGTTCCTGACCATCAACACCATCTACATCTTCGCCATCGGTGCCGGCGCCTTCATTATCGCCACAATGAGCGGTGTGCTGTTCGTCAAGCTGATGAATGTGTTCCTGCCTAAGGATAAGAAGCTGAACCCGCTGATAGGTAATGCCGGCGTGTCGGCAGTACCCATGGCAGCCCGCATATCGAACAACCTGGGACTGGAGTACGACCGTCACAACTTCCTGCTGATGCACGCCATGGGGCCCAACGTGGCCGGCGTCATCGGGTCCGCCGTTGCCGCCGGTGCTTTGCTCGGTTTCCTTTCCTAGACTTCCGCTTAGAAGCCTTCTTGCGCAAATGGCGCTTAGAAGGCTTCTTCTTTGCTGAAGGCATCGTAGCACTGCGCCAGGTGACGCTCTCGCGGGCCGTCAGATTAGGGGCGTTCTCTACCGGATTGCGCTCGCAATACTTCAGAATGGAGTAGTAATCGAAGTGGCGCTGCAAGTGGTTGTTGTAGAACCACATCTCTACCGTCGACTTAGCCGTGACGATGACCACGATGTCCTGGTCAAAATCCACAAACCAGCGGGCAAAGGGATGGCTGCGCACCGTAGACTCCCAGGTAGGCTTACCGTAGTGCTTCTCCATCCACTGCATCACCACCCGGTAGTCCTCCAGCACCGAGCGTGCTGCCGTCCGGGTGCTCAGCCGAAGGTAGTTGACGCGCATGCTGTCGCGAGTGTAATGCAGGTCGGCATCGACCTTAAGACCGGCCAGCTGCCCGGTAAGCCGGTAAGTGTTAGGGGTCTGATCGTCTACGACGAGGCGCATTCCCTTCTGCTGTAACTGTTCGACAATGTCATTGGGCGACAGCGTCAGCGGCAAATCGGCAAACCGAACGCGATCGTTTGCCAAGGCCCAAATACTCATCATCGAAAGTAAATATAATAGTACTATGCTTTTCCGTATCATAACAGTGTCACTCTATGTTTTCAGCGGCAAAGGTATAAAAAACAACGGAAAAAACGGGCCTTGCTCTGGGAAAAAACTATCCTGAAGGGCACTTTAATGTTTTTTAACTGCTGCAATGAGCCAGTAGTGTGATATTTTTAATAAATTTGCAAACCTAAAATAAGTCTATGACAGACGTCATACTATCCAGCTTTATCAGTCTCTTTGCGCTATTCAGCAAGGTAGAGCAAGTAGACGAGACACGGGCGAAAGAGATGCTCGTGAGTTATTTGCGTCATAATTTTGGCATTCGTAACACCAACCTCTACCTCGATTTATATAGCGACATGAGGATGGCGTACGAGATGACGGAAGAACTGGACACTCAGGAGACCGTTAGTTCTATCTGCTCCGCACTGCACGGTAAGATTCGTCCCACGGAAGAGGCCCTGCTGTTGCTGCGTCTGATGGAGTTCTGCGGCGTCCAGGAACTCAAAGGCAACGTGATGTTCAAGACCATGGCCGAGAAGTTCGCCATCCCTCAGGAGCAGTTCCAGGACTACTCCGACTATGTGGCGAACCGCCAGACTGAACATGTAAAGATACACAATATAAAGGGCTTTGACGGTGAGATAAAGACACTGCTGGACCCCACGACGGGACAGCTTATCTTTACTTATCTGGGCAGCGACAACGTATTGCTGAACGATGTCCCCGTACTGGCGGGCAGCTACCAGATATGGATGCAGAGCAGCGTGCTGAAGAGCAGCACGGGGCAGCCCGTCTACTATTCGTCCATCATCAGGAGCTACAGCAAGGAGCAAGACGACGGCCAGACAGTGGAGTTCTGCGGCCGCGACATCAACTTCCGCTTCCCTGGCAGCGACAACGGCATGCACAACCTGAGCTTCACACTGAAGAACGGCGAGCTGCTGGCCATCATGGGCGGTTCCGGCACAGGAAAGACTACCCTGCTCTCACTGCTCAACGGCAGTCTGAAGCCCCAGGAAGGAAGCATCACCATCAACGGACACGACATCTCGGAGCCGGCCGCCAAAGACCTCATAGGCTTTGTGCCTCAGGACGACCTGCTCATCGAGGAGCTTACCGTGTACCAGAACCTGTGGTTCACTGCCAAGCTATGCTTCGAAGGCATGACGGACGCCGAAATAGGCCGCCGCGTTATGAAGACACTGAAGGACCTCGGGCTTGACACCATCAAGGACCTGAAGGTGGGCTCGGCCATCAACAAATACATCTCGGGCGGTCAGCGCAAGCGCCTCAACATAGCTCTTGAGCTGATACGCGAGCCTGCCGTACTCTTCCTTGACGAGCCGACCTCAGGACTATCCTCTGCCGACACAGAGAAAGTCATCAACCTGCTGAAGGAACAGACGCTGAAAGGCAAGCTCATAGCCGTCAACATCCATCAGCCCTCGAGCGACGTATACAAGCTCTTCGACCGCCTGTGGCTACTCGACCGCGGAGGATACCCCGTGTTCGACGGTAATCCTATCGATGCCATCACCTACTTCAAGGAAGCCGCCAACTATGCCGACGCCGAGACGAGCGCCTGCCCCACCTGCGGCAACGTAAACCCCGAGATAGTATTGAACATCATCGAGGAGAAGGCCCTGAACAACAGCGGCGAGCTTTCTGACGAGCGTAAGATGACCCCACAGGACTGGCACGAGCTTTACCTAAAGCGCCGTCAGCCCATGACGGCCCCTGCCGTCAGTGCAACGCCACACTCTGACCAGAAGAAGCCTGGCGCACTGAAGCAGTTTGCCATCTTCCTGCGCCGTAACATCAAGACCAAGGCCACCAACCTCCAATACCTGTGCATAGCCCTGCTTGAAGCTCCTGTGCTGGCCTGCATCTGCGCCTTCCTGACGCGCTATGCTCCGCCTGAAGGCTATTCGGTGATGAACAACAAGAACCTGGTGAGCTATTTCTTCATGGCTGTCATCGTAGCCACCTTCACGGGAATGAGTGGCAGTGCCGAGGAAATCATCAAAGACCGTGCCCTGCTGAAGCGCGAGAGCTTCCTTAACCTCTCGCATGCCAGCTACATCTGGTCCAAGATAGTATATTGTGCAGGACTCTCTGTCGTACAGACGCTGCTCTTCATCCTGGTGGGTAACACCATCATGGGCGTGCACGGGCTCTTCGGCACATGGTGGCTCATACTGTTCTGCACCTCACTGCTGGCCAACCTCACGGGACTGCTGCTGTCGCAGTGTCTCAGCTCCGTGGTGGCCATCTATATCAGCATACCTGTGCTCCTCATACCGCAGATACTGCTCTGCGGACTCGTGGTCAGCTTTACCGACCTCAACCCCAAGAGCACCACGGGCAACGTGCCCATGCTGGGCAACATCATTCCCTCACGCTGGTCGTACGAGGCACTGGCCGTGACGTCGTACACAGATAATGCCTACGAGGCGCAGTTCTTCGAGAAGGACAAGGAGAAATACGAGACGCAGTTCTATAACATGGCCTTCCTCTATGAGCTGCAGTCCCAGCTGGAGACGATGAAGAGCGAGGTCATCCGTAAGGGCTCGGCCGACCCCAGCCACTTGGAGGTCATCCACACCAACCTGCCCGTCATCACCGAATACTGCGGCATGAAGCCCTACACAGGCGATGACAGCTATGACTCGCTCAGAGAATACATGCAGGAGGCCGAGAGCATTCTGGCAAAGCGTAGCAACACCATTACGCTACAGCAGGAGGCCTGTATATCTGCCTTCATCCGTAGCCATGGCAAGGAGGCCTTGCAACAGCTGAAGCGCGACAACCTCAACCTGAAGCTGGAGGAGAGCGTCATCGGTGCCGACCAGCCTTCTATGGTAGAAGTAGTAGACAAATACATCGTACCACGCTCCGGTACCGTATTCCTCACTCCTCGCAGCCATTGGGGGCAGGCTCCGTTCTACAGCAGCGAGAAGGTGGTGGGCCAATGGCACATCAAAACCCTGTGGTACAATATGAGCATGCTGCTCGTGATGGGCATCGTCGTCATCATCCTGCTGCTCACCGACTGCCCCGGCCGCTATCTCAGAAAGAGTCCCCAATAATAAGCAAATTATACAATTCACATTATTTATAAACTTAAAATTCAAAAAGCAATGAAAAAGTTATCAGTATTAGCTATCGCTTTTGTAGCTATCGCCTTTGCAGCCTGTGGAGGAAAGAAAACCGAGGCTGCCGCCGAGGCTGACACCCTGAAGTCGTTCGAACAGCAGCAGATTGAAGCCAGCATTAAGATGCACTTCGACAGCATCGCTTCCGAGATGGCAAGGTTGCCTCAGCTGCCCTTCGTACAGGAAGGCAACGGCGGTCTGACCCTCTCTAAGGAAGAGAAGCAGGTGAAGCCCGACTTCCTGATTGACCCCGCCACGGCTACCGAGGCTGCCACGCTGGCTGAGAAGTACCGCATGCTGAGCGCCCTGAGCGTAGACAAGAAGATTGCCTCGCTCTACGAGATGCCCGTCGAGGAGTATGACAAGGCTATTGCCAAGCTGACTGCCGACATCAACGACCCCTCGTTCAAGGCTATCCAGGATGGTGGCACGCTCTACGAGACCTCTACCGAGCTTTACGATGCCATGGAGAAGAACGGCCGCATCAACTACTTCTGGCAGCTGGGTTCAGCAGCCCTTATCGAGCAGCTCTTTGTCACGACACAGAACAGCGACAAGTTCCTCAGCGTCTTCAACGACGAGGCTGCAGCTAACATTTCGTTCCGCATCGTGCTCATTCTCGACGCCGTCAACCGTCTGTCGCAGTACGACCCCGAGATCAAGCCTGTTGCTGACGCTCTTGCTCCCCTGGACGTTCTCAACGCTACCACCGTTGCTGAGCTGAAGAGCCAGATAGCCTCTGCCAAGGATAATATTATCGCTGCCCGCAAGGCCATCATCAAGTAAGCAATTTTATTTAGCCAAGCGCTAACAACACAATATATTGCCCGTCTGGAGACCCAGTCGGGCAATATTTTAGGTACTCGGTAAAAAAAACGCGCCTAATTCTTGCGCGTGCAAAGATTTTTCGTTATCTTTGCACGACAAATATACAGAAGATACATGTCAGAAGCAAATAGCCGATACACGATTGACCGGAAGCTTACCCTACCCAACGACATCGAGACCATTCCTCAGCTTAACGAGTTCATCGACGCCGTGGCAGAGGAGGCAGGCCTTGACATGGCATTCACCATGAGCCTCAATCTGGCCATCGAGGAAGCAGTAGTCAACGTCATGGAGTACGCCTACCCTGAGGGTACCCAGGGCTTTGTCGACATCCGGCTGATGGTCGGCGACGGTGAGTTGTGCTGCATCCTCAGCGACAGCGGCACACCTTTCGACCCCACACTGACGCCTGACGCCGATACCACGCTGTCTGCCGAGGAGCGTTCCATAGGCGGGTTGGGCATCCACCTGGTGCGCCAGATTATGGACCATATCAGCTACGAATACAAGGACAGTCACAACATTCTCACCCTGACGAAGCATTTAGCGACAATATAACACAACTTTAAATACTTTATTATTATGACATTTGACATCAAAGAACAGAACGGAAACATGGTTGCTACCGTCAGCGGTCGCCTCGACACCCCTGCAGCCGTCAAGGCCCAGCAGGAGATTGTTCCCCTGCTCGAGAACGCAAACAAGGAAATACTTCTTGACTGCAAGGACCTCGAATACATCAGCAGCTCAGGTCTGCGTCTTTTCCTCACCATCCGCAAGGAGGCTGCCTCCAAGGGCGGAAAGGTAATTATTGAGAACATCAACGACGAAATCAAGAAAGTCTTTATGATGACAGGTTTCTTCAACCTGTTCGAAATTCGTTAAGCCTCCACATGGAGAACTACGGATTAGACCTACACGGGGAAATGCTACTCGAAGAGTACCGCAGCCAGCTGCCGCTCTTCGAGCAGCTTCAGTCTGTGGTGATGAACCAGCTGGGCACCATCATCAAGCAGAGCGGTGTTGTCATCAACAGCATGGAGGCTCGCATCAAGAAGGAAGCCTCACTGGCGGGAAAGCTGCAGCGCAAAGGGCACAAGTACCAGTCGCTAAGCGACATTACCGACATTCTGGGCACCCGCATCATTACGTTCTACAACGAAGACGTCGACCGCATTGCCGCCATAGCCGAGAACCTCTTCACCATCGACTGGCCCAACAGTGTAGACAAGCGCAAGATGCACCAGTTTGACAGCTTCGGCTACAACTCGCTGCACTACATCTGTCAGCTGCCAAAGAGTGTCTACTTCGACCCTGAGCACCCTGAGATTAATGACATCCGTTTTGAGCTCCAGATGCGCACGGCCCTGCAGCACGTATGGTCGGCCATCCAGCACGACATCGGCTACAAGTCCAACATCGAGACACCACTGGAGTATCATCGCAGCCTGAGCCGTCTGGCCGGCATGCTGGAACTGGCCGACGACGAGTTCAGCCGCATCCGCAACTCCATCAGCGAATACCGTCACCGTGTCCAGGGCCTTGTGAACAGCGGACACCTTGAGGATGTACGGCTCGACTACGACACCTTCCGCAGCTATCTGCAGCGCAAGCCCTTCGACCGTCTGAACCGCAAGATAGCCGCCATTACGCAGGCTGAACTGCACGAGGCCAACTTCATGCCCTTCCTCACCGTGCTGCGCGGCATGGGCTTGGAGACCCTGGCCGACGTCGAACACCTTATAAACGACAACTTTGACAATGCCTACCAGCTGGCTCTGTTCCAGCTGAGCAGCACTGACATTGACATTCTGGCCGAGAGCATAGGGCTGCAGAACCTGTGCATCGTCTACATGGCCAAGAAAGGCATCGGCAAGGCCGGCATGCGCAACCTCTTCGACACTCTGAACGGCAAGATGCCCCAGAACGAAGTACTTGCCGACATGGTGTTCGAGCAAGTCAGCAAGCTTTCCTTTATGAACAAATAAGCCCCGTACGTCAATATGCAGCGTCCCCGCATAGCCATCATCGACGCCAACACCCTGGCTACCATCGGACTGAAACAACTGTTACAGACCGTGCTGCCCATTATGACCGTCGACACCTATGGTACGCTGGCCGAGCTGCAGGCCAACCAGCCGGAACAATACGCGCATTACTTCGTCTCCACCGACATCGTACTGGCTAACCGCCCCTTCTTCGCCGAACAGCGCCGCAAGACCATTGTGCTTACGGTGTCGCTCACGGCCAATGCACAATTATCCGACTTCCACTCCATCTGTATCAACCAGCCCGAGTCACAACTGGTACGCCAGCTGCTCATGCTGGCCCAGCACGCTCATGCCGGCGGACGTAACCTGCCACCCATGCCACAGGTGCTGCAGCAGAAAATACTGACCGACCGCGAGATAGAAGTCATGGCCCTCATCGTACAGGGGTACATCAACAAAGAGATAGCCGACCGTCTCCACATCGGACTGGCTACCGTCATCACCCACCGCCGCAACATCATGGACAAGCTGGGCATGAAGAGCGTCTCGGCACTTACCATCTACGCCGTCATGCACGGCTACGTCGACATCAACAACATCTGATTCCTCAGAGCTTGACGCTTGAAATGTCAACGAGTCCGTTGACAATGGCGTATATAGTGAGTCCTGCGGCTGAATGAATCTGCAGCTTGCGGGCAATGTTGCGCCTGTGCGTGATGACGGTGTTGGTCGATATGCAGAGGTGGTCGGCTATTTCCTTGTTCTGCATGCCCTGCACGAGTGCAATGATGACGTCACGCTCGCGGTCGGAGAGTGCGTCGCTGTTGTCCTGTCCGGCCTTGAAGACCATCGTTGTAATGTTGTTGGTAACGTCCTTCTGCTTGGTCTTACGCTCCAGGAGCCGAATGGCGGGGGCAAAGATATGGTCTTCCACCTGGGCATGCTGGCGCAGCCACTCCTCGGTGCTGTAGATGTCGTAGAGGGTGGCCGTGAGCTTGTTGTTAAGGTGAGCGTCGGCAGGCAGGTACTTGATAATCATGAGCTTTACCTCGCGCAGTTTCTTGTCCGTCTGCTCATGGTGCTTCGAGAAGGTTTCTATGTTGTAGTCGCTCATGGGGCGTCCCTCCAGCAGCGAGTGTACGTAGGGGAAGAGGGTCTTTTCCTCGTACGTCATGTGTCGGCTTATCTCGGCGGCATACTCGTCGAAGAGTCGCATGATGAGACGGCCCAGCTGGTCGTCGGCGTCAAGGCTCTCTTCCAGTTCGCGGCGTATGAAGGGCAGCTGAAAGTCGAGGAACCATGCGTGGCTGGCCTCCAGATAGTGCAGCAGCGTGGGTACGCTGAGCTGTTCGTCATCGTCATAGGCGGTATTCTCATTCTTAGCTCCTAAGTTCGAAGTGTTGTTCGCATTAATGGTATAGTTGACCACGGCGAGGAAGGTGTAGGTGTCTACATGGTTCCACTCGCAGGTCTCGCGCACCGTCTTGTCGCCGAATCCGAGGTTGATGCCGAAGGCCCCCAGCGCCTGCAGCACGCTATAGTCGTCCTTGATAAGAGATACCATCTTATCGGTAGGTTCATACATCTTAAGGTTCTTCATTTACCTATTTATAATTAATGACGTTGCAAAAGTACGCAATTCCGTCAAGATGTGCAAGAGGCCGGCGAAGATTTCATCATTTTTAGGTATTGTAGTATAGGTTAAAACACGCTACCTTTGCACCCGACAAAATAAACAGTACTTAGAAAAGATGAAAAGAATTGTTTTCGCACTCATGGCTTCGCTGGCCATCACCGCTGCCCGAGGCACATAAGGACGACCCGTCGCACGGTCGCTTCGACATTCCTCACGTCACGTTCTACGTGGGCTACGACTTCGGCAACGGCTGGATGCTCTAAGAAGTTGACCCTGAACGAAAACGCCCGGCGATTCACCATTCACTTTATTCACTTTTGTCTTTCTGTCATTAGTATCATGCTGATATAAAGCAGACAAGAGGGTGTGCTCAGTTTTTTTTGAGCACACCCTCCTCTACGATAAACGCTCCTCTCCCTCTGCGGCTACGCCGTAATCTGTCCGATGGGCAGCCCGTGGTTCAGCAGCCAGCCAATGTTGTTGTCCAGCGAGCCGTCCTCGTGCTGGAACAGCGGCTGCGTGCCTATGGTATTGGCGTCGGTGGCACCCTCGGGAGCCTCGCTCACGTTCTCGGTCTGGTTGATGTACTTGCCGAAGTTGCTGCTTCGCATGCAGGTACCCTTCAGCCAGTAGCGGTTGCCCTGGTGGTCGTTCAGCAGCACGTTGCCAGCCGCGTCGAACGTCATGCCCGTCAGCACCACCTCGGTACCGCTGATGGTCTGTGCCGTCAGTCCCTGTGCCGACTCCTGTGCCACGGCGCCCTGTCCGCTGTTGTTCAGGAAGCGGTTCGAGGTCACTGCGATGCCTGCGCTGACGCTGGCCATGGCCTGCTGCAGCGAGGGGAACAGGTTGAGGTTGGCGTCGGCCACCGCCAGCCGGCATGCCGAGCGCTGCCACGTGTCGCCGCTCTTGCGGCTGACGATGATTCCCACGGCCTGCGTCACCTGGTCCGACGGACCCACCGAGAACTGCACGTCCTGGTTGCCGGTAATGCTGCCGAACTGTCCCTCGTTGCGTGGGCTGGGCATGTTCACCGCGCCGCCGCTGACGAATGCCGAGGTAATCGGGGCCGGTGTGCCGTCGGCATTAGTGGGGTCCAGAATGATGCGGGCAAAGTGGAACTTGATGTTGTCGTAGTTCGTGCCCTTCAGCTCCACGAAGGTCAGCTGGTCACCACGCTGCAGCCCGAAGGCCCTGATGACGTCCTGGTAGCTGACTGCGGCCGTGGCACCCACCGTCACCTTCGATGCCGTGGCCGACACGATGGCGGCAGCCACCGTAGGCAGCGACCCCGCCGAGATGATGTAGTCGCCGGGCACGAAGCGGGCGTCGCTCAACTTCGAGAAGGCAAAGATAGAACCCAGGTCGTATCCCTGGTGTATCTCGTCCTCAATACGGGTGCGCAGCGCCTTGGCGTTCAGCGACTGGAAGCGGCCCATCGTCTGCTGTCCGGCGGTATAGCCCTCGAACGAGTGGTCCGTAATCTCCTTCATCGCCCCGTAGGCCTTCATCACCGTTGCCATAATGACGCGCTGAATAAGCTGTGCGTCGGTCTGCGGATTCTTCGGGGTTACAATCTCGCGCATGATGGTCTCGCCATTAGCGCCTTTACTCATACTTGCTCCTGCCAGCTTGCCCTGGGCACCACGGAGCCAAAAACCTGATCTTGCCATAATTTTAAACCATTTTTAAGTTTGACATAAAGAACTAGATAAAAACTGGAGCAAGGGTGGAGCAAGACTGGACCTGTGCACTCGGTAGACCGCCGTCGCCCTGAACTCTGGTGCAAAGGTAG
>OCTX012193737.1_pt1 | contig 12969 bp, 5 predicted proteins | sample 1539691 | NCBI WGS metagenome assembly OCTX01 (sample SAMN02144231, study PRJEB22623) | gut metagenome | biome: sheep rumen | host: Ovis aries | place: New Zealand
CCTCCTGTTATCCCACAGTTGAAAACTTTCTTTTTTACCAATAACTAAAAACCTAAAACTATAAATATTACTACTAACCTAAAACAATCTCTGAATCTTTTTGACGATGCAAAGGTACGACGATTTTCTGACTCCCGCAATATTTTTCACCCGATAACTCTCAAAAAGTGCTATATTCTTGACGCAAATCAAGCAATTGTGTTCGCAAACACGTCGGTTTTGTCTCAATTGCCCTTCACCTCTAATCATAATTCTCCATTCTCCATTCTCCATTCTCGATTATATTTCGTACCTTTGCAGCCGACTACCGGTACGCAGGTGTCTCACTTGCGGCTGCCGCAAGTGAGACACTTGCCTATCGGTGCAAAGCAGTAAAGTAACAGTCTAGTTATATAGAAGCGCAATGAAAGTGTTGATCGTCAGTACAACCGAATGTGCAGGTGGCGCCGCTGTGGCTGCCGGCCGTTTGATGCATGCCTTGAACAATCATGGTGTTAAGGCGAAAATGATGGTGCGCGACAAACAGACCGACGACCTCGCGGTGGTCCCTCTGCCTGTCTGGCATGGTCTCTCCCGCTGGCGTTTCCTGTGGGAGCGACTGCTGCTCTTCTTTCATCTGCACTTCAACCGAATTCACCTTTTCGAGATTGACATGGCCAACACCGGTGCCGATATCACGAAGACCGCTGAGTTCCGTGAAGCCGACATCATCCATCTGCATTGGGTTAACCAGGGCATGCTGTCGCTGACGGACATCAAGAAGATTCTCCGTTCGGGCAAACCCGTGGTATGGACGATGCACGACCTGTGGCCGGCCACTGCCATCTGCCATCTGTCGCTGGGCTGTAACCGCTTTCGTACCTCGTGCGGCAACTGCCAGTATTTGCCGAACCACGGCTCCGACCACGACCTCGCCACCAAGGTATGGCGGCGCAAGCAGCGGATGCTGGCCAGCGAGAACATCATCTTTGTGGCGTGTAGCCGTTGGCTGGAGGCTGAGGCGAAAAGCAGTGCCTTGCTACAGGGACAGACCATCACCAGCATCCCCAACCCGATCGACACGACCGTCTTCTGTCCCGGCGACCGCCAGAGTGCCCGTCAGGCGGAGCACCTCCCCTTGGACCGCCGTCTGTTGCTCTTCATCTGTCAGCGGGTGACGAACCCGAACAAGGGGATGTCGTATCTCATCGAGGCTTGTCAGCAGTTGGCCAAAGCACATCCCGAGCAGACAGAGTCGATGGGCGTGGTCATCCTGGGCGGCCATGCCGACGAGGTCGTCGCGCAACTGCCGTTTAAAGCCTATCCGATGGGCTATGTGAACGACACCCAGCGGCTGGTGCGCCTCTATCGCGCCGCCGACCTGTTCGTACTGCCGTCGCTGAGCGAGAATCTGCCGAATACCATCATGGAGGCGATGGCCTGCGGCTTGCCCTGCCTGGGCTTCCGGGTGGGCGGCATCCCTGAGGAGATAGACCATCTGAAGACGGGCTATGTGGCCGACTATCGCTCGTCGGCCGACCTGGCCCGGGGCATCGACTGGATCCTCCGCCATGCCGAGGCCGGGCACCTCTCGGCAGAGGCTGTCCGAAAGGTGCACCGGCAATACACCATGCAGCGTGTCGCCATGCTCTATACTGAAGTCTACCAACAGGCCATCGCGCAGAAACATTTCCGACTATGAGACGATTCACCGTTATCACCATCACCTATAATGCCGAGGCCGTGCTGCAGCGGACACTGCAGAGCGTGCTGCGACAGACCTACCGGGGCGTGGAGCACCTCATCATCGACGGGGCCTCGACCGACGGCACCCTGGCCATGGCCGAAACCTACAAGACGACCTCCGACGCTGCCGACTGCGGCCATAAGGTTATCATCCACTCGGAGCCCGACCACGGCATCTACGACGCGATGAACAAAGGACTGACGCAGGCCTCGGGCGACTACCTGGTCTTTATGAATGCCGGCGACTGCTTCCCCGAGGATGACACGCTGGAACAGATCGTGCATCGCTGCCGGCTGACCGAGGTGCCGTCGGACGAACTGCCCGGCGTGCTCTACGGCAATACCAACGTGGTCGACAACGACGGACGTTTCCTCTATCCCCGTCGTCTGCAACCGCCGGCCGTGCTCTCGTGGCGTTCCTTCCGCCACGGCATGCTCGTCTGCCATCAGGCCTTCTATGCCCGCACCGATATAGCGAAGAACTTGCAGTACGACTTGCGCTACCGCTTCTCGGCCGATGTTGACTGGTGCATCCGGGTGATGCGGGAGACGGAGCGCCTCGCCCTCCCCTTATATAATATAGGTATAGTGGTGGCCAACTACACCGAGGAGGGTACCACCACCCGCAACCACCGCGCCTCGCTGCTGGAGCGCTTCGACGTGATGCGCCGCCACTATGGGCTGCTGTCAACATTGATGATGCATGCCTGGTTTGTCGTCCGCAGTGTCCTGCGGAGGGTCTCGGAGCGTTAAAATAGCCTTTATATAGGTGTATTTTACATTTTTTTTGGAAAAAATTTGGAGGATTCAAAAAATCTACTTAAATTTGCAGCCGATATATCAAACATAATTAACGTAAGTACTAAGCAAGCGAACGACTTTGAGGCTCTTCACGAGGGCTGAGAGGGAGGCTTGAAAAGGTGAAATCCCGCAAGGGAGCGCCAAATGTCAACAGAAATGAAAACTGTTGTTGTAACCTATAACCGGCTGCCTCTGTGCAGCAATACAAACAAAACGGGAATAGTGTGCCCGTATGGAGAGAGGATGCTGAAAATTCCGCTTTCTAATAGGGTGTATATATATTAATAATAAGGTATATAAGGTAAAGGAGAGAGAAAGAAGGATTAATAAACAAACGAGAGAAAAAACAAAAGTTTAACAAATTTAATAATTAAATTCTTAACAAATTATGAGAAAAGAATTAGTTTACTCAATGATGGCACTTGGTGCATTCCCTGTTGCAGTGAAGGCTGCCGAGGTGAACGCCAAGGCTGACGCACCCGACATCAAGACTTGGACTAATGATGGTGACAAGACTGACGCAATTGTTACTGTTGCCAATGGCTTGGCTGAGAACACGGTGTCTTTGCTCCCCGGTAAATACACCCTGAGTGTTGATGTTGTTGTGAGTGCAAACCCTGTTACTATTCGTGTTGAAGGTGGCAAGGAGACCAAAGAGGCTACTCTTAGCGTCACCGGCACGCAGGCTTTCGACTTTGACGTAGATGGCACAGAAGCCAAGGATATCAAGATTAGCCTGTCTTGCGCAGGTTCTTACAACTTCTCAAATGTAGCTGTGACGCTCAAGTTCGACTTCACAGAGAAGGTTGCCACCCTGATGAAAGACTTCAACATGATGATGGCTACGCTGAAGGGGTACACCAATGGCGATGTCTCGGCTGATGTTGAGAAATACAACAAGGAGATTGGTGTGCTCATCGAGGCTATCTCGGAGGCTACTGCTGAAAACGGCTATGGTCTCTACAAGGACTATCAACTCTATCTGGCCGAGCCCGCTAAGTTGGCTGCCTTCGCCAAGCAGATTGCTGATGCCAAGACCGCTAACCAGCAGAAGGAGACCAAGTTCCTGACCGACGAGTTCCTGAAGACCTACAACGAAATTAAGGCTAAGTATGATGCCCTCTCTCAGACCGGTAAGGACAATGTGAACAGCGACCAGGTCGGTTCTGAAGACGAGAAGAAAGTCAGTATGGAAAAGGTGAAGAAGGCTATAGATGACTTCGGTGCGTCTACTAACGTGAAGACGAGCGAGGCTTGGACTGCTGTTTCAAACAGTCTGGCTGCTCTGACAACGAAAGTGAACGCTCAGGTTACCGGTGACGCTAACAACAAGGCTGCTTTCGATAACGTTGATGCTGCCTATAAGGATGCTTTGAAGTACTATACCGAAAAGAACGCCTCATTGGCTACCACCCTCAATGGCGACATCTTCAAGACGCTGCGTAGCGAGGCTAACGAGGCCATGACTGCACAGTTGGCTGTCATCAATGGCGTGAACACCAGCAATAAAGCTAACTTGAACTCCGGCAAGTGTGTGGAAAAAGAGGCAGGCCTGATTGCTAAACTCAATGATGCTAAGACGGCTATCAATAAGATCCTGTCTGACTATCAGGGTTATGCTGAAAAAGTGAACACTGCTGTGAAGACTCTCAATGATCAGAAGGACGCTTTCGCTGATGCCAAGAAGACTGTTGGTGATGATGCTCTGGCCGACACCCGTGTGGCTGCCGATGCAGAGAAGGTGGAGAAACTCATCAGCAACTTGGAGAAGAAGATCAACGCCAATGCCGCTACGGACAAGGTGGCCAACCTGACCGACCTCTCCGCTGACACCGACGCTATCACTGCTGCCATCGCTGAACTGACGGGTGGTAACAACTACCTGGACTTCAAGGCTAACAAGGAGATCCAGAAGGCTATGACCGACCTGCTGGCCGACATCGACAAGAAGGTGGCTGATGTGGCTGCCTATGCCAAGACGGCCGACGATCCCAAGACGACGGATAAAGTCGAAGGTTACGGACTTGCTGAGAGCGAGTACAACCCCGCTACCTATTGGGCAAATACCATTAAGTTCTTGAAGGGTGAGGTTGCCAAGATCCAGGCAGATGCTACCACTGCATTCACTGACGGTAATGGTGCTGCCAATACTTATAAGAGTGACGCCTATACAAAGGCTAAGGATGCAATCGATGCAAGACTCACTCAGTATGTTGATGAGGCAAAAAAATCTATCGAGAAGTATGCTGCAGTGAAGGTGGCTACCGAGAAGTATCAGAAGGAACTGGATGCCGCTAAAGCCAAGGTGGAGAATCTGGAAATCTACGCTACCACGCTGTATCTTGATAAGTTGTCTGACGACGTTGCCGGTAATAAGACTAACTATAAGACGCGTATTGAGAACGTCCAGAAGAAGATCAATGACATCATCGACGCTATGGCTACGGTGAAGAGCCTGAGTTCTACGAATGCTACCGGTTGGTCCGATGAGCACTATGCCGGTAAGGATAAGAAGAAGGGTGCCAAGGATCTGAAAGACGATGAGAACATTGCTACCTATGATACGGAAGGTAATTTGACAGGTGGTGCCATCAAGGCTATCCTTGACAATTTTGCTGCCGATAATCTTGCATGGCTCACCGAAAACGAAGTGCAGGCTATTGCTGCTCTCGAGAAGGCTATCAAAGAGCAGAAAGAGGCTATCCAGAAACTGCAGGACGAACTCGACGGTGCTGCTAACGATTACGCTGAGTACGGCAAGGATGCTGCTACTATCCATACTGCTGCCGATAAGGCTCTGAGCGATAATAAAGTTGTGCTGACTGAAACCGATACTGAGATTGCTACTGCAAAGGGTCTGAAAACCGGTAAACTGGAAGCCCTTGACAAGATTGTCGACAAGTACAATAAGGCTGCCGCCGCCCTGAAGGATCTGAAGGATGGTAAGGCCAAGACCGCTGCCGCAAACTATGCTGCTTATCAGGATGTGGTTGCTGAGGTAACAAAGACCGGTACCGCTATTAATGACGCCAAGGCGGCTGCTGATGCTAAGGATCTTAACTATTCGACCAACGTTCTGAAGAATACCTATGAGACTCAGGTGAGCGATATTCTGGATAAGGCTACTACGGCCTACAACAAAGACAAGGCTGTGGCTGAAAAGGAGACCTTGATTGCTGACCTGAAGAAGATTCAGAACGCTGTGAAGGATGCCGGGGAGAAGGCTGAGGCTAACCTCAAGGCTTTCACTGAGCAGAAGACTGCTTACGACAAGTCGAGCAAGAACTGGGATGATGTGTTCACCGAGATTTCCAGCAACGACGAGTCGACACTGCTGCCCGGCCGTCAGGAGAAACTGGCTGAACTGAAGGCTGAACTGCTCAAGTTGAACTACATCGACGATGCCAATGCCGGTCAGATTATCAACGACTATAAGGCAGGCAAGTCCGCTTCTAACGATGTGAAGGCTAAACTGGATAAGATTGACGAGGAAGTCAACAAGATTCTCTCTGAGTTCAAGGATCCCGAGGCTTACAACAGTCAGATTACTAAGGACAACCAGGCTACTTGGAAGGATATCAACGATGCCATCAAGGCTGCCCAGGAGGCTTACACTAAGGCCGCTGAGACCATCAAGGACTATAAGAATGTGAAGAGCGATCTGCTCACGAATGCTGTGGATGCTGTCGCTCCTGAGGCTAAGACACTGGCTGAAGCCGTCGACCAGTTCCCCAACGATCTGGCTAAGGCTCTCAGCGATGCCAAGAAGGCTTACGAGCCGTACGAGAAGGGTGACAAGCCCGGTGAGGTGTTCGACAAGGAAGGCAAGAACGAGGCTGCCATCAAGGATATCCAGTCTAAGATTGAGACTGCAGAGAAAGCATTCTTGGATGCAATAGAGCTTCAGATTGTTAAAGACCTCGGTACAAAGATTGACGACTACAAGGCTGATGTGACTGACGCTAAGGCTCTTCCTTACTACGAGGATGGTAAGGGTAATGCTCTCGAAGGCAAGGACTTGGAGTCTGCACAGAACAAACTGTTCTCGGCTGCTAACAACCTGATTGCTGACATCGAGGTGGCTAAGGACGATATCGACCTAGGTGCACTGGATGAGGCTCTGCAGGCTGCTGCTAATGTGGAGACCGGTGTGGATGCTCAGATTGCAATTGCCCTGAATGACGCTGCCGAGGCTTCACTCAGACCGTTGGCAAAGGCTGTCATGAAGGATCAGAGTTGGCTGACTGATGCTATTATGGATGATGCTACTATCACCGCATTGGTAGATCTCTATGATGAAGACTACTTCGAGGACTTTGATGATATGTCGCTCGAAGAGGCCCTCGCCGAGGTGGTGACTGTCTTTAATGCCGCTGCTGAGGACGACCTGGCTGTTAACTTCTATGCTTGGAAGGCTGCCATTAACTACCTGCAGGATGCTATCGACGCTGCCAAGGCTGACGACAAGGCTTACAACCAGATGGTGACGGCTGCCGGTCTGGCTCAGAAGCAACTCGACGACGCTATTGTTACTATTAGCGACTACCTTGCTTTTGCCGATGTCTATCCTTCACTGGAGGCTATCCAGGGTCAGATCGACGCCTTCCTTGAGGGTGCAGAGACTGCTAAGGCTGCAAATGGCTCTCAGGCCTACCAGACTGCTCAAAAGGGTACCATCGAGTACAAGAAGGATACCGAGTATGCCGGTTCTGTCAAGACTGCCATTGAGACGGCTCTCAGTCAGACGCTGTTCAATGAAGAGTACGAAGCAGTGAAGAAGGCTGTCACGACGCTTAACGAGCAGTATGTGCTCTATGTGGCTAACTTCGACGACGCTCAGGTTCAGGAGGCTGCTGCCAAGTATAAGAAGCAGATTGACGACTGGGACAAGGAACTCACCAAAGATGAAGCCAAGAACATCAACAAGGATCTGTCTAAATCTGGTAAGGCTGACCTTAACAAGTTCATCATCGGCAACTATAAGAAGGATGCCAAGATCCCGTATGCTGACCTGCTGAAGGATCTGAAGACCATCGAGGACGCTATGGCCAAGATGTACTTCGACATGGCTGACAACACCGCCAACAACCCTGTCAACACCGCTGATGCCCTGAAGGCTCTGAACGAGGCTCTTGAGACTGTGAGCACTGCTGCCGCTCTGGGAGACTACGAGGATGCCGTGAAGGAAGATGAGACTGTGAAGGCTGCTCAGGATGAGATTCTTGCTGAGATTGCCCTTGTCAGTGGTCTTATCGATGCCAACAAGGAGGATATCCTGCTCTATGCTGACGATTATGCTGAATTTATCGACGATATCGCCAAGGAGATAGAGACTAAGTTGTTGGTTAAGGCTAAGGCTAAGAAGGCTGCCCTCGAGGCTGAGCGTGCTGCTGCCAAGGATAAGTACGATGCTGCTACTAAGGTTTTGACAGTCGCTACCGAGGATATCGAGAATGCCAAGAAGGTGATCGAGGGTTACGAGTATGTGCCCAACAATGCTTTCGATGTCAAGTTCAACCAGGCTGCCAAACTCATTGCCGACCAGCAGGCCGTCTACGATGAGAAGAAGGAAGACCTCGATTGGCTGACTGATGATGCTCAGGTTGCTGCTAATGACGTGGCTAATAAGGTCAATGCTATGTTGGCCGACGTGCTCAACTCGGCTGCTAAGCGCCAGTTGAGTGGTGAACTCAACGACCTGGATGCTCAACTGAAGGCTATCAACCCCAACTCGAACGACTACACGCTCGGTGACTATGCTAATCTGGAACAGCAGAAGAAGGATATTAATGCTGCTCTCGATGGAGCAAATGCAACCTTCGGAATAGCCGGATTAAACTTCTCTGCCGAGATGTTGATTGACGATGAGACTCCGGAAACTCTTGAGGAACAGATTCGTGCTATCCAGAAGTTAATCGATGCCCTGAATGACGACATCGAAGAACTGAGTCTGACCGGTGCTGAGAAGGCTACCTACGATCTTAACGGCGACGGAAACGTGGGCCCGGCTGACTACGGTGAACTCGTCAAGGCTGTGGCTAACCAGAGCACTGACTCGAAGTACAACCTCAATGGCGACCATGCTGTCGACGTACAGGATCTCTACATCTGGGTGAAGTACTATCAGACAGGTGCCGGTGCTGCCGAGGCTCGTGGCCTCAACCAGTCGCTCGACGATAGCGCTATGCTGCAGAGCATGGGTGCTGCCGAGGGTGTGACCCGTCTGGCCATCAACCTGAACAACGACGCTGCTTACCAGATGCTGCAGATCGACATCAATGCCAATGTGTCGGCTGCTACCGCTACCGAGCGTATCCCCTCTGGTATGGGTATCTACAAGGGCGAGCCGAAGAATGGTGTGACCCGCATCCTGGTGTCTACCTTCGTTCAGGGTACTGAGATTGCTGCCGGCGAGGGTGCTGTGCTCTATCTCGACGTCACAGGCTTCAATGGTGAGGCTACCGCTAAGTTCGTGACTACTGCTGGTCAGACCGTCAACTTCAACCTGGCTACCGGCGAGGCTACCGCTATCGACGGTGTTGAAGTGGAGAAGGGCTTCATGCAGAAGGTCTACAACATTGGTGGTAAACTGATGGATGGCCTGAAGAAGGGCATCAACATCATCCGCAACAGCGATGGTTCTACCAAGAAGGTTGTGGTGAAGTAAGTTCTGATTAATCAAGGGCGTGCGTGGTGCTGCCACGTGGCAGACACCACGCAACCCTATTATCATCGTAAACAATAAATCTATTTAAAAGGATATGATTAATTACGCAAAGAAAACATTCGCTGCCCTGCTCCTCTTGATGGTGGCTACTGTGGCTAACGCCGCTGTGAAGTACTCCATCGACGATGTCAACATTCCTGTTGGCGAAACGCAGACAGTGGCTGTTAACATGGAGAACGACGTGCCCGTGTGGATCATTGAGTTCCGCCTGTCCTTGCCGGCGGGTCTTGTACCCAACATGACTACGCTCAAGGTGGCTGATCGTCTTGCCGGCGACTTGCAGTACCAAGTGGTGAGTCGTAAAATGGACAATGACGGTTCTTACCGTATCTCGGCCCTGCCACTCGGTATGGATGCCGTGCCTGCAGGTAAGGGTGCTATCCTGACCTTCGAAGTCACCGCAGCCCCTAACCTGGCTGACAACTCGCAGATTTCTTTTTCTGGCGAGTCGGCCTTGAGCCCTGAGAACACACCCGAGGCTGTCTCTTCTGAGGCTGCCGATGTGGCCAAGGTGAACGATGCTTTTACTGTTACCGCCAATGTTGAAGAGGTGATGCTTGCTAAGGTCGACGCTACGGCTGAGATTGAGATTGCTCTCGACTACAATGGTAAGACTGCTGACCTGTGGGGCCTGCAGGGCAACATCGTGCTGCCTGCCGGCGTGACCATCGATGGTGATAAGGTGCAGAAGGCTGCCCGTCTGGGCTCTTTCGGCATTGAGACCAATAAGGTGAGTGACACCGAGTATTTCTTCTACACCTCTTCTATGTCTGACTTGGTGAGCATCACCGGTACCAGCGGTGCTGTGATTAAGTTCACTGTGAAGGCCGGTGAGGGTGTTGTCGACGGTTCGGCCATCAAGGTGAACAACCTGAAGACTGTAGATAAGGCTACCGAGGACAAGGTGAACTTGAACAGCGTGACTGTCAAGATTACCACCAAGGACCCCAACGAAGAGGCTTACAAGGCTATCAGCGAGGAGATTGCTGCTCTGCAGAAGCAACTCGACGATGCCAAAACTGAGTTGGCTAAGGATGCTCCCAGTGTCGACGTGACTGAAGAGGCCAAGGCCATTCAGGATCAGATTGATGCCTTGAAGAAGACTGCCGACGAGGCTCACGAGGCTCAGACCCTGGAAGAGGGTGACAAACTTGATGCCGAGGCTGCCAAGGCTGTGACCGATGCTATCACCAAGATGGTGACCGACGCTAAGGCCAAACAACAGGAGATTACCGTTGGTATCGGTGCTGTGAAGGCTGCCGCTGCTGAAGATGAGGTCTACACCGTGGCCGGTCAGCGTGTCGCTGCCCCTGTCAAGGGTGTGAACATCATCAACGGTAAAAAGGTCATTCTGAAGTAACTTAAAGTTCGACTGAGTCGACTCAGATAAAAACTATCCCGAAACGCTTTGACGTTTCGGGATAGTTTTCTTTTCCTATGGGTAAACCACTTTCTTCCCACCTCGGATGTAGATGCCGCGCTGAGGGATGATCACTCGGCGGCCCTGCAGGTCGTGGAGGTTTGAAGATTGAGCATCGGACGATGAGAATCGTGGTGTCTCGATGCCGGTGGTGACTGTGGCTTGCAGGCCGTCCTTGGTGTAGTAGCCGGCATTCTTAAATAACATGTCGGATGTCTGACTGCCGCCGCCGCTGAAGATGATGTTGTCGGGGGCGGTGGTCTTCGTGGCTGTCCACTTGAACACCTTGTTGCCGTTGGGGGCGATGCCCAGAAGGGTGGCACCGACGCCGGGCCATGAGGTGCCGACATAGTCCTTGCCGTCGCCGCCCTTTATCCATGCCCAGGTGTAAATCTGGCTGCCCCAGGCGACAGGGGCCTCGAAGAAGGCGCAAATCTCACCTTCGTTGACGGTGCAGAATGCGGGTACACCGCTGTAGACACCATCTTTCGTTTGCTCGTCGTCTTTCAACCGGGGCAGGTCGATGCCGCTGGGGTCGATGCCCTGTACATAGTAGACATAGTGGTAGCCGCTGATAGCCTTCTTCCAGTCGGTGCTGTTGGGGGTGTAGGCGGCCGCCTTGGTACCGACGACACACAGCAGTTTCTTGTCGCCACTGCCCATAATCTGTACGACATAGCAGTCTTTGGTGGACGATATATTAACAGGACGGCTCTCGTTGGTGATGCCCACGGCGCGCCGTACGGCTGCCATGTTGGCAATCTCCTGTTTGTAGGCCTGCCAGTGCTTGAGGAACACACAGGGTGTGCCGGGCATGGCCAGCAGGTAAGCGTTGGCGGCGAGGGTGTCCTTGCGGAGCGGGTCTTTCGGTGCTGACGCCGAGCGGTATTCTGTGTCGTGGTTCTCGACGAAGGTGACGGCATAGCGGCGGTAGGCTCCGCTTGCTACGCTGCTGCTCACCAGCGGCCAGTTGCCGTCGTTCTGCTGTCCCAACTTGCTCCAGTCGCCGCTGTTGGCGGCGTTGCGCACCGTATAGCGGAACTGGAAGTCGAAGGCGGCGCTGGTCTTGTCGGTGGCGTCGATCCAGTTCTTGATGGTCGTCGTGCCGTCCCAGCATTCGCCGACGGAGAACTGCGGCTGAGCCTCATTATTATATATCTTGGTGTATTCGCCACTGTAGCCCTTCACCATGTCGTAGCGGAAACCGGCGTAGCCGAAATCGTTGAGGAGCATCTTCAGATAGGCCTTGACATTGTTCTGCACGTTCTGGCTCTTATGGTCGAGGTCGCGCATGCCGCCCCAGCCCTCGCCGGTGTCGTTGTTCGACGAGAGCGAGTAGCCGTTCTGTGTGGCCCAGGTCTTGGTGGCCCCATCGTCATCGTTGGCTACGATGTCGGTCGACAGCAACTGATAGGTCACGCCGTTGTAGGTCTCGGCGGGGAAGTCCACCCAGTTCGATACGTTCTTGCGGTGGTTGATGACGATGTCGGCAATCGTTCCGATGCCTTTCGCCTTGAAGGTCTTGATCATCGACTTCAGTTCATCGCCAGTGCCAAACGAACTGTTGTAGTCGGAGAACCAGTACAGGTCGTCATAGCCCATCGATTGTCCGCCGCAGTTGGCACTCTGGGGTATCCACACCAGGTCGAAGGTCGTAGCGAGGTTGTCGGCCTGCCCTTCCAGTCGGCTCCACTGTGCGTCGGCATAGCCGTCCCAATAGAATCCCTGGAGCATGACGCCGCCATACTGCGCCGGCCATCCTTGTGCCATCATCGTGAGGGTCATCGACAGTGACAGGAAAGTTGTGTAGATTCGTTTCATATCTCTTTTGTTTATAAGAGGCGAGCCTTGGGATGGGCTCGCCTCTTGCTGATAGAATAGGATGAAAGTTTTACTTGCTGATGAAGTTGTAGCCGCCGGTGATGTCGTTGAAGATGACGATATAGTTGCCAGCGGCAATGGGGATGTCAGGACCATTTTGCTGGCCGACACCCGAGGGGAATCCGGTAGCACCCCAGTTGACGCTCCAGCCGTCGATGAGGAACTTGCCCTTCTGGTCGCCGTCGACGGTGAGGTCGGCCATCCACAGGTGGTCGCTGCCCGTGCACTTCGTCATGGCCTGGAAACTCCAGTCGTTGAACGAGCCGGCCATGCCAACTTCATAGGTAGCGGCAGGTTCTGCGGCAGCCTCGATGGTCAGTTCGTCGTTGGCGTAGTCGAGGGTCACGGTGTACCAGCCTGCTGAAGGCACGGTGATGTTGCCCGAACCGCCATCATTCTTCACGTAGCCGTTGGT
>OCTX011731268.1_pt1 | contig 12965 bp, 12 predicted proteins | sample 1539691 | NCBI WGS metagenome assembly OCTX01 (sample SAMN02144231, study PRJEB22623) | gut metagenome | biome: sheep rumen | host: Ovis aries | place: New Zealand
TGTAGACCAAGCGCAGGAACGCGAACAAAAAGAAAAAATCAACCTCAGAAAACAGGTTACTGCCAACATTGAGAGGGAGATAGACAGGCTAATAAATGAAAACAAGCTTATATTCCGAGCTGATGATGAAAAGACCATACAGCTTTTGAATGATTATAGGAATGTTGAGTTTGTAGATGGCTATTTTCCAAATTCTGAGGAAGTCAACGAGGAAACGACCGAGGGCATGACCTCACAAGAGGTCAGAGAACTATTGCAGTATACAGCAAATAAAAAGGAAATAGAACTTGAAATTCAAGTCGAAAACTTCTTTGCAAATGAACTACTGCAAACATCTGCTACCACAGAACAAATTGCTGAAACGATCAGCAATCTCAATGATAACAGAGAAAATGTTGTCGATGTGGGAGCGGAAAATTCTATCAGTCAGAACGAAGATACAGAAGAGATAACAGAGAACGTTGACGAGGACGGTTATGAAACTGTATCTGACGAAGATCAAGATGAACTGGTACTGAACAGCACAAGCTTGATTGGAAGAAATCTTGCAGAGGAAATAATATCACTGCAAGAAGATGAAGTAAGTTAAGCCAAAAGGCTAACATAAAAAATAAAAAAGAAAGAGGTTTAAGTGGTATGAGAAACACAAAAACAAACACAAACAGCATGACGAAAAAGGCAACAAAGGTGATATGGGCGATATATGCGGCTATCTCCTGTATGATAATGAGCACTGTTAGTGCTTTTGCAGAAGTACAGGGACCCACTCAGAACGGCGGTGGCGGAATTGATGCAAAAGCGGCGTGGAACTCAATTTTCGATGCTATACAGCCATTCCTTTATGGCTTAGGTGGCGTTCTGGTACTTGTTGGCGGTATAGGCATAGGGCTTGGTTGGAAGTCCGAGGATTCCGAGGGAATAACAAGAGGTGTAAGAACACTTATAGCAGGAGTTGCTGTTATTGCTGTTGTCGGCGTGGCATGGGCTTTTGTTCATGTATAATCATCAAACCGGAGGACTATAAAAGTCCTCTAATGGGTGGAAAATAAAAATTCTACCCATTAGAGAATTTTTATAAAAGAAATGAGGTAATCATAATGATAAAGAAAATCGCTACTGCTATACTTGCGCTGTCTATGACAGCTACATCGACATTCTCCTTTTTGTCGGCTAGTGCTGACAGCAAACCAGAGCCTAAAGGCGTTAAGGTCAAGGTTGATGTTCAGGGTTATTTAGCTGACGAATGGTTAGCAGAACACGATGAACTCGATGTGATTTTTGAGCATAACGGCGATAAAACATACGGGTTTCTGAATAAGGATAACAACTTTGAAAAAGAGATAGAACTTGAAGTCGGCACGGAATATAATGTGACGCTTTCGGACGATTTTGAGGGCTATGTTGTTTCATATGATGATAGATTTACACCAGAAAATGATGGTGAAATAATGATGGTAACTGTGTTACCGACAGAGGAAAAGAAAGACAATACGCTCACTGATACACTTGGTAAGCTTGCAATGAACGATGAAGAACTTTCCGAATACAGAAAGCAGAGAGAGCTTGTACAGCAGTTCATTGAACTTACTGAAAAGTATGGACTTTGTGATGATACAAACCCCTATTGGCAAACGTTGAGCGAAGAAGATAAAAAAAATGTGATTGATTTCATTATATTACCTCCTGATGGTTTTTGTGAAATGTATTGTGAAGCAACTGGTACTGGCGAAGAATATGCCGATGTTTTAAATGCTAAATATGGTGAAACGGATAACAAAACATTGAAGAAACGTTTTGCATTTAACTTTTTAATTGCAAGAATATATGTATATTGTCATGAAATGCACCATAGTAACGATGAATTTATAGAAATGTTTTGTTGGGGTACAAGCAATGATGATAATTTTGCCAATTATTATGGAAATTATGATAGTATAGTTAAACCAATACTTGACTATGACCAGAATTATTGGGATAATTACCATGAGATTCCAAATCTCTATGAAGTTTATTTGGATATTCTAAATGGTGTAGAACTTGAAGATAGTACAAATGATACATCTGATGATAGTAAAGAAGAAACATCATCTTCACAGGAGAGCGCTGTATCTGTTGAAAGTAAAGATGAAATGTCCTCTGAATTAGAGCAAAGCAGTGGAGATACTTCAAACAGCAAAACACTTGAACCGACCAAGCCTAAAAACATGATAGCAGATGGATTGAAGAACAATATAATCACAATAATACTTGCTGCTGTGCTTGGTGGTGCATTGTTGTATATAAGAAAGTTAAAGAAAAACAGCAAAAAAAAGAATAATGACTACTAATTTGGGGGATTTTTATGTATGATACGCAAACGCAAATTGCCATTATAATTGAATGGTTTTATGGTTTAATATTTAAGGATATTTTAGATTTCGGTCCGAATATGAGAGCTTTATTATTGATGAATCCTTGTGAAGCAAGTTATGGAAGTACGGAAAATCCTTTTTTTACTTTTTGGAGTTCGACAGGATCAAATATACAAGCACTTTTGTCTGGAATAGCATTGACTATGTGCGGCATTTTCTTTTGTGTTGAATTTGTAAAGACATTTTCGAGAATCGAAGGAACAACGTATGAAGCTGTTATAGGCGTTGGTTTGAAGCTTTGTTTTGCGAAGTTAGCTATTTCTCTTGGTGGAAAACTTATGGAGGCTTTCACTGCTACTGGGCATAGTATAATAACTAACATATCAACTGCGGCAAATTCGCAGAAAGTAGATTGGGCTACACAGCTAAAGTTTTCCGTTTATATTAGTAAAAGTGCTATGAGTTTAGGTATAGCTGATGGTTTTGCAGTGATAGCTATATCCTTAATTCCTCTTCTGGTTGTTAAAGTATCGTTTCTTATAGTAACTATAATGGCGTATGGCAGACTTCTTGAATTAATGCTTTATCACGCTTTCGTGCCTTTGCCTATGGGCATGATTTTCTTAGATAATGCAAGAATACCGAAACGTTTTTTTGCTTCTTATTTTGCAACTATTCTACAAGGAGTATTTATGTTCGTAGGATACTCAGTTTTTTTAACAAAGGTAATACCAATAATGCAAGATGTTAGTGAAGCAACAGCAACTCTTTCGGGTCTCACATCAAAGCTTTTTCAGGTAGTGTTATGGTGCGTTATGATGATAGTAATAGTAATGAAGTCTGGTTCATGGGCTTCAAAAGTGGTAGGTGAGGGATAATATGATAATAGTACGTATGCCAAAAGATACAAGAGAATATAAGGAACGTATGTGGCTGGGATTAACGTTCCGTCAGCTTGCGTTTGGAACTGCGGCTATGCTCCTGGTAGTGCCGCCTTATATGCTCAACAGGACATATCATTTTATGAATCAGGATATCCTGTCTTTTGCACTTGTGATATTAGCGGCACCTTTAGGGGCTTGCGGATTTATAAAAATTAACGGTATGCCCTTTGAAAAATTCTTAAAAAACGCTTTCTTTAAGGTCTTGAGATCACCCAATAAGAGATTGTTCAAGGTGAAAAACAGATGGCGCAGGGAATTGAATGAGTTGTCCGATACAGCAGAGCCGACAAAAAAAGAAAAAGACCTTATGCTGAAGAGAAAATGGGAAAAGCTTTATCTGCTTGATGAAGCTGAAAAAAACGGTGAGATCAGATGGATTGAAGATATAAAGGACAGCGAACTTGTAACGGTAAAAGACAGCAGAAAGAAAAAGGAAGAAAAGAAAATGGAAAAAGACAAAAGCAAGAAAAAAGCAAAAGAAACACCTTTACAGAAGCTTGAAAAAACTGCAAACGAGATAATCGAAAGACAGACAAGTGACCCAACGTTTCTCCCTAACAAAAAAGAAGAAAGGTTGCTCAGAAAATACAATAAATTGAAATTCTCTGAACATCAGAACGATGTAAAACAGGGAATTAAAGAGATAAAAACGAAAAATAAGAAAATGGAGAAACGTAGGAAGGTAAAGACCTACATACCTCAGACAGCGCAAGAAACCTTGCCATATCTTTATGACTACGATAACGGTTTGTTTGAGGTTGAAGAAGGAGTCTATTCCAAAACCTACCGCCTTAAAGACATAAACTTTATAAAGATAAAGGAAGAAGAACAGGAACAGCTGTTCCTTAAATGGGGCGAGTTCCTTAACTACTTTGGTGACGATATATTTTTCTCCGTTACAATAGATAATCGAATCGTCAGTGAAAGTGAACTGTTGAATAATATACATTACAAGACACGGAATGATGAATTAGATGTTCACAGAGTGGAATATAACAAAGTAATGGATATAGCTATGCAGAAAGCAAAGAAAAATATTCGTCAGCAGAAATTACTGACAATATCTCTCAAAGCTGACAGCCCATATGAAGCTGAAAAGCGCTTTTCCAGAATAGGTATGGCGATAAAGAAGAATCTAATGTCACTGGGCAGTGACGTAAAGCTTCTCAGCACAACCGAAAGGCTTGAACTTCTCCACGATAAGTTCAGAAAAGGCAAAGAGGGAACTTTCAAGATCGACTATGATATACTAAGCAAGCAGGGTCTTTCAACAAAGGATTATGTTGCGCCAACGAGCTTTTCAGCTATGAATAAGAAAGACTATTTTCAAATCTCGGACGGTTTTTATCGTTGCGTATATGTTTCCAATATGCCAACATCACTGTCAACAGACTTTATTAAGAATATAGTTGATGTTGACTTTCCAACAATGACAACTATATGCGTTGAGCCTATCGCTAATGATAAGGCACTTAAAATGGTCGGTCGCAATTACGCAAGTATGCGTAACGACCAGATAAAGTATGAGAAAACAGCTATGAAAAGTGGCTATTCTCAGGCGTTTTTACCTAGAGAACTTAAACAATCACTTGACCAAGCGGCAATACTTCTTGACGATATACAGAACAAGTCGCAGAAGATGTTTTTTGTATCTGTTTGTATAATGGTGTACGGTTCATCACTGGAAGAACTGGAAGATAATACATCACTTATAAAAAGCACGGCAAGAAAGTACACTTGCCAAATAGATAGTTTTGACTATCAGCAGGAAGATGCAATGAAAGTGACTTTTCCAATGGGTATTTCTCCTAGAAAAAAGTGCTACGTGGATAAAGCACTCACAACAGAAGCAACAGCGATATTCCTGCCTTTCTCTACGACAGACCTTTATCATAAAAATGGTTTTTATTATGGTATCAATCCGATATCGGGCAACATCATTCTTTGCGACAGAACACAGTTTAAAACACCGTCAGGATTTGTTCTCGGTTCATCGGGTTCAGGTAAGTCTTTTGCTGTTAAGAGGGAAATATTCAATATCCTTTTCAGGGATAATGAAACATCTATCATCGTTATAGACCCCGAAGCGGAGTATGTTGATTTCTGCCGTATGTTCGGCGGTGTCCCGATCAACATTTCCGCAGGTGCAGATGTTCACATAAATCCTATGGATATGTCCGTAAATTACGGACTTGATGTTAAAGATGATGTTAACACAACATCGCTTGAAATTAAGAAGAAGAAAGCCCTGGTTAAGAAGTCTGATTATATCATGTCTATCATTCAATCAATGTTGCAGGACGCTAATGGTTATATCAGTATTACTCCAGCACAGAAAACATTAATAGACAGAGCGACACAAAACGTCTATAAAGATTATCTCGAACATGATTTTGACGAAAAATATCTCCCTACCTTAAAGGATCTTCACAAGGAAATATCTTCAATGCGCTTGACGACCGAGGGGGCGGCTGAAATAGCTGATGGCATAGATTATTATGTTAATGGCTCTATGGGCGTATTTGCTGAGAAGTCAAATGTTGACTACAATAACAGATTTGTTGTATTCAATATAAAAGAGTTGGGCGAACAGCTTACACAGATGGCTTTGCTTATTATCCTTGATTACATTTGGGATAAAATGTCAAGAAACTTTACCGAGGGTAAGCGTACATACACTTATGCAGACGAGATACACGTTTTATTCCGCAACGAATATGCGGCACAGTATATTCGTCAGCTGTACAAGAGAGGACGTAAGTTTGGTCTTGTTATCACAGGTATAACTCAGGATATAGAGGATTTGTTGTCAAATCCTGTTGCAAGAGGTATGGTATCGAACTCGGACTTCGTTATGATGTTGTCGCAGAAGTCGGAAAATCTGAAACTGCTTTCCGAAATGCTAAAATTGTCAGAGGAAGAGCAGAAATTTGTTTCACAAGTACCAGCTGGAAGTGGTCTGCTTTATGCGGAACAAGTGATTGTTCCGTTTGTAGACGAGTTTCCCGAGGACAGTTATCTTTATAAGCTTATTTCAACTAAGTTTGACGATGATAAGGATACGGGCGATATACAAGCGTTTGTAGACAAACTGATCGTTGAATATAAGGAAAAAACGGAAAAGCAACTTAAAGAAAAAGAAGAAAATGATAGAATGTTTGGTCTGAATGACGAGGAAAATGAAGATATAACAGTTGCAGTTTAAAAGGAGAGTGAGAATGTGGCAGACGTAAGCCGTTCTAACGGTCAGAACAGATTTGTGAAAGGCACGGTAAGCAAACATGGATATGTGAAAACATCGGTAAATGCTTTCAGGGAGATAGGTTCACAAGCTGAAAAGGTCATGTTCTCACAACGCCGTGATGATACTGCAACGGCGTTTGTAAATGCTTCAGTAACAGCCGCAAAAACGGCTGTTACAACGGCATATTACACATATAAGACCAACAATTACTTAGGCAGTAAAATCATAGATGGTGCTGTCGGAACAGCAAAAGGTGCTGTTGGTGTTTATAAGTTTGCAAAAAATCCAGTTATGAATGACGGAGAAACCTACCGCAAGCATTTACAAAAGCATTTGCAGACAAAGGTTGTCACGAAAGTAAAAAATCTAAAAATCGTCAGAGCCATGACAATAACCAAAAACGGCGTTAAAACTGCCACAAAAGGCGCGGCAAGAACTTACAAAGTGACGAAAGCAGTTGCCAGAGGTGATATAAAAATCACTAAGGAAACGCTTGCTTATGCAGGAAAAAGCGTTGCAACGAAAATCAGCTACGGAACAGTAAGTCTTGCAAAGACAGGTTCAAAGACAGCCTTATATGGACTTAGAACAGGAGTAAAAGCTGTTCCGAGAACGGCAAGTGCCGTAAGCGGTGCGCTCACGGCAACAGGCAATGAATATCTTCAAGGCGTTGGCACAGCTGTGAAAGGTGTAGGATATGCTGTCAAAGGAGAACTGAAAACGGCTCAGTTAGCCGCTAACGGAACAAGAAGCGCAATCAAAACAGGATTTAATGGTGCAAGAAAAATCGCCACAGGCTTTAGTTATGCTAAAAGAAATGGTATTCGCAAGAGCGCAAGAAAATTAGGTAAAAGGAGCGTTAATAAAATCGAGAAGTCGGTTTTTAATCTTGTAAGAAGTCTTTTTTCTTTTGCAGGAAGAATGATAGCTACACCGACTGTGGCAGTCGTTGTTCTTATGATAGCAGGAGCAGGTGCGATAGCAGCTGCTCTAGGCGGTGCAGTTACCACTATAACAGGTGAAAATACAGATGTAGTGGTCGAGGTAATGGATTTCTTTGGCATAGACGGTGGAACAGATGGAACGGTAAGCGTAGACCCCAGCAAGGCTTGGAATGGGAACGGTGAGGTTGAGAACGCCGAAAGTGAGAAAAAGAAAACCGCAGTAAAACAAGTCAATGAGGAAGAATGGCTGATAGAGCGTATAAAGAAAACAAAGGCTGAAAAGGTCAAGGAAATAAAAAAGATAATGGAAGATGATCTCATTGAAAATGGTGGAGAATACCATGAGATACGCTTCTATAACAGCTTTACTGATATTTGTGTTCCTCTTAACGATGAAAAAGATGAAACCATTGTAAGGACATTGTATTCAGATGAACAGCTCTATGAGATAATTCAGCCAGTATTCCATAATATGCTATTGGTCAAGTACAATCTGAAACCGACAGAAAAAGAAATGACTAAACTATATGATGATATGGTTAAGGACATGATGGTCATTAAATCGGCAGAAACCAATTCAGAAAATGAGTGGATAGAATTTTGTGGCGATAGTACTCGTTATTCAATAAATGCTTCTGAGAGCCAAGCAAAAGGCGCACATACTCACTGTCATATCACACATGACAGCGGTTGTGGCAGAGTTCACGCATTGGACGGCTGTTTAAATCCCGATAAGGGCTATCATGCAGATGATGAATATGTAAACGGTGGTGGTTGTAATTCATGCTGTTATGACTATTATACTTGTATGGGACACAAGGGTGATAGAATATGCGGCATTGAGGAACACAAGCATAATGGTGATAAAGATGAAGCAGGATATCATTTTATTGATATGTGGGATAATGGTAAAACGATAAGCACTGGAATGACATACGATAACTGGAAACTAGAAGATTTTGAGGTTGAAGAACATAATGGAAAGAAAGAATTAAAATATGTCATTGTTGTGTGTAATTATACCGGTACGCAGGATTGCGAGGGACATTCTCATTCTGAATGGCACAGCAAGGACGATCCGGGGTGTTATGCGACCAAGTACCATAACGACCCGAATAACAGGAATAGCTATTCAAACAGCGATCCTCGCGTTGAACTGCACTTCCAGTGCAACGGAGCAGAACATCATTCCAAATGCAAAGGCTATATGTACTGCAAAGGTCATAAAATTGAAAAAGTATACTTTAAGTCGGTTGATGTAGATTACCTGATAGATAAATACTACACGAAAGAAATCAAACGGCTGACAAAGAAAAAAGATGATAAAACTGCTACGGATAAAGAGTTAGCAGCGTTAACTCAGTACATCGAAAATAAGCAGATAGTTGAAGAAGTAACAAGGTATACAGCTTCTCGATACGGAAGTTCGGAAAAGGGGATAGACCCGAATGAACTTAAAAACCTGAAAATCACAGATATTCATGCCAAAATTGCTTATGGTTGCGTTATGAATAAAGTACCTTACGTTGTAGGCGGTAATAGTCTGAGCAAAGGCGTTGACGATATCGGGCTAGTTTGCGGAGCATTCAGCGACAAGGGCTTTAAGCATACATACAAAGGTATTGCTGAGGGCTGTGAAATCATAAAAGATAAAGATGAAAAGGTAAAACAAGGCGATATCATATTCTATTCTTACGATGATAAAACGGATAGCATTTATCATGTGGGGGTTGCCCTTAACGATGAATACATGGTACACGCTTCTAATACTGGAACTGTGAGAGTATCGAGAATATATAGAGCGGCAGTACACATGGTAGGCAGAGTGAGTTAAAAAAGAGGTGTTGAAATCGAATGTTACGCTATACCATAATTGATGACTTAGTTATTAAATGCTCAGATGGGAGCGAAACCATATATCCAAAGGGTGCAAAGGGAAATCTCTTAGAAATATCAAGACACCAGAACGGAAGTCTTATTTTCTACTTGGATTTCGATGATGAGAAACTTCCTAATCGTTTCTTTTTTGAAGATGAAATTCTTGAACTAAAGAACAGAGGCGATGAGCCTAATGGTGTTTATCTGTATCTTAACAGGGATATTTACCGCAGCATAAATGGTGAAAGGTATTTGTATCCTAATGGACTTAGGGGGCTTGTGCTTGATATAGCAATAAAAGGTATGAGTGATAACTGCCGAAAAACTATGTATAAGCTGTACTTCGGCAACGTTGAGAAATACCCTACGGAATGGTTTGAACAGTGCTATGCAGACGACCCGGAAACGGCAATCAGAAAATCAAACTTTGCAAACATACGCTCAATGAGTAAAACAATTATATTCGATGAAAGCAAGTATACCGATAAAGAAATACATGACCCAAAAGGTGAATTGTTACTTTCAAATATCAAAAGCGAAATAAAAAACATTTTGTCTGTTAGCGGCTTTGAAATTCGTGAAACGGACGATAACAGACTTTTATTTTGGGGCGAAAGCCTATGTTTAGACAGGCATATAATTTATGCGATCGGCTTTGAAGATAGTAATATACACATTGGATATGTTTGCAAGGACAGGCTTTTTCACATAGGTCATGGCTATACTGATTTAATGGAATGGAAAGATAAGAGTGATGATGAATTGTTCGGTTTTATCCTCAGAAACGTAGAGAGTATAGAGTTGGCAGCCCTAGACGAAGAGTATACAGATTATTATGATGAAGCTATGAAAACACAAATGTTGTTTGATGATGACGATATAGAGGATATAATGGAGAGAATAGGAAAGGTGAATACATAATGTCAGAAACAGGAATAGGTATTCAAATGACACTTGAAAAAGATCAATATTTTTTATCCCATGATGATAAAATGGAATTTATTGCAAAAGGCGAGTATAAACAGGCACTTGAACAGGGGCTTGAAAAGTTTCCGAATTGCATAAAAGTACCTAAAGGCACGAAAGGAGAGTGCGTAGATATACTTGTAGACAAGCATGGCGAAAAAGGAACTATTAATGTTCTTTTTATGCTATATTTTAAGGAATATGATGTTACAGACTATGTTTCGCCCGAAAATGTAGTGGAAAAAGTATAAAAAGGAGAGTTGACTTATGGCAAAGACAAGAGAAGATTTACAGAAGAAAATATCCGCACTGGACGAGGATATCAAAAACCTTGAAAACAAAAGGGACGAGATCAACAGCAAGATAAAGAAGCTGACGGAGCAGAAAGCAAGCTTACAGAGGGAGGTTAAGGAACTGACCTTTGACGAAGCAGAAAGCGTTCTCAATCAGGCTGATGTTGATATGGATAGCCTGATAAAAGCCATAAAAAGTGGCAAGCTGGACATATCTAAGCTTAAAGAAATCTAAAAATTCTGATGGGCAGAACGGAGAATACTAACAGTGAGATATAATTTTTATTCAGATAAGGTCGCTGATGTGTGTCTTGCGCTATCAATTGACATAGTAAAAGGCAGATACAAGATAGGAGAGTATCTACCTAAAAAAGTACGATTAGCCGAAGATTACAGCGTGTCAAGACCTGTCTTTGATGAAGTTTGCGAGAAGCTAGAAAAGGCAAATGTTATTCAAAATCTCAGTAAAAATGAAAATGCTATGCTCTATGTTCCTCACAATACAAACGCCGCTTGCTATGTAGCGGACTCACTGGCACACAAACTCAGAGAGTGTAGCCGTATGCTTGAACTAATAGGTTTTGGTGCAAGAGAAGCGCGAAATCAGCTGTATCTGAAACAGATCGTAAACACCTTGCCGTTGAAGCTGGAAGAACTTGAAAAAATGGGAAAGCTTCAAATTCACGGAGAAAAGCAGGATAACGAGTTAAATGATTTGTTCGACACCAAGGTGATTGATGAAGATATAATGATAAAGACAGATGAATACAGCGATATAGTCAATGTATTACAGAAAATGTTATAAAACAAAGGATAATAGTTAAGAGAGGTAGATAATAATGCTTGAAAAGCACTTGAAATTTGGTAAATAGATTAAGGCGGTTTTAACCGCCTTTTTTTATCATTCAAAATAAATCTTTGCCCGCAAAAAAAGAAAAAATTCCAATGGTTAGAAAATTTATGGCGATTTATCGGGTTAAAAAAGGTCTAAGCAAACCCCGAAATATTCGAGAAAAATTTAAAATAGCACTTGACAAATTATGCTTTTTGTGGTATAATACATATAGAGTTAAGGAAGAGCCTTAACCATAACTTAGACCATGAAAGGCGGTTTTATTATGGAAAATATGGTAGGTAAATACGGCTACGCTTTGTGTACCGAGGACGGCAATTATCTTGAAGTTAGTACTGATAAGAAAGATGTTCTCAGGTATATATCGGAAAACGAGATAACAGGAGAACATGGCGAGTATATCCGAGAGGGCATGATAACTGAGGGAAATCTCGTAGAACTTGAAGATTGCGAGGACGTTGACATGAACTTGTACGAATATTGCAGATTTGCATTTTGAGTAGAAATGAACGTTTAGGCGGTTCACAAGAGAACCGCCTAACGACAATAAAAGATTTATAACAAGGAGTGATTAAAAATGACTATTTCGGAAATCGGTGCTATTACAATAGCTGTTGGCAGTTTGTTAGCTGTGATCGGTCTTGTTTGTATAATCAATAAATCAATCTTGCCTAATTCGTCAGAAAAAGCAAATAAGTTAGACAAAATAGGCAAGACAAGTTGGATAATAGCTGTTTTTGCTTTTGCTATTGGCACTATTCTTAGAAATAGGGGGTGAACATTTTGAATTATACGGCTTTTCTTGAAGCGCGTGAAGCTGATGATAAAGGAAGAATGTTTGATAATATTTTATGTTGGTCGAACATTCGCTTAGAAGCTACTCACAACTACATTCAAAGAATATTCCCGACCGATGAATCTTCAAGGTTTGATCGTTCGTTTGTTCCTGCAACATCCGATGATATTTCATTAATAAGGAAAAGTGAAAAGGCGAAAAATAATATAAGAAAAGCATATCTTAAAATGCTGTCATTGTGGAAACTTGATGGGGATAACTATAAAAATATAAAGATATATAGATACTGGAATAATGAAAATAACCACAACCATTTACGTATGACAAGACTTCTGAAATGTTTTAGACTAATTCAGATGAACGATGAACTCAAAGATTTTTCCAATAGACTTTCTTATCTTCTTGACCATAGCGGACTAAAGGTCAGCAAGAAAACAGAAGAATTTTGGAGAGCAAACTTTTATTTGGAGTGAGGATATGGCAAAGAAAGTAGGACAAGGCATATTCACACGTTCTGAACCGTGGGAGCGTTATTACACGGAAAAGGACGGATATATATACTACATAAGCGAGGAAAAGAACTTCACAGCTGATAAAGGTTGGAAAATAATGAAGCATGAGGGCGGCAATGAATGGGTTTATATTCTCACAAAGAAAAAGATTGGCTATCGGAAGTATGAGGGAGAGAAAGCATAT
>OCTX014526880.1_pt1 | contig 12965 bp, 10 predicted proteins | sample 1539691 | NCBI WGS metagenome assembly OCTX01 (sample SAMN02144231, study PRJEB22623) | gut metagenome | biome: sheep rumen | host: Ovis aries | place: New Zealand
TGCATTCATGATACGCCCAAGTGAGCCATCCGTTTTGTGCCATTGGTTCTCGGTCTCATATATCGGCCGGAAGATATCGGGATATTTGGCCTCATATTCACGAATGATAGCAGCGCTATTATCTGTTGAGCAATCCTCATGCACAATAGCCACAAAGCGGAAGTTGGTTTTCTGCATAACAAAGCCCTCAAAGCAATCACGCAGATATGGTTCGTGATTATACACGAGGCAATGTATGGCTACTAATATAGGTTCTTCTTGTTTCACGTTTGCTTTTAATAATTGTCGCTCCCAAGCTTGGACCAACTCCAAAACCGGCAAGCAAAATATTATTAGACTTTACAATATTTCTCTTATTATATATCCTATACATAACTATGGGAATGACGGCAAAACGGCATTTCCCGCTTTTCACAAATTACAACAATTTCCTTCTCGCGCATATAGCCGTTTTCTTAGACAAAGACTCAAGTATCTATTTATTGGCTTGATACAAAATCTACCATTAATATTAGAATGAGCTCTTCGCTATTCGACAAATTCATTCAGGGTTAAGCCATCTATACACTCACGATGTATGTAACCATCATCTTTGTAATTTTTCCCTCCGTCTACTAAAACCGAACGTAGATTATGTTTTCGTAATATATCCACGCTATCCAGTGTAAATATACCATATGTAAAAGCAAAATATGGAATTTTTGTTGGGATATCAGATAATTCTTTTTCTGAAGCAATCACACTTTGTTCAAATTGAGAAACGGATAATTCAGTAACTTTTCGATGATTCCAACCATGGGAAGCTATTGATATATATTGTTTATACACTTCCGACCATTCCTGCAAATCTTGTTTAGTTAGCAATTTTTCTGATTCTCTTTCTTGATAATGCTTCCCATCAAGATATGCAGGATTCACAAACAACGTTATTGGCACTCCATTTTCCACTAACCAAGGAACGATATTTTTTAAAGAATCCCAACCATCATCCGCAGTAAGTACAGCGTACTTTTTGCATCTAAAAATATCATGTTTCAGTTTCTCTAAAGCTTCTTCCAACGCAATGAATTCATATTGCCCTTTAAGGCGCAATATATTGCGTTTAAACTGATTTATTTGTGTCCAATCACACTCCCACATAGTTGAAGCATCAAATGTCTCGCTCACTTGATGGAAACAAAACACGCGAATTGGTTGCAACCGCAACTTCATTAGTTTTTTCTTCGCCTTATGTAATATATATAACAGCACTATTTTTAAATCACTTTCTCCACACCATTTTATTAACTATTCCTGTATAACTCTGGATAATCTTCACTACTTTGGTAGAAACATTCTCTTCTAAATAATCCGGCACGGGAACGCCATAATCACCGTTCTTATTCATATTGATAGCAGTATCAACTGTCTGCAAAAGCGATTTCTCATCTATTCCTGCGATAAAGAAACATGCCTTATCCAATGCTTCCGGACGTTCCGTACTGGTGCGAATGCAAATTGCTGGAAATGGATGACCTACAGAGGTAAAAAACGATGATTCCTCAGGCAGCGTGCCACTATCGCTGACTACAGCGAAAGCGTTCATCTGAAGGCAGTTATAATCATGAAATCCCAATGGCTCATGTAGTATCACGCGCTTGTCTAATTGGAATCCACTTGCCTCTAAACGTTTCTTACTTCGTGGGTGGCAGGAATAGAGTATCGGCATATCATATTTCTCTGCCATCGCGTTAATAGCATTGAACAATGACAAGAAATTCTTCTCCGTATCAATATTTTCCTCGCGATGCGCACTAAGCAAGATATAATTGCCTTTCTCTAACCCCAATCGCTGATGTATATCGGATGCTTCTATCTGCTTTAAGTTTTGGTGCAACACCTCCGCCATCGGCGAACCAGTGACATATGTTCGCTCCTTCGGTAATCCGCATTCTGCCAAATACCGACGCGCATGCTCCGAATACGCCATATTTACATCCGATATAATATCAACTATACGCCGATTAGTTTCCTCAGGGAGACATTCGTCTTTACAACGGTTTCCTGCTTCCATGTGGAAGATAGGAATATGCAGACGTTTAGCTCCAATTACAGACAGGCAGGAGTTTGTATCGCCGAGAACCAATACTGCATCCGGCTGAGTCTCCACCATCAAATTATAACTCTTCGCGATGATATTGCCCATTGTTTCACCTAAATCCTTACTTGCCGCCTCCATATATACATCAGGCTCGGCGAGACCTAAATCACGAAAGAATATACCATTGAGATTATAGTCATAGTTTTGACCTGTATGCGCCAGAAGTGTATCGAAATACAGCCGACATTTGTTAATCACTGCCGCCAGACGGATTATCTCAGGACGAGTGCCTACTATAATCAGCAATTTCAGTTTTCCATTGTTCTTAAAAGATGCCATATTGTTATTATTTTACAGGTTCGTAATACGTATCCGGATGCATAGGATCGAATTGCTCATTTGCCCACATGACGGTTACTAGGTTCTCTGTTTCGGAAAGATTGATAATATTATGCGTGTAGCCGGGCAACATATGTATCGCTTGGATATTATCTCCACTCACTTCGAACTCCATTACTTCATCCGAGCCGATTCTTCGCTCTTGTATCAGTCCGTGCCCACTGACAACGATAAAGAACTCCCATTTGCTATGATGCCAATGTTGCCCTTTTGTGATTCCCGGTTTAGAGATATTGACACTCACCTGTCCGCATTTCTCGGATTTCAGTAGTTCCGTAAACGAACCTCTATCATCACTATTCATCTTTAACGGGAATGCTACTTTCTCTTTAGGCAAGTAACTCAAATACATTGAGTACAACTTTTTAGCAAACGAGTTATTCGGTATCTCCGGCATTACCAGCGTCTGGGGTTGGTCATGGAATTTCTGCAACAGCTCTACAATCTCACCCAATTTCACTTTATATGTCAGCGGAGCTGCACAATATCTTCCATCTGTTTTGAAAACAGTCTCTACGCCATCAAACTCGCAATAATGTTCCTCACCTTTTAAAGCGGCTATCATCTCTTGAACCAGATCGTCAATATACAGCAACTCCAACTCTAGAGAAGGATCATTCACTGTAATTGGCAAGTCATTGGCAATGTTATAACAGAAGGTTGCTACTGCGCTATTGTAATTCGGTCTGCTCCATTTGCCAAACAGGTTCGGAAAACGATACACCAGCACTTTTGCGCCTGTCTCTTTGGCATACCTAAACAACAACTCTTCTCCGGCACGTTTGCTTCTCCCATACTCGCTATCTCCAAAACGTCCGGAAAGCGTTGCTTGCAACGATGAAGACAGCATAATAGGACAAGCGTTGTTGTGCTTACGTAAACATTCAAGCAGCGTATCCGCAAAGAGGCAGTTCCCTACCATAAACTCATCCGGATCTTTTGGACGGTTAATACCCGCCAGATTGAATACGAAATCCGCTTTGGTGCAATAAGCATCTAATTCCGCAGCAGTAGAGTCTATATCATACTCCATCACCTCATCTACCACCAAATCACCATAGCACCGCGCTTTACCATCGCGGATATTACGTAATTCAGCACACAGATTAGTACCAACGAAGCCCTTCGCTCCTGTAACAAGAATCTTCATACTATTCTGATCTGATTTCTTTCGCTTTCGCACGTTGTTCCAAGCCCAAGTCCTCGCGAATAAAACGCAGTTTGAGCAACAAAGTTTTCATACCCTCAACATCCAATTGCGTCGTGTTATGGCTATGATAATCTTCTATGGTAGAGATTTGCTCATTTCCCTCGGTAAAGAACTTATCATAATTCAAATCTCGTGTATCGCATGGGATACGGAAATAGTTTCCACAATCAATAGCCCTCGCCATTTCTTCGCGAGTTACAAGCGTCTCATAGAGTTTCTCGCCATGGCGCGTACCTATCACGCGCACCTCTGTTTCTGCATACCCAGCATCCAATCTCGCGTATGTTTGTTTAAGAGCCTCAGCCAAGACGCTGAGCGTGGCTGCTGGAGCTTTCTGAACAAACAAATCACCATTTTGGCCATGTTCAAACGCGTACATCACCAAATCAACTGCATCATCCAGTGTCATCATAAACCGCGTCATGTTGGGATCAGTAATAGTGATAGGTTTACCTTCCATCATCTGATCCACCCAAAGAGGTATAACCGACCCGCGGCTTGCCATCACATTGCCGTAACGAGTGCAGCAGATGGTAGTAGAAGCATTAGGCCCCAAAGCACGACCTTTAGCTATTGCCACTTTCTCCATCATAGCTTTACTAATCCCCATCGCATTAATAGGATAAGCAGCCTTGTCTGTGCTGAGTACTACTACATTTTTTACTCTATGCGCAATGGCGGATTCCAGGACGTTATTTGTACCCTCCACGTTTGTACGATATGCCTCCATCGGAAAGAACTCGCAAGATGGCACTTGCTTGAGAGCCGCAGCAGAGAAAATATAATCCACCCCCGGCATTACGTTATCCACCGATTGGCGATTTCGCACATCCCCTATATAGAATTTGACCTTGGGATTCTGTAAGGCATGACGCATATCATCTTGCTTCTTCTCATCGCGAGAGAATATACGGATCTCGCGGATATCGCTATCCAAGAAACGGCGAAGCACGGCATTCCCAAAAGAGCCCGTTCCGCCTGTAATCAATAATACTTTGTCTTTAAAAATGCTCATATCTTATTTCTTCTTAAATTCTGATATTGCAACTTGAATAGTTTCATCAAATTGGTTTCCAACATATTCAATAGTACATTCAGGATATAGTTGTTTGATCTCAGCGTATGGTATTTGTTTCCCTTTATTTTTCCGGCAAAATTCTTTCACTCTCTCTAACACCAATTCGTTCATTCCTTCATCCTCAAGAACAGTCAATTCCAATGGATAGCGCTCCATTAATGGCAGTGTAGGGCAAGTACGAGTCTTGCAGATATTCAAGATTGGCTTACCGCTACTGATATAGTCCAATATCTTGCTTGGCATTAAGTTATCTATTGCATTCCCCACATGCACCAATCCATCAGCATAGAGCAAAATATCATCCGCCTCTGCCGGCGGGACAGCTCCATGGAAATGTATATTTGAGATCTTATTTGAAAAATAGCGATCAACATACGCCTTATCAAATCCCATATAATTGAGCGGTCCCACAATATGCAATACTATTGGCGTATCACTTAATTGCTCCATCAAATCGAATAAATACTGCGGATGACGTATATCAGCATAGAACTTCCCTACAAATAGCAAGTTAATCTTGTCCATCTCAAAAGTATCTACTATTTTGCTTCGCCGAGGAAGTGGAACAATGTTACGTACATTAGGGAACTGCGCTACTGTCACTTTATTACCATTTACCTTGGTTGGCAGAAGCATATAATCCCGATATACTACATTTTGCATGATAATACGCGAAGCCACATTATCCCATTTTATCTCATTCTCAATTGTTGTAAAAGATGCTTCTCTATTCGAATTGTTTCCAAGCGAACCTACCGGATCTATCTTGTAATATATTACCGGTATTCGGTCTGCCACTTCCGCGGCTAATGCCAATGGATAATAGGGAGAACAGCAAGCTATCAAAGCATCATATTCATCCACATGCCGATGCAACCAAACCCGCGTTTCTAAATAGAAAGGAGTAAATTTCTTATTATTGATACGATACCATATAGAACGTGGGTGCAGAATATATCTCAGCCAATGGAAACAACCAAGGCGTTCCTTTAGCCGCTGCATTTCTTTTGCCCTATTATCCGGCTCATGGACCAGTTGAATTCCACAATATTCAGCTACTTGCTCAGCGTCATTATGGGCAATTCCAAGGACGGATACATTGTACCCTATTTTCAGTAATTGCATCCCTATACGGAATACTAATTTGGCATTTGCATCTGGAGTCGCAAATAGATCTTCTTGTAATATGAGTATTTTCTTCTTCGTCATGCGCACAAAAGTGCGCAAAGGTACTAAAAAAAAATGACATATACAAGAGTATATGCCATAATTCTTAAAAATAACTTTCATTTTATTCAAATTTCGCCAAAATGCACTGGATTAGGATCAGAGATACCGGTTATTTTGGCTAAAAATAGATTGACTCGGCGATTATAGAGGGTCATTGTAACCAGAGGAATATTGAGCAATGGATGACGCAGCAGGAATTGGTCTACACGTTTTCGCATCCAATGGTTTCCCCACTTCGCTTCTTCGCGACGATAAGCCACGTAGAAGCGCACATCATCCCATAACCAAGTCCAGCCTCGTTTGATTTCATATTCCGAAAGCGGATATTTTGCTTTATCCGTCACCGTATACTTACTGATGCCCACCTTCTTCGTCACCACTTGGCTCAGATGCTTTACCTCGCTGCCGGTGACCAGCACATTCGGGATTGCATAATAATGGAGCGTCTGCAGTTCGTCATCATCGGCGGAATAGAAATCAAAGGTCTCGTCGAATAGTCCGATAGCCTTAAACACCTTGCGTTCCCATACAAAGCACCATGCCGCAAAATGGCGTTTATTCTCCCATCCTACCGCATATTCCTTTTCAGTTGCTATCTCCTCCGCCATCATAGGATACGAGCTATCTACCGGAGAGAAACACATGAACCGCGGATGTTCTTTTTTCACCTTCATGATTGCACTCCACCACCCCTTTTGGAAGACGATATCGTTATTGCAAAAGGCTACAAACTCTCCGCTCGTCTGCTCCAACCCGATATTGAAAAACCGATGGAAACCGAATTTCTCCTCCGGCACCATTACACATACTCGAGAGTCATAGGTGTAGGACGCCTCTCTATTGCTTTCGATAAGGAGTACTTCAAGTTCTCCATCCGCCCAATTCTCGGAGGCTGACAACGACTCTATCGCCCTGCAGTTCATTTGATAGACTTCCTCGTCTATGGCGTAGGATAATATGATTACGGATAATTTGGGCATCCTACAAATATTTCTTCAACGACAACGCCGGTTTCTCAATAATACTCCATGACATAAACGCTACCGGTAATGCGATTACTATGGTTAATGCCATAATCATTCTCGGAGCTACTCCCGGAATGGAAGCTATAATCATTTGTTGAATGGGAAAAGCATAAATATATGTCCCGTACGACAAATCGCCTATGCGTTTGAACATATCGCTTATCGGTTGCCAATACATCTCGCCAACCATGATAAAAATCACGGATACGCATAGCATGACAAGTGGAGTTATATTTACCGATGTATGTACGTACGTATGTGCTACCATAAAAATGACGCTCATACTCGTACATACACCTATGGTTACCCACCTTGCTTTATCTGTATAAATACACTTACGGATTTGCAGCAACATATCCGCAGCGAAAAACTGAGCAAAACGTGCAAACGAGTTTACCCCTATACTACATATATCCGTATGCGCACACTTATCGGCAAAGAAGATATTCTTTGCTAAACACAATGCTAGTGCTAATGTAGTTAAACCAATTATCACTGGTCTATATTTACGTACAAAAAAAAACGCTATAATCAACAGATAGAGTGAAAACTGAGGGGCTAATGTCCATAACGAACCATTCACAGTCGCCATATAATTATTCTCAAAGACACCCGGTATGTCCCACTGAATCGGATATAACGCGAAGTTGTTCCATATAAAAGAATACGTCTCTTTCTGATGCCAATACCCAACTTCTCCTGTATAGAAAAACGAACACGCTATTACAACAACTATCAAGCACACCAACAATGCAGGAAAGATCCTTAGACATCGTTTTGCAAAATAAGAGAAGATATTCTTACTTGTGACTAAGCTATTGAGAATGAAGTATCCGCTTATCGTAAAGAACCCACATAATCCGATGTCAGATGCAATCATCATATGTGTCAACCGCAACAATGGCTCACTATCTCGCAGTCCCACTAATGCGTACGAGTGTGACACGATTACCAACAGCGCACACAACAAATGCAATATGTCAAAGTTATTATTTCTCAATGTTTCTTAAACATCCGAAATGGCTTGAGCAACCATTTGCCGAGACGATAGGCCTTGGAGGAACTGGTTTGAAAAAGTTGTTTCTCGGTATTGTGGACACCATTAAGTATGGAATTCGCATATCCAGTTATTTGTTCATCAAGGAGTTTTTTTACTTCATCGTTTTCTATCAAGGGGAACAACTTAGAAATTGCGATTAACCATTGTACCTCAGTACGATAAGGCTCTTTATTCCCGCTCCAGACACCGACACCCTGTCTATATACAGCCATATAACCTGGCAATTTGCATATATTGCCATATTCTGCATATAACATATGCGATAAATAATCCCCTACTCCGAGTTTACCAAGTTGCGACATCTTTTCACTCACCTCCGGTTGATATCTATAAAGAACGGAAGGAGTATGGATATAGTTTCCGATTCTTGCCAAGTCATTTATAGTTGTGATTTGTGGTACTTTCGTTAGGGTATCCGGATATTCCTCTCCAGTTCTCTGATCATGCACCATTACCGGATGGAAACAAACAGCACATTCCGGATGGGATTCCATATAATCCACCTGCTTCTGAAGTTTATACGGATCCGTCCAATAGTCATCTCCTTCACACATGGCGATGTATTTGGCACCAGTGGCATCAATGGCTGCATTCATGATACGACCTAACGAACCATCCGGTTTGCTGTATTGATTCTCTGTCTCGTAAATTGGACGGAAAATATCGGGATATTTGGCTTCGTATTCGCGGATAATAGCAGCACTATTATCCGTAGAGCAATCTTCATGGACAATCGCCACAAAGCGGAAGTTGGTCTTCTGCATCACAAAGCCTTCAAAACAATCACGCAGGTATGGCTCGTGATTATAGACCAGGCAATGAATTGCGACTAATATAGGTTCTTCTTGTTTCATAACATCTCTTAGCACATCGGACCGGCCAATGTGTGCCATTTAACTAATCTGTCAATTAAAATTATTCCATCCCAAGGCATTTCGAAATTAAGCATACGGCCGATAAGGGGGAAACGCATTGCGCCTCGTACTGCGGCAGACGAAGCAAACAGTTGCATACGCTCAGAGACGCTGGAAATACCGATGGTTTGGATATCTTCGTTTACAAAGGCGAGTGCATCATTGATGTCATCCACCACATGCACAAATATCACTCGGGAATAGACCGGTTTGTGTGATGCAGGTTCTTCGTCCAAGAGGATGGTATAAGACATAGTATCCGAACCATATACTTTTCCGCAGAAGTCATAGACACTACGAATGGAATGGATAGCAGAAACCTGCTCGGCTGACATTGCCGGTTTGGGGATTTGTAATTCCGTTTTACGCATCGCCTCCGTCAGTAACTCGCAGAATTGTTCCGGAGATACAGCTCCGTTTCGCTCTATATACAGGTTATGCGGAGAAGCACATCCTGTTTGGTCGAAGATGGACACATCTACTGCGACACGACGCGCCAGTTTGCGTGCTTCTTGTTCTTCCTGCAAATCTTCACGCGCAATGACAGCCATGGAGAGTTTCGGGCCGAATATGACCGTCTCTGCATCATACCGAGATGGATAGGAAGCCACTGTTTCTACCGCTTCTCGTCCGCCCCATGCGATACGCACATCAGCCGAAGCGGACATCAGTTGCGCCACATCGTCTGCCGTTCGGGGGAAATACACCACGGCAATCGTACGCAGTAAGTCTTCTCCTTTTATAACGCGTCCATCCGCACACGTGTACGCGATTCCCTCAAATGCCGTTAATAACAAGCGGAATACCCCCTCGTCATTCTTCGATACTTTCAGCAGGTTGCTGTTCTTTGTCAATATCGCCTGTACCAATGCAAACAGGCCTAATATCTGCACGTTTCCAGCCAGCCAATGGCACACCAAACCTCGTGCATTGGCACGCATTTGGTGTTTCTCGCTATCCGGCATGGATAACCAACCATCAGCATATCGGATATTACCTCGCAGCCCTAAATTAGCTACACGGCGAAGATTATTCTCAGCGCACCAAGTAGAAAGGAATAGTAATCCTTTATCTTTGAGTATCTGATATTTATGTTCGCTCATCCATCGCTTAGCAGCCATGTCTATCAACCCTATCAATCCTTCTACCGGTTGCTCTCGTAACCAAACCTGCGCGTCTCGCAAAGAGGTAATTATCTCTTTTAATTGCTCTTTAGGTTCTGTAGTTGTTAACTCTTCGCCATGATATGATTGCACATCGAGACTATTAACTCTTGTCCCTTCATTATTAACTTGTGCTGCGAACGTTAACTTATTAGCCAGAATATCTCCGCAGCCGCGAATCTCTGCCTTCTTCAATCGCCCAGTAACTACAAAACGCGTACCTCCTCGCCCGCAAGGACATGGCTCATCCAAGATATAGCCCAAATCATCCGTTAGCACAGCATTACCGGGATAAGAATGCGGCACAGGACTGATGAACTCCAACATTCCTTCTTTGCCTGCTGGGAGCATTTCGCGCGTCTGCGTGTCTCGCACGAGTACGCGAACATAATTACTTGTATGCTTACATCCACACGGGCAATCAGGATAATTCAGCCCCATCTGTTCTGTAAATCCATATATATCCACCACATCTGTCGGTTCTATGCCGAACACTTCCGACAACTGTTTGTTGAAAAGGGATTTTTCCACTTTCTCGCTCTCCAATTTCTTCCATCCCCCGATATGGATAATTTTGGAACCTTTGGGCAGATGCAGTTTGGTCTCTGACGCTTGCAACGCTTTCAGTACTTGTGAGTAGAGAATATAGGTAAATCCAAATACCACTACCGGTTGCTCTGCAGGAAGAGTTTGCAAGTATTCCTGCATCGCTTGCACATCGAAGTAGGATACTTTTTTCTCGTTTGCTTTTAGGAAATAAGCCGCTTTAGAGGCAAAGTTCAAATAACCGGTGATAGCTGCAAAACGTGCACCAAGTAGAGCCTTGAACTCCGAACGAGGATCTATATCCATTACCAAGAAAGGCTTGCGCTCACGTCCAATGACTTCCTGCATCACTTTGACCATTGCCTTAGCTTGACGACGTGATGTCTCTTTATCAACCACGATAGTACTGGGCGTGCCAGATGTAGCGGAAGATTGTAACCGCAGACGAATATCCTCTTTCGGCACAGATGCCAACGAGAATCCCAATTCCTTAAACACGCTAACTGCAACAGGAGGTATTTGCACGATGTCCGTTAACGGCAAATGCGGATCAAAACCTTTGCGATTGCAGAACTGCCGATATGCCTCATTATGGTCATAATGAAACTGCAGTTCTTCTAGCAAAGCCTGCATATACAACTTATCCGCCTCTGCGGATTGCTCATACGGAGGCATAGATAATAATTGTGCGGTAATATATTCTTGTTCTTCCATAATCTTCGAGTTAGCTATTCTCTTTCAACTGCAAGCGTTGTATTTTTCCTGAAGAGGTTTTGGGTATCGTATCTACCCTGACTATCTTCTTTGGCCATTTATAGTTCTCCAACTGCGGACGGATGATATCCATTATCTCCTTGTCCGAGATGGGCTCTTTCTCTACAACGAACGCTTCCACCACTTCACCCATTACCTCATCATGCAAGGCGCGGCAAGCACTTTCTTGTATCTGAGGAATAGCATTCAGGCAGTCTTCCACCTCCATCGGACTTACTTTTTCGCCGCCAACATTAATCATCTCTTTGATCCGACCTTTGATGTAGATGTCACCATTTTCGTCTTTCCATCCGCTGTCTCCCGTTCGGAAATAGTCGCCATGGAAATCTTGCGCGATCCGTTCAGGTGATTCGTTCCAATAAGATTGCGTCACATGCTCGCCTTTTACGCATATCTCTCCATCTATAATTTGAATATCCGTATTTGGTGCCGGCTTACCAATGGACGATAGATTATTAGCATACTCATGAAACTCCATGAACACACTGCGCGAAGCTTCTGTCAATCCATAGTGCATACAAATACGCGTCGTAGGGAGCCATTCTATCAGCAGTTGTTTTTCCTCTATCGGCATAAACGAACTACCTATCTCAATATAGTGTAGTTGATCAGCATAGTTGCGTATCTTATCTCGGCTCATTCGCTTGAGAAACTGCCAGCTGGCTGGAACCATACCAAATCCGGTAACGTGATTCGTTTCCGTTGCAATAAAAAAACGTTTCACGTTGGCAAAAGAGCCAAGTAGCACTATCGTGCCTCCTTTGGATAGCACACAGCGTAGACGACCTAATCCGAACGAATGGCTCACCGGCAAGGCTAATAGTTCTATATCATCCTCCGTATTACCAATATATTCATTGATATTACGAGCTGCGGCAGCTAAGTTTTGATGCGTCAGGACCACTCCTTTAGGTGCTCCGGTCGTACCTGTAGTAAAGAGCACATCTGCCATTCCCAGTGATGGTATTCCTTCCGAAATGACATGCTCTATATATTTCCTGCGAGCCGGTTTCGTATCCGGATCAATAGGGACGCAAATGCCGCCTGCTATATGTGTTCCGAAATACTGATACACGAAATCAATATTACCAGCAGCAGACAAGATGATACGCTTACCTTGATAGAAAGTAACGTCATCTTGCAACGATTGCGCCAGCTCGCAACAATGCTCCCAAAGTTCACAATAAGTGACCTTGGTTTCACCACTAATCAACGCTACCTTGTCTGGTATCCGTTGCGCGTTTAGCTCTATTTGCTGTTCTATAGTCAGCATTATTGTACTAATTTTCTTGACCAATTGACATTCTCTCTAACCACATCGCCACCGGCTATTACTGGTGCCTTGTAATCCATATAAGACTTTCGTAATTGCTGACCTGCACCTAAAACTGCTCCATCCGGTATTTCGGTTCCTTTAAGCACAATATTTCGTGCTCCCATCCATACATGGTCTCCGAATTGCACGCGTTTTGTACGCCCCCCCCCC
>OCTX011850144.1_pt1 | contig 12964 bp, 11 predicted proteins | sample 1539691 | NCBI WGS metagenome assembly OCTX01 (sample SAMN02144231, study PRJEB22623) | gut metagenome | biome: sheep rumen | host: Ovis aries | place: New Zealand
CGACGCCAATTTCATGCCGTGTCATCAAACGGTCAAGCGAAACATGGAACCAAACGGTTACTATTTCGGCAGGTTCTGAGCAAGGCATTCGTGTCAATATGCTGGTACAAACAGCCGAAGGTATGGTTGGACTGATCACAAAGGTTCAGCAGAACACAAGTACCGTTGAGCTGTTAACCAGCGAAGATATGACTAACGATATTGCTGTGAAGATTTCCATGGAGGACGGAACGACAACTGAAGGGGTCATTCAATCCTATGATGTCGAGAGGCATGAATATCGTATGGCCCTGTTTGATAATAGTGCAGAAGTTGCTGCCGGACAGTCGGTAGCCACCAGCGGAAAGGGTGGTAATTATCCGGGAGGCATTTATGTCGGAACAGTTACGGATGTGGAACGAAATGACAGCGCCATCATTTCTACGGTCTATGTGCGGCCGGTTTCTAATATGATGAGTTTTGATTATTGTCTGGTTATTGGTGGCGGCAGTGAGGAAAAATCATGAAAATAAAAACATTGTTTGCGTTTTTATTTCTGATGGCTGGTTTTGATACATTGCTGATCTATCTGTGTCCGGTGGATTTTTCTTTCCGCTCGATGTCTTTTGTGCCACATACTGCTTTTTTGGCTTTACTGTTACTGGTCAATGACAAGGAATCATTGGATCGTATCTTGATCTGCTTGTTTACAGGAATTGTCTATGACTTTTGTTTTAATTCCAGTTTTCCTATTTCCACGATATTGTTTCCGTTGTTTGGATATATTTTGGGCGCTTTACCAAAGGCAATACGCGATAATGTTGTGACTTTTTTTATCAGCTGCGTTTTGTGTATCTTTTTACTGGATCTGCTTCCGTTTTTGTTCTGTAAAGCTGTTGGTGTGATCCAGGTGCGCTTCTGGACATGGATCTTCCATGTGGAACTGACAACGTTGATTTTTCATGTTGCAGTATTGATCGGATTGTATTTTCTGGTCGGATATATGGAGGATGTCGCTTTGCGCCGTCAGCAGAAGCGAAACGAACAGGAAAGAGACATGTATCGAAGAATACGATCTGCAAGGAGATGAGCTGGCTCATTTCCTTTTTTTATGCAGAAAGTATGCTAAAATAAGAGGACAAGAAAAAAGGTGAGACAATGAAAAAACTATTATTGCTTGATGGGAACTCCATGTTATTCCGAGCGTATTATGCCACATTATACACAAGAATGATGTCGACTTCCAATGGGATACCGACCAATGCCGTTTTTGGCTTTATCAATATGATGAACAAAGCCCTGGAGCTTGTACAGCCGGATGCTGTACTTGTTGCTTGGGATGCCGACGGCCATACATTTCGAAAAGAAGAATATGAACCTTATAAAGGAACAAGGAAGCCGCTGGACGATGAATTGATCGTTCAGTTTCCGATTGTCCGGGAATTCCTGGATGCCGCCGGAATCAAACGATTTGAAATACATGGTTATGAAGCGGATGACGTCATCGGAACGATGGCCAAAGACTGTCCGGATGTACAAACGACAATCCTGACCAGTGACCGCGATCTTCTTCAATTGATCGATCCGACGACCAATGTGCTTCTGATGAAAAAGGGCCTGACTGACATGGAACTGATGGATGAAGCAGCCTTTGAGGAAAAATACGAACTGAAACCGTTACAAATAATTGATATGAAAGGGCTGATGGGAGATGCCAGTGATAATATTCCGGGGGTGGCCGGTGTGGGTGAAAAGACGGCGATCCGCCTGTTGAAACAATATCCAAGCGTCGAACAGGTCTATGAAAATATTGAATCAGTAAAAGGAAAACTGAAAGAAAAACTGATCAAAGATAAAGACAATGCGTTTTTATCCAAACATCTAGCTACGATTTATCGGGAAGTACCTTTGCCGTTTGCGTTGGAAGACTGTCGGTTTGAAGAAATAGCCGATGGGGTCAATGATTTTTATTCAAAATATGAGATGCGTTCTTTTTTGAAAAAACAGACAACCTCTGTGAAAACAGAAAGAAAGGCACTGGATACGGATGTTTGGAAGGCCACCGAAGATTTATTACTGCCTGTCTGCAGCGTACAACCGTTCTTATCCCAAAAATTATATGGTTTTGTCGGTTTGGATAAAGAGGATGTTTACTATCTCCCTCTTAAGAATGCTAAAACTGATCCGGCATTTTTGCACTATATAGAAACACGGCCTGTCGTAACTTGGGACGGCAAGGAATTGATGCATCTGATGAAACGTCATAATCTGCCGATACCGAAGATCAGTCAGGATCTGCATCTGGCCGGATTCCTTTTACATTCGCAGGCTACCGATACGGATGCATTGATCGAAGCATTGGATATTCGTTTGCCGTTCAGCTTTCATGATCTGACCAAAAAGGCAAAGAACGTACCGGCTAATGATCCGCAGCGTCTGAAACAAATGTATCAGACCCTGATCGTTGAACTGGATCGGATCCGGGAGAATATCTTCCAAGAGCTGAAAGAACAAAATCTTTGGAATCTCTATGAAACGATTGAGAAACCACTGGCTCCGATTCTTTATCGGATGGAAACTGAAGGAATCCATATTGATGAAAAAGTTCTGGATGAAATCAGTGTGGATGTACAGACAAAGATGAATGATTTATCCAGTCAGATTTATGCATATGCAGAAAAAGTGTTTAATATTAATTCACCGAAACAACTGGGTGCTGTCCTGTTTGATGATCTTGGATTGAAACAGCCTGGTAAAAAACGTTCGACAAGTGCCGATGTATTGGAAAAACTGCAGGGACAACACCCGATCATCAGCTGTTTGCTGGAATACAGAAAATATGCCAAGATCCAGTCTACATATATCGAAGGCTTGAAAAAACACATTCAGCCGGATTCCAAGATCCATACATCTTTTAATCAGACGATGACGCAGACAGGCCGTTTATCGAGCAGTGATCCGAATCTGCAGAATATCAGTGTACGAGATGAACAGGGCAAGGAAATCAGAAAAGCCTTTACGGCGGAAGAAGGTTTTGTGCTGTTGTCGGCTGATTATTCGCAGATTGAATTACGGATGCTGGCTCATATGGCCGATGAAACCCATATGATCGAAGCTTTCCAACAGGATCAGGATATCCACAAACGGACGGCTTCCCTGATTTTTGACTGTCCGATCGAACAGGTAGATAGTTCCATGCGAAGAGCAGCGAAAACGGTCAATTTCGGGATCGTTTACGGACAGACGGAATTCGGACTGGCTAGTCAGCTGAACATATCGAGGTTGGAAGCTCGGGAATTTATGAATTCTTATTTTTCAAAGTATTCCAATATTCATCAATATATGAATTCGTTGATTGCTTTCTGTCAGGAAAATGGATATGTGGAAACCCTGTTCCATCGTCGGCGGATGATACCGGAGATCAAAGATAAGAACTTCATGACTCGTGAATTCGGAAAACGGGCAGCGATGAATGCACCAATCCAGGGAAGTGCAGCCGACTTGATCAAGATTGCTATGATCAAAGTCGATCAGGCTATGAAGGAAGCTGGCGTACAATCAAAAATGTTGCTGCAGATTCACGATGAACTGATCTTCCTGGTTCCGAAACCGGAATTGGAAATGATGAAGAACCTGGTGAAGGATACTATGGAATCAGCTATGGAACTAAAGGTACCTTTAAAGGCTTCTCTGGCTTATGGTCAGACATGGTATGAGGCGAAATAATGCCGGAAGGACCAGAGGTACAGGTCGTTATATCGACCCTGCAGCAACAGCTGACCCATGCCTGTATTCAAGATGTAGAAATCCGTATGGACAAGCTGATCCAAAATATGGAGCCGGAAACATTTGCCCGTGCTTTAAAAGGACAAAGCTTCCGTCGGTTTTACCGGATTGGAAAGTATCTTGGATTTGAAACAGATGACTACGACTGGATCGTACATCTGCGCATGGAAGGGAAATTCTATATTTATAAAGAAAACCCGGATATAGACAGCCATGTGCATGCCGTTTTCTACCTGGAGGATGGCAGGATCCTTTGTTATCATGACACAAGAAAGTTCGGACGTATGGCTTTGTATCCCAAGGCACAGCACAAACGCTCGCTTCCGGTTTTCGCAAAGATCGGAAAAGATTTTCGAGATCCGTCTGTCGATCCGCGGGAATTGTATCGGCATCTTCATCGATCGAACCGTCCGTTAAAAGCAGCATTGTTAGATCAGAGTATTCTGGCAGGGATCGGCAATATTTATGCAGATGAAATTTGCTTCGCATGTGGCCTGGATCCACGCAGCCGATGCTGTCGAGTATCCAGAAAAGATTGTGAAAATATCGTCCAAGCGATGCATGAAATCATGGAAAGGGCAGTAGCGGCCGGAGGAACAACCATTCGGTCATATACATCAAGTCTGGGTATTACCGGACTGTTTCAACTGGATCTGGATGTCCATGGAAAAAAAGGACAACCGTGTCCGGTTTGTCAAAGACCGATCGATAAGATCGTGGTAGCGCAAAGGGGAACGTATTTATGTCGACATTGCCAGAAAAGAAAATAATCGGAATCACCGGATCGATGGGGTCTGGAAAGAGCCAGGTGAGCCTATACCTTGGAAAACAATATCCGGTATTGGATCTCGACCGGGTCAATGCACGATTGCTTGAGCCTGGGCAAAGTGGATTTATCCGCCTTCAAAAAAAGCATCTGATTTCTTTATTAGGAGACGGAACGATAGACAAGATCAAACTGGCTGAAGATATTTTTTCCGATTCTTCCACAAAAAAGGAAGTGGAGGAAACTTTGTATCCTTTGATCATTGAATCTATGCACCACTGGATCGATCAGCAGACCGCACGTCTGGTATTTGTAGAGGTGCCTCTTCTATTCGAAAACAATATGCAGGATGATTTCGATGCGGTATGGTGTGTTGTATGTGAACAACCCTCTGCCATCGAACGTTTGGTGTTGTATCGTGGTTTTACGCCGGAACAAGCGCTAGCTCGTCTGCAGTATCAGATGTCACCGAAAAAAAAGTGCGCTTTAAGTCAGGTTGTCATTCATAACGATGGAACGTTACAGCAGCTTGAGCAGCAGATTGCCAGACTGGTAAGAAAGGAGGAGGCTGCTTTTGAGTAAAGATATACATATCATTCAGATGGCGGACGCTCCCTTTAACAATGGCGCTTCACTTTATCTGCTTTATTATCCACTGATAGGAAAAGACGCTGCAGTACTTTACTCGATCTTCTGTTCGTTATCCAATCAGACATTATCTGTTCAGCAGATGTTGCAGACCGTGCAAATGAACGAAGCGCAATTTATTTCGGCACGAAAGAAACTGGAGCAGTTTCAATTGATTAAAACGTATGAATCGGATCATCAGCTCATACAGGTATATCCGCCAATGGAGGCCAATGCCTTTTTGACCAACGATACATTTAGCCGTATGTATCTGATGACAGTCGGTTCTTCGCATTTTGACCGTATGAAGTTGCATTTTGTCAAACAGGATCCAGTGGATGGATCGATGACCAATATCAGTGAACCGATGGATGTTTCAATGCTTAATACCTGGAACGAACAAAAGGAAATTACGTACATGCGTTTGCGACCAGGGCCGGAAGAGGCTTTGAAAAAATACAATTTTGATTTTGAGGAGTTCTTCAAGGGCATGGATCATATTTTTCCGATCCGGTTACGCACTCGGGAGAATCTGAAACGTATAGCCGAGTTGGCTGATCTTCATGGCATCCGTGCCAAAGATATGAAGAAGTATGTAATGCGTTCTACTAATCCGGCAACCGGAAAGTTTGACCCGGAAAAACTAAAATCTATGGTCTTTGCCAATCAGACAGTGGTGCGAAAGACAGAGGACCCGTATTCGCTGTCCCCTGTGGAATTCCTGGTGGCCAGACGTAATGGTGCTCCGGCATCCAATGCCGACCGGCGATTGATCGAGCGTTTGTCGAATGAATATGGATTCGATCCAGGCGTGATCAACGTCCTTATTGAGTATACATTACAGCAGACCCAGCAGAAGTTTCCGAAAGCATATGTCGAAAAAGTAGCTTCAACCTGGAAAGCACAGAACATACAAACCAAAGAGCAGGCTTTGGAAAAAATAAAAAAACCGGTGGCTCGACAGACGTGGTATAACGATCACCGGGAAGTTGAGCCAAGTGATGAACTGGTAGAGCAGATTCGCCAGATGCAGGATAAACTGAAAGGAGGCAATCATGGATAAGATGCATGTACCCAATCAGCATGATGCAGTCACCGAAAAAAAACGGAAGGATCTGATTCGGCAGATTCTTTCTTATACCTTTGTCCGTGACTTCTTATCCGCACACGATCTTCCGGCTTCTTTTGTTGGAGATAATCTTGTCGAATTTTCAAACTGGGTCGATGCGATACGGCGCTGCGAAGCTTGTCAAGGACTTCCATTCTGTCGCCAGAGCTTTCGCGGACATGTTTACCATCTGATGATGGACGATGGATTTGTAGAAGAAACGTATCGGCCATGCCGGTATCAAAAGGAGCTTTCTAATCAATTGAACCATCAAAAACAGTTTCGTTATTCGCATATGACCGAATCAGAATATCTGATCGATCTAATGAATATTGACATTAGCCAGGAGCATTCCGAAAGTTATTTAAAGGCTTATGGGTCTGTTATATCTTCATTGGCTGATGATCATAAAGGCATTTATCTGTGTGGACAGGCCGGGGTTGGAAAAAGCTATCTGATGAAAGGTGTCATCAATTATTTTGCCAAACAAGGACAAAGTGTCAGTTTTGTGAAGGTGCCTTTATGGGCTTGGGAAATAAAAGAATCTTTGCGGGATGATCAATTACGCAGACAGTTTAGCCGGGCCTTGTTAAACAGCGATGTAGTTGTTTTGGATGATATCGGTGCAGAATCTATCAGCGCCTGGTTTTTAAATGAAATCTTGTTTCCGGTACTGGATCAGCGTATGGAACAAAGAAAAAAAACATACTTTACATCCAACTATACATGGGATGATCTGAAGGAACGTTATGGTACAGCGGAAAAAAATGGGCAAATTGCAGCGGACCGTGTAATGGAGCGGATACGAACCTTAAGTGATATGGTTTTATTGATTGGAAAATCAAGAAGAGCTTAAAAACAATTGTTATATCAAAAGTGAATAATCCTTTTCAAAATTTATAAATAGGAGTAGAATAAATATATACAAAATAAGGAGGAAATAATAATTATGTTAGTATCTGCTACAGAGATGATTAACAAAGCGCATGAAGGACATTATGCGATCGGTGCTTTTAACATCAACAACATGGAATGGATCAAAGCAATCCTGTTGGGATGCGAAGCTAAAAAATCACCAGTTATGTTAGGTGTATCTGAAGGTGCCGGAAAGTACATGTGTGGTTTTGAAAACGTCGTTGCGATGGTTAAAGGCATCCATGACTATTTAGGAATCACTGTACCGGTAGCTTTACACTTAGACCATGGTACATATGAAGGAACGCAGAAGGCTATTGCTGCTGGATTCACTTCTGTAATGTTTGACGGAAGCCACTATCCATTTGAAGAAAACCTGGCTAAATCAAAAGAAATGATCGAATTAGCTCATTCAAAAGGCATTTCTATCGAATGTGAAGTTGGTGGAATCGGTGGAGAAGAAGATGGTGTCATCTCTGCTGGTGAATTAGCTGATCCGGAAGAATGCAAGATCATTGCTGATTTAGGTGTTGATTTCCTAGCTGCCGGAATCGGTAACATCCATGGAAAATATCCGGAAAACTGGGCTGGTTTAAGCTTCGAACGTTTAGCAGAGATCCAGGAATCTACTAGTGGAAAACCATTAGTATTACATGGTGGATCCGGAATTCCTCGTGAACAAGTTAAGAAAGCTATCGAATTAGGTGTTTCTAAGGTTAACGTTAACACAGAATGCCAGTTAGTATTTGCAGATGCAACTCGTAAATACATCGAAGCTGGAAAAGATCTTGAAGGTAAAGGATACGACCCTCGTAAATTATTGAAACCTGGTACAGATGCAGTGCAGGCTTTAGTAGAAGACATGGTTGAAAACTTCTTCGGTTCTGCAGGAAAAGCTGAATAATTCCTTACTCATAAGGAGGACGGATTGTCCTCCTTTTTTTGTGAACACAAAGTGTCTTTTTTGATTATTTACAGAATCAATTGACATTTCGTCTTTTCTTAAGCTTATAATAAAAGAGACCGGGAGAAAAAAGTGAAAAAAGATCATACAAACTGGAAAATTATCATACAGGATCTCCGTGAACTGATCATTAATTATTTTCGTAATGATATCATGAAAACGGAACTGTCTTTATCTGTGTCATTTGGAATCAACATACTCTATGCTGCTTTTAAAGTTGTCATGGGATTGTTCTTTCATTCCTTATGGTATTTGACCATAGCATTATACTATATCATTCTTTCGGTTACTCGTTTTCATCTGATTCGTTCTTTTATGGTGGATGGAAGTTTACGTATGGGATACCATCGAGAAATTACCACCGGCATTCTTTTACTGGGACTGAACGTTATATTGATGGGAATGACAATTTTGACCATCAGTAATCAAGTAACCTTGATCGTACCTGTCGGTTTTATCTATGTGACGATTCTGTATACCATCTACTGTTTTGTTGACTGTATCACTAACTTTGTCCGGGACAAAGGAAAAACAGATCCGATCCATACCACCAGTAAAGCAATCATTCTGGTTACGGTCTTTATTTCTGTATACTGTATGCAAATCTATCTTCTGCAGAAGTTCAGTACTGATATTCTTTTTAAAAACCACATGAATGGACTGACAGGGTCCGCCGTCGTTATACTGATCAATTTGACTGGGTTGTACCTGGTGATCCGAGGTATTTCCCATCACAGAAAGATCGAATGGTAACAATTATCGTAAATCATGTGATTTTCGGGTTCCAACTTTTCAAGGAACGTCTTTCGTGATACAATCAGAATGTTTACGAAAAAACAACCTTAACATATATTTTAGGGGGGATAGTATGGAGAAAGTTATTAAGATCGAAGGTGGGCATCGTTTAAAAGGAACAGTTCGGATCAGTGGATCTAAAAATGCAACCGTTGCGTTGATTCCTGCCTGCGTTTTATCAAATCAACCGGTTACTATATACGGGGTACCGGAGATTTCCGATGTTAAGTCTTTGATGGTATTGTTGGATGAATTAGGGGTAAAGGTAGAAGAAAGAGAAGAGGGGACTCTGTATATCGATCCGACCCATATTCAGAACACGCCGCTGGTATCATCAGCAGTGACAAAACTGCGCGCTTCCTATTATTTTATGGGAGCTTTGTTAGGGCGTTTTGGTCATGTGGAGATTCGCATGCCAGGTGGATGCTATCTAGGTCCCAGACCGATCGACCTGCATCTGAAAGGCTTTGAAGCGTTAGGGGCTAATATTAATTACGAAAACGGATGTTATATACTGGATGCGGATGAGCTGGTCGGTACCAATATCTTCTTGGATATCTCCAGTGTCGGAGCAACCATCAATATTATGATGGCTGCTGTTCATGCCAAAGGTCGTACAATTATTGAAAATGCGGCAAGGGAGCCGGAAATTATCGATATCGCAACTTTATTGAATAAAATGGGAGCCAGGATCCGAGGCATGGGAACCAGCACATTGACCATTGAAGGTGTACAGGATCTGAAGGGTTGTTTCCATGAAATCATTCCTGATCGGATCGAGGCAGCTACCTATGTAATTATGGCTGCAGCCATGGCGGATGACATGATGATCGAAAACATCATTCCTCAGCATTTGGATGCAATTATTATGAAATTACGGGAGATCGGCGTACAGTTGGAAGTGGGATCGGATTTTGTTCATGTTCTTCGAAATGACAAACCATTAAAACCAACGGAAATTTTGACCAAACCATATCCGGGATTTGCCACAGATGTGCAACAGCCTTTTTCAGTCCTTTTGACACAAGCTAATGGCTTGTCAACGGTGACGGAAACTATTTATGCTGAACGGTTTAAGCATTGTAATGAACTGAACCGGATGGGAGCTGACATCAATGTTCGTGTGCCAAGTTCCTTTATCCATGGCAAGACCAAACTTTACGGAAGCCGTGTCAAAGCAACGGATCTGCGTTGTGGTGCTGCTATGGTAGTGGCTGCCCTGATGGCTGAAGGTGTAACCGAGATCCATGATGTATACCATATTGACAGAGGCTATGATCATCTGGACGAAAAACTGAAATCGCTGGGTGCCAAGCTTTGGCGGGAAGAAGTCGAATAATTCAAACGAGAGCTGAGAAATCAGCTCTTTTCTTATGCTATAATAAAAATATGATCCGGATAGCTATTTTAGAACACGAAAAAGAGACAAAGGATATTGTATTCTTATTATCGAAAATGTTTGAAAACACAGATTGGACGTTCCGACATTTTTTCAAAGCTAGCGAACTGGCAAAGGCCTGTAAACAGATGACTTTTCATATGTTTATTTTTGACGGCATGTTTCAGACGCCTCGTTTTGAAAGTGTTTTTGTTCATGATAATCCCAACGCATTGTTTTTGTATGTATGCGATCAGCAACAGGAAGGGGATCAAAGAGGGCGCATTCTGCATATATCGAAGGATAATCTGGAGGAAGATCTGAAAAGATATAAAGACATCGTTGTATCTTTATGTCAGCAGGTCGATCTTTACAATCTGAACTATGATGGCGTAAATGTGAATCTTCCGTATGAAGATATTTATTATATGGAAAAAATTGATAAGATGGTATACTTTCACACACGAAAAGGAACTTTTCATCAACGGATGAATATGTCCAGTTTGGAAGAAGCTTTTGCAGGGTATGGATTTATCCGTGTCCATGTATCTTATCTTGTAAACGAAAAACATATTACAGCCTGGTATAACGATTCGGTTCAAATAAACGATGAGGAGATCATCCCGATGTCACGTGCACAAAAAAGAAAACTGAATGCCAGAAGAAAGCAGGTTTTTCCTAAATAAGAGCCAAAGTTTCCAATGTTATAGAAAAAATAATATATTTTTATATAATGTAAATGACAAAAGAAACAGGGCTTAAGAAAAGAGAAAAGAGCCGTTTCAAAACATATAAAAATTAGAGAGCGGTGGGAAGATGACAAGAGATCTTTAGTCGGATGTTCTATTCATCCGGCGACATAAAAACTATGGAGAGAAGACTCCAAAAGGCAAGCTGGAAAAACCAGAATAAACATTCCAAGAAACTTATTGACCAAGGATGAGAGAATAATAAGGTTGAGTGATAGACCGGTGATCCATTTCACAAGAATAATCATCTGAAGGAAAATAAGCTGTCATCAAAAAGTGAAGAAGATCCGATCGTATACAGACAGCATGATAATTCAGGATTAATTTCTTCTAATAAGATGAATACTTATACAATTGAATAAAGAAATGCAGCAGGTATGTAAGATTACCTGCTTTCTTCATATAAAAATGCAATCATCTTCTAAATTATGTGATAAAATAATAGTAATGTACAAAAGGAGAATCGGATATGAAATTATTAGCATCGGATTATGATGGAACATTGTGTTATGGTGACAATGTGATGGATGAAGACATTGATGCAATTAAACGTTGGAGAGAAGCGGGTAATCTATTTGTGGTTTGTACCGGGCGTGCCAAAGAATCGATTGATAAACAGATTGCCAAGCATCCTTTTCCTGTAGATTATATCGTATGCAATAATGGAGCGCTGGTTTACAACAACGAAGGCGAGCTGTTGCAGTCAATCTATATGGATTATATTACCAGTGTGGATTTGATGTTTATCGCTAAGGAAAGCGAAGGTGTGGTCAGCTATGTTGTCAATGATGGAGAGCGGCGTCATAAGATCATAGTGAATCCGGATATGCAGGATTACCGGTATCCGACCATGCAGCCGGATATGAGTGAAGAAGAAGTGATGGATATCGGACGATATACACAGATCGTATTATCGATGACGAGTCCGGATTATGCAGTAGAATTTGCCAAGGATATTAATTCATTCTTCTCTTCTACTTTAGTGGCTTATGCGAACAACTATTGTGTGGACATTGTAGAGAAAGGCATTTCTAAAGCAACCGGTGTTGAATTTGTATGTGGATACGCCAACATTGATTATGATGATCTGTATACAATTGGTGATTCTTACAATGACCTTCCTTTGCTGGAGACTTCACCAAATGGATATACAATTTTTACTGCGCCGGAAGAATTGAAAAATCAGGCGAAAAATGTATATATGTCAATTAAAGAGTTGATTGATGATATACTATAGATTTAATCGAAATTAAGGGGGATTGGCATTGAGCACTGCTATATCGGATGTTACAGTTATAATACGTCTGATTCTGGATATCCTGGTCGTATGGCTGTTAATTTATTCCGCCTTGCGGATTTTGAGGAACAATTCACGTTCTGTCCAGATCTTAAAAGGAATCCTGATTATCTTTATGATCAAGGGTCTATCGGTTTTACTGGGTCTGGATGCGTTCAGCTATATCATGGATATCTTTTTGCAGTGGGGAGTTTTGGCTGTGATTATTCTGTTTCAACCGGAGATCCGCGGTGTGCTGGAAAAACTGGGCCGTTCGGCCGGTCTGGCCGGTGCGGATATGACCCGCGAGCAGAGTATGCAGATGATTGATGAATTGGTGATGGCTTGTGAAAACATGTCGAAATCCAAAACAGGGGCATTGATCACTCTCCAGCAGACGCAGCAACTGACAGATTATGTAAATACAGGAATCCGTATGGATTCCGTTGTTTCCAGTGAATTATTGGGAACAATTTTTCAGTATGGTACACCCATGCATGATGGAGCTGTTATTATTCAAGGCAACAAGATTGCCTGTGCAGCAGCTTATTTTCCGCCGACGACACGGGATCTACCCAGTAAATACGGAGCTCGTCATCGTGCGGCCGTAGGAATCAGTGA
>OCTX012216295.1_pt1 | contig 12964 bp, 4 predicted proteins | sample 1539691 | NCBI WGS metagenome assembly OCTX01 (sample SAMN02144231, study PRJEB22623) | gut metagenome | biome: sheep rumen | host: Ovis aries | place: New Zealand
CTCGGTCTTCACGCCTTTCGAGAAAGCCATCGTCTCGGCCTCAACCTTACGATAAGGGTTAAACGTGCCAACAGGCTTCACACCGGCATCGGTAGGCATAATCTTGGGGAAGCTGCCATCTGCATTGTACTTAAACTCCTCGACGGCCACACTACGACCAAAGCCACCACCATTGGGCAACTTACCTGTATGGTAGAAGAAATAGCTATGCCCCTTATAATCAGCCACGCCACAGTGGTTGGTAAACGAGTTGGTATCGCAAAGTGGCATAATCTCGCCGGCATATTTCCAAGGACCCAGAGGCGATGGAGCCGTGCTATAGGAGATATGCTCAGGCACGCCGCCAGCAGCATAGAGCAACTGATAGGCCTTTGAGCTATCAACTTTAAACTGTGAACTGTCCACTTTCCTGAGCCATGGCCCCTCTACGTACGAGTCCTTATAGGTCTTGCCCTTCTCACGCTCCTTCATCATCGGACCGCCAAAAGCCTCTTCAGTCATGGGCAGCTTGCCCAGCTCACCCTCATACGATATCATGTCGCGGTTCAGCTTCAGGTAATACACCTGGGGGTTACCCCACATCAGCCAAGCCTGATCGTCATCATCAATAAACACGGTGGGGTCGATATGGTCCCACGAACCATTCTCAAAGAGCGGCTTACCGATAGCATCCTTGAAAGGTCCTGTAGGCGAATCGCTCACAGCCACACCGATAGCCATTCCCCCCGACAGCTTAGAGTGGGCACAGATATACCAGTAGAACTTACCATCACGCTCGATGGTCTGCGAGGCCCAGGCCCTATCGTCGGCCCACGAGAAACTCTCCAAGGCCAAGGGCGAACCATGGTCCTGCCAGTTCACCATATCCTGCGTAGAATAGACACGCCACTCCTGCATCCAGAAGAAGTCAGCACCATCTTCGTCATGGCCAGTATAAACATACATAGTTCCGTTATGTACCATTGGTGCTGGGTCGCTGGTGCACCAAGTCTGCACGAAGGGGTTCTGTGCCTTCGCACCTGTAGCTAAGAGCAGGAGTACTGCTATGACTGCCGTTTTATTGATCATTCTTTCTCGTTTATTAGTTTACTGCTGCAAAGGTACATCAATTTCGCGACATCACTTTGCGCAAATGTATCATTTACTTTGTCAGAGGTAACACACTAAAAAAGTCCGGGCTTATAAGCTCGGACTTGGGTATGTTTTTGGCGATTCTTTACCAAATAAATACTGCGGGTGATAACCACCAAGGTCAATCACAATCTTCTCGAATACGATTCCCGGATCCTGCGGATGGATGGTCAGCGTGTGCACTTTCTCACCGGCATCAAGCGGCAGTTCTACCACCATCTCTACCACACGCTTAGCCACTGTGGGATAGTAAACCGAGTAGATATTTTCGGGTTTCTCGTTCAAATTCTTATTAAAGTTCACAGCAACAGACTGACCGCCATCGATAGCCACATCATAAACCAGGCCTCCCTTATCCAGAAAATCGAGTGTCGATTTGGTCACCACATGCACCTTCACCGTCTTCACGCCATCAGCCTTGAACTGATAAGTGAGTTTAGCCTGATCTGTAGGAACGGTATAAGGCATCAGCGAGATACCACTCAGTGTACGCCCCATATAAGGAATCACTGTCCAAGTAGCATTTTGAGCATCCTCACGACTATAGGTATGCTCAGCCTCCATACTGATATAGCCATTCTGAGACGAGAATACGGGGCCGTTGACAGGCTCGGGCACCTCTACCAGACGTGGACAAACATCGGCACGGTAGTTATCATTCCAGGTGCGATAGCTAATATGCTTCTGAATCATCATACCATCCCACTTTCCACTGGCCATCACCTTATTATAATAATTGCACAACAACGAGTCGCGCTTAAAAGCCTGTCGGCAGCGGTCGGCCCACGCATTGGCTTCCGGGTCATGATTCTTAGCCAGCTGCAGGTTCATGGCCTGTGCATAGTACATCTCATAGATGTTACCCATGGCCTGTACGGGGAAAAGAATCAACTGGCGATAAGCATCCTGACAGGCAGGCTCCAACTCAAGGAACAAACGCAGAGCACGGGTTTCGAGAGCCTTATACTCGTTGACCACACGTTCAAACTCCTCACAGGTATAAGTACGTGCATCCAGCATCTCTGAGGTGATACGCCCATTATACTTACATACCAGATTCAGGATGGATGCTGCCTCATCGGCATGCGCCTCACCAAAGCTCTCGGCACAGAAGTCACGGGTATGATCCAGCAGATTGTCCACCTGGTACTTAGCAGGATTCCAAGCCATATCCATAAACAGCTGGATAGGATACTCCATCGGCTTCAAGTCACCCACATTCAGTATCCACAGCTTCTGGATACCACCGTCATAGGCCAACTGCAACTGCTCCCACATGTTCTGGATAGGCGTCACATTAATCCACTTGGAGTTACGGGGGGCACCCACATAGTCCACATGGTAGTACAGGCCCCAACCACCTTTACGTTTCTTTTCCTCGGCAGTAGGAATACGGCGCACATTACCCCAGTTGTCGTCGCAAAGCAGGATGGTGACATCATCTGGCACACGCAAACCGGCATCGTAATAGTCCTGCACTTCTTTATATAAGGCCCAGATCTGAGGCGTTTCCTTAGCCGGACGCTTGGTCACCTCCTTTATAATACGACGCTGGTTGTTGATAATCTCTTCGAGCAAACGGGTATCAGTACCGCTGCCCATGGCCTCATCACCATCGCCACGCATACCGATGGTCACAATGTCGTCGGTGTTCTTCATGCGCTCTATTCCCTCACGGAAGAAGCGATCCAAATTATATTTATTCGTAGAATAGTTCCAAGCACCCCACTCCTGACGGTGACGGGCATACTCCTGATGGTTACGCGCCATGGGCTCGTGGTGCGAGGTTCCCATCATCACCCCCATCTTATCGGCGGTCTTCAGATTCTCTGGGTCGTCGGCATAGAAAGCCCATCCCCACATGGCAGGCCACAGATAGTTACCTTTTAAACGCAGAATAAGCTCGAACACCTTCTCATAGAACTGATGACCACCGAAATCGGTACCGAAGGTATTCTTCACCCATGTCGTCAGACAAGGGGCCTCATCATTCAGAAACAAGCCACGATAGCGAACGGCAGGTTCGCCATCGGTGTACTCACCTTTTTTGATATATATAGCAGCATGCTGCTCTACAGGTACATCAGCCCAGTAATACCAAGGCGACACACCCATCTGTTTCGACAACTCGTAGATACCATACACGGTGCCACGCTTATCGCTACCAGCTATCACCAACTGACTGCCGATAGTCTTAATCAGATACTTCTCGGTTTTACCTTTCAGTCCCGACAGCACACCCTGTTTCACCCATTGGTCGATCTGTGGATTGCAGCCCACGGTACCAACCAGCACCTCAGCGGCACCATCCGAGAACGATGCTTTCTGCCCAGTTACTTTTTCAAAATCAACTAAAAGGTTCTGAGCCGCCAACTGCACACAACTATGCTCTTGCTGACTCAAGCCAACCGTCATCGTTTTCAACTGCCACGCATTCTCTAAAGGCTGGAACGACACAAATCGGTCGGCCGCCATCAACCGGGCAGCCGCTGTCACACACACCAAAAATGCCATCATTTTTAGCAAAATCAGTCTTCTATTCATCATCGCGAATGTTACAAATTATATAATTTGGCGCAAAGATAGGGCAATTTTAGGAGCAAAATCATATTAAATGTATCAAAAAGTTTAATATTTGTAACATTTGTTTGTTACATCACGAAAAATACACTATCTTTGCAACAAATAAACAATAAAACGACTAACGCAACCATTTAATTACTAACAAAACAATGATAGTTAAGTACATACTGACACTAGCTACTTTATTACTCTCGTCGAGTGCTTTCGCCCAAAGGGGAAAGTTCTTCTCAACTGATCATCAACTATCAAGTAGCTTTGTAACCCAAGTGTATCTCGATAACGACGGATTCATTTGGACCACCACTCGTAACGGTATCAATCGCTACGATGGCTATCAGTTCCGCGTATTCAAGAAAGAGAATGAGCACGACAGTTCACTGGCCAGCAACTACGTGAACAGTATGACACAAGACCGCAATGGGTTATTTTATTTTGGTATGTATGGTGCTCTGCAAACATGGGACGGCAACCGTTTCCATAATGTAACCATGTACGACAAGAACGGCAACGTAGGTCACAGTTATCCTAACTGCTTCCTGGAACGTGCCAATGGCGACGTACTGGTTGGAACCTCCGGCTTAGGCGTTCTGAAGTTCAAGGATCAAAAGACGGCCTATCAGGAGAAGGGACCTTTGGCCAACATACACACTGTTTACAGTATGGTTGAGGACCGTACGGGCACCTTGTGGATTGTCACCGAGCACATGGGACTTATCTCCTATGATGGCAAAACAGCGAAGCGCCACATGAAGGACCTGCCCAACGTGGTGTGCTCGAGCCTCTGCGAAGGCAGCGATGGCATCATCTATGTCGGCAGCACCAACTGTGGTGTATTCAGGATGCAGGGCAACACGTTCGTACACATTGCCGAAACAGGTACCAAGGCCGTTTCATCGCTCTATTGTGCCAACGATGGTAACATTATCATCGGTTACGATGGTAAGGGTATCGCACTCTACGATCCTCGCAAGCACGAACTCTCCGACAATCCTTTCTTCTCGCTCGAGGTCGATCTCTCTACGAGCAAGGTTTATTCCATTACCGAGGATAAGAGCGGTAACCTTTGGTTCGGATTGTTGCAGAAGGGAATCTTTATGCAACCCATCAGTTTCAAGGGCTTTAATTACATGGGCCACAAGCTTGGCTCACATAATATATTAGGTACAGCCTGCGTCATCAGCGTCATCTTAGACAGCAAGAAGCGCGTATGGGTGGGAACCGATAAGGATGGCTTGTACTGCTATGATTTCTATACCAAAGCAGCCAAACATCTCAAAGACCAGTACCCATCAGTCATTGTGTCGCTGGCCGAAGACCACAAAGGGCGCATTTGGTTGGGAACTTACCGCGAGGGTATCGGTTGGGTGGATCCTGTCAGCTTCCAGTATCACAGAGTACCATTCCCCATGGATCCCAACCTGATTGTAATGGACATTGCCGTTGACAACGATGGTTACCTGTGGCTGGGCACCATGAGACATGGCGTTGTGAAGATGAATCCCGACAACGGACATGTGATGGCCGTTTATAAGACGAAGGAAGGTTCCGACAAGAACAGAAAGATGAACTGCATCACCAACGACTTTGTATCGCAAGTTCAACTGTCGCCTGACGGCAAGCGTCTGTATGTATCAACCACCATGGGTCTGTGCTGTCTGGATATTCCTGCCAATAGCTGGACCACCACCTTTGGCATGAACTGCTTGAACTACAGCACCCCCGTGAGAATCACCCGCGAATATGATGATTATCTGTGGTACGGCACCAACGAGGGTCTGTTCCGCTACGATCTGCGAAAACATGAAACCAAGCAATATACCCGTTTCAACGGTTTGGCCGATAACGGTATCGCAACCATAGAACGCGACCTGCAAGGCCGTCTATGGATAGGTACCGACCATGGTCTGAGTTGTTTCTCACCCAAAACCGAAATCTGGCAGAACTACTTTGTGGACGACGGTCTGCAGAGTAACGAGTTCAGCGACGGTGCCTCATTCATGTCGCCCGATGGCATCCTTACCATGGGTGGTACAGCAGGTATCTCCTGGTTCGATTCGCACCATATCGCTCCCAGCAAATGGGAGGCCGAGGTAGAGCTGACCTCTTTCTCTATCAATGGTCAGCAGGTTAGTCGAGCCACCCATTCAGGCAGCTACCAGGTTACCGACACCACCATCATTGCCAGCAATCGCTTCGAACTCAGCTATAGCGATAACACGTTCTCCATCCAGTTCTCTACACTTACCTACGAGAATCCTGAGCACATTTCCTATTTATATAGTATCAATGGCGAGCCCTTTAACCGCTTACAGCCAGGCGAGAACGTGCTGACCCTGTCGCACCTGCCACAAGGCACTTACCGCTTCAGAGTAAAAGCCGAGCGCAACAATGTCGAAACGCCAGTCAGAGAGTTCACGGTGGTTATCCACAGTCCGTGGTACCGCTCAGCATGGGCTTATTTCTTCTACGCCATGATTATCGGCATGTTTGCCTGGCAGTACCTGGTTTACCGTCGCCGCAAGGAGCAAGATAAACTGAATCTCCAGGCACATATCCATGCCGAGGAGATGGGCGAGGCCAAGTTGCGTTTCTTCATGAACATGAGTCATGAGATTCGCACACCTATGACACTGATTATCACCCCGTTGCTCTCGCTCATTAAGAGCGACGACGATCCCAATCGCAAAGCCGTTTACGAAACCATCCGCCGTAATGCTGAGCGTATTCTCAGTCTGATCAACCAAATGATGGACCTGCGAAAGATTGACAAGGGACAGATGCAGATGCGCATGCGAGAAACAAATCTGGTATCCTTTACCAAGGATATCTACGACCTGTTCGACAACCAGGCCAAGACCAAGCAGATTAAGTTTATCTACAACCATGATGACGAAAACATTCCTGTATGGATCGACCGTCAGAACTTTGATAAGGTATTCATGAACGTGCTCTCGAACGCGTTTAAATATACGCCTACCGGTGGTGAAATCGGCATCAAACTGACACATACAGCCGAATCGGCCATCATTGCCATCTACGACAACGGCGAAGGCATCCCTGAGGATAAGATCAACAAGATATTCGACCGTTTCTACCAGACACCGACATCGGTCAACGACCGTTATGTGGGCACTGGTATCGGCCTCGACCTCACCCGTTCGCTGGTTGAGCTGCACCATGGTACCATTACCGTTCACAACCTGGAGAAAGGCTGTGAGTTTGTCATCACCATCCCCATGGGCAACAGCCATCTGAATGCCGATGAGATGATTACCGAGGCCGAAGCAGCCGAAGCCGACGAGGCCATCACACCCGAACTCCTGTTGGAAGAGGAGAACGAGGCAGAGTTGATGACCCCAATGGCTGAAATGGCAACATCAAACCGCAAACCCACCTTGGTGATTGCCGAAGACGACGAAGAGATTCGTAACTATTTGGAGGGTGAACTCTCGAAGGATTACGATGTGCATGTCTGCACCAACGGTCGCGAGGCACTTGGCGAAGTTATCCGTACCAAGCCCGACCTGATACTGAGCGACATTATGATGCCCGAGATGGATGGTAACACCCTGTGTGCCCGCATCAAGACCAATCCTAACACCAACTTTATACCAGTGGTGCTGCTTACAGCCAAGAACCGCGATGAAGATAAGTTAGAGAGTTTGGAGACCGGTGCCGACGCCTATATCGTTAAACCATTTAATATGGAGATTCTGCGCCGCACCATCATAAATCTCCTAAATAAGCACCGCCTGCTGCGCTTAAAGTACGAGCGTAACGACAATCTGGAAGAGCAGGTAGATGAGATCCAGCTCAAAACGCCCGACGAGAAACTGTTGGAGCGCGTCATGGAGTGCATCAACAAGAATCTGAACAACTCTGACCTGAGTGTAGATATGATTGCCGATACCGCTGGTATCAGCCGTGTACACCTGCATCGCAAGATGAAGGACCTGACCGGTCAGACGCCGCACGACTTTATCCGCAATATCCGCCTGAAGAAGGCCGCTCAGCTACTGGCCACCCAAGGCATGAACGTTACCGAGGTGATGTACGCATGTGGATTTGCGAACTCTGCCTCGTTCTCTACCGTATTCAAGAAATTCTACGGTATGTCGCCACGCGACTATATAAAAGAACACGAAGAGCAATAAACAAAAAAAGGAACGATATGAAACGGCTAACAACCGCTATACTTGCCTTGTGTTGCAGTCTGGCAACACAAGCTCTGGATCGTCAGCAAGTACTGAAGGTATATAACTGGGGCGATTACATTGGCGTGGGTGTTATTGAGAAGTTTGAAAAATGGTACCAGCAGGTTACAGGCCAGTCAATCAAGGTCAGCTACGTCACCTACGACTACCCTGAGGATTACTTTAATAAGATTAAGAACCAGCAGATTGAGGTAGATGTGTTCTGTCCAGCAGAGTATCTGGCCGAACGCATGATGAAGCACAAGCTGCTCATGCCTATCGACACCAGTTTCGTGTCGCAAGGCATTCCTAACTACCTGCATGGCACATCCCCCTTCATCGATAACATACTGCAACCCATCGGCGAAGCCCAGGGCATCAACGCCAAGGATTATACCGCAGGCTATCTCTGGGGTAACACCGGCGTACTTATCAACACCAAGTACGTGAAACCTGAAGAGGTCAGCAGCTGGGGCTTTTTGCTCGACTCGAAATACCGTGGAAAGGTGATTATGAAAGATTCGTTCAGCGATGTCTATAATGTGCTTATCAATTACGCCTTCTACGATGACATCAAATCGGGCATCGCCAGCCGCAACCTGCTGGCCGCCTATCTTACCAACCGCAATATCGCCATTGTCGAAGACCTGTTGAAAACAGCCCGTCCACAAATGAAGAAGTTTGATGTAGAAGGCGACAAGCGCCTGATGGCAGCTGGCAAGGAGTGGATGAGCGTAACCTGGAACGGTGATGCCAAATGGGCTATCGACGAGGCAAGCGACGACACCAACCTTCAGTATGTTGTGCCCATCGAAGGTAGCGATTGCTGGGTTGACTGCTGGGTGATTCCCACCACCTGTAAGAATATCAAGGCCGCCAGCCTTTGGATAAACTTCTTGTGCCGCCCTGATATCGCTCTCTCGTGTATGCAAGAAACAGGCTACAGCTCAGCTATCGGCACCCCCGAGATACTGCAAGCCGTTACCAACGACAGTCTGCCAGCCATCAACCTGAGTTATTTCTTTGGTCCTGAAGCCACCGCTGTTCATGTAGATAGCGTGATGTATCCCACAAACGACGTCATCAGCCGTTGCAGTTTTCTGCGCGACAGTGGCGACCGTCAGGAAGTGCTCCGTGAGATCTGGGAGAAAATCAAGAAGAAAACCATTGTTGATTATTGGTTCTATGTGTTTGCAGGCAGTGTAGCGCTGCTTATGATTATTATCACCACGCTTTTGTTACGTCAAAAAAAGACCACCACTATAAAGTGATGGTCAGTTTTTTCAGATCTTTATCCAACGAACTGGTTCCGTAGAGTATCTCATACTTTCCGGGTTTGGTTCGCATGGTGTTTGTTTCTGTATCCCAGAACTCCAACGACGCTTTGGTAATCTTCAGGTTAGCCGTTGCCGTTTGGCCGGCCTTGATGTCTAATCGCTCAAAGCCACGCAGACTCTTCAGCGGCCCATCGGGATCCTGCAGGTTACGGATATACAGTTGGATGGTTTCTGTACCATTCTTTGCACCCGTATTGGTAACAGGTATCTGTACGTTGTAAAGCGCACCATCGGTAGCAGCCTCAACCTTAGCCTCGCCAACCTCGAAGGTGGTATAGCTCAAGCCATAGCCAAAGGCAAACAGCGCATCATCAAAATAGCGATAGGTACGACCTTTCATCGAATAGTCGTCGTAGTCGGGCAACTGCTGATCGTTCTTATAGAAAGTGATGGGCAGTTTTCCACTGGGGTTGCAGTCGCCAAACAGCACCTCAGCAATGGCGGTTCCACCTTCCTGTCCTGCATACCAGGCCTGCACGATGGCATCGCAGCTCTCTGTTTCGGGTGTGAGTGCGATGGCCGACCCCGAACAATTCACAAAAATCACCTGCTTACCGGCTGCTTTCAGTGCCTTCAGGAAGTCGCGCTGCACCTTCGGCAACTCAATGCTGGTGCGGTCGCCACCCTTGAAGCCATCAATCTGTACAGGCATCTCCTCGCCTTCGAGTGCAGCCGAGATACCACCACAGAAGATCACCTTATTGATACCTTTCAGCTGAGCAATCATCTGCTGATAGTCGATAGGCTGTTCCTTGGCGATATTGATTTTCAAGTTGGCATTATAAGTATGTACATGCGAGAAACGCACTTCTATCCGATAGCTCTTACCCTTCTCGGCCTGGATGGCCACACGATTAGGTGTGGTGCGCCAGATATGGTGCATAAACTTACGCTCGCCATCGATATACAGTTCGAAATGACCGCAGCCATCTACATTCACCACATACTCACCAGACTCTTTGGGGGTAAACACCGTTTCGTACTTGGCAGCAAAATCCTCCAACTGCACGCCAGGGGCAAAGTTATGCATACCAGCGGTGGTAACAGCCAGCGGGGTGGTGTAATACTGTGTAGTAACAGGCTTACCTTCCATCTTACGGTTGTTCCAGAAGGTGCCCTTCATACCCTTTTTACCTTCGAAGCTGCACTGCGAAGCCATCAAGCAGTCCATCACCTTATCGTAGGTCAGGTCGCAACCAGCGGCATAATAGAGTTTTTTCTGCTTGGCTTTGATACCATCCAGAATGGTTACCGTGTGGTTAGGCATACCATTGTAGTTACCCCACATCATGGGGGCGTTATCGGCATTCGGTCCAATCACGGCTATCTTCTCGGCATTCTTCTTCAGGGGCAAGATATTTCCCTTGTTCTGCAACAGCACAATCGTTTGCCGGGCCATGTCGAGGGCGGTCGCAGCATGCTCCTTGCACGACATCTTTGAGTAGGGAATCTTACTCCAGTCCACGAGCGAAGGGTCATCCATCTCGCCCAGGTCGAAACGACCTTCCAACAGTCGTACCACATGTTTATCCACCTCAGCCTCGGTTATCAAACCACGCTTCACAGCCTCAGGAATACTACGGTAGGCATAACCATAGCCGCACTCCACATCGGTACCAGCAATGGTAGCCTTAGCCGAGGCATGTACTGGGTCGCTCGATGATTTGTGCGACTCGTAGAAATCGCTCACGGCACCACAGTCGCTCACCACCAGATACTGGAATCCCCACTCATCGCGCAGAATGGTTTGCAACAGGCGCTGCGAACCACAGCAGGGGTCATCATCCAATCGCTGATAGGCACACATCACCTCACGCACCTTACTATCCTCGACCAACTTTTTAAAGGCTGGCATATACGTTTCCCAGAAATCGCGTGCCGACACATTCGTCAGGTTGGCACTATGACGGGTATATTCCGGACCACTGTGCACAGCATAGTGCTTGGCGCAGGCCCACAGCTTACGGTACTTGGCATCCTCAGGACCTTGCAAACCTCGCACCACCTGATCGCCCATCACACTGGTGAGATAGGGGTCTTCGCCATAGGTTTCCTGTCCTCTACCCCATCGTGGGTCACGGAAGATGTTTACATTTGGCGTCCATACACTCAGACTGTGGAACTTCTCATCCTGTCCCGAACCACGCAGCATACGTTCGTTATACTGGGCACGGAACTCGGTAGAGGCAATGTCGAACACCTTAAACAGCAATGCAGGGTTAAACGATGCCGCCATAGCCACAGGCTCTGGGAACACCGTTACATGGTCCATGTTAGCAGCGCCATGCAGCGCCTCGCTCCACCAAAAGAACTTTTTGATACCCAACCTGGGAATGGCCGGACTCTCATCGAGCATCAGCATGGCTTTCTCTTCCAATGTCAATCTACTGCAGAGGTCAACAGCTCTCTCTTTAGCCGAGAGGTTGGGGTTCTGGTAAGGCAATGTTTGTGCCGAGGCTCCCAGCCCCACACAAAATGCCAATGATAAGAATAGTTGATATTTCATCTTTAATGTTTAATGTTTAATGTTCAATGACATACGTTTCCCCTGGCGACGTCATGATATCATACTCGTACACCTTACGGACGGGCAGTGTCTTGAAGTCCTTCAGCTCAGCCGATTTCAGTGGTTCATTGATGACTGCTGGTGCCAGCAAGTCGTTTGTGCATTCACCCTGGGCTGGTTTTAAGCCAGCACCTCGCAGTGGCACATACGAACGCAAGCGCAACTGTCCACCAATCTTTGAGTATATCTCAGCCTGAGTCAGTGCACCATCGTGCCACTTCATGCTCACCGTGAAGGCACCTCTGGCCACCAGACCACTCACCTCGCCATCCTTCCAACTATCAGGGAGGGCAGGCAACAGGTGTACAGCACCATCATGACTCTGCAACAGCATCTCGCAAACACCAGCCGAACAGCCGAAGTTACCATCAATCTGGAATGGTGGATGGGCATCAAACAGGTTGGGATAGGTTCCACCACGAGGGCCCCACTCTGTGGTGCTAGGTATCACGTTCAGCATGTTCTTGATAATCTTAAAGGCATGATTGCCATCCAGCATACGTGCCCAGAAATTGATTTTCCATCCCAGACTCCAGCCAGTAGCCATATCACCACGCTGGTTCAGGGTGTTGGCAGCCGCTGTAAACAAATCGGGATGCGTATAGGGTGAAATCTGATTCGAAGGATACAGTCCGTACAGATGCGAGATATGACGATGCTCGTCCTTCGGATCGTCGCCATCTATCAGCCACTCCTGCAACTGTCCGTAGCGCCCAATCTGCATGGGTGGCAACTTTGCTATAGCATTGGTTAGCATGGTGGTATAAACCACATTGTTATAGCCCAATATCTGATGCGCCTTCAGGGTACTGCTCAGCACATCAAACACAATCTGATTGTCCATTGTCGATCCGGCTGTTACTGTGGTGTTCTTACCCACAGGTCCATGCTCTGGCGATACCGTTGGTACTGTTACCAACCAACCGGCAGCCTGCTTCACCTCACCGTTCTTTGGATATTCCTGCATATACGACAGCAGGAAATCGGCAGCCCCTTTCAGGATAGGATAATAGGCCTCAAGGAATCGCTTGTCGCCTGTATATAGATAATACTGCCACAGATGTGTGGTGAGCCAGGCACCACCTGTTGGGAACATTCCCCAGCTGGTACCATCCACAGGACCGGCAATACGCCACAGGTCGGTATTATGATGC
>OCTX012039419.1_pt1 | contig 12963 bp, 9 predicted proteins | sample 1539691 | NCBI WGS metagenome assembly OCTX01 (sample SAMN02144231, study PRJEB22623) | gut metagenome | biome: sheep rumen | host: Ovis aries | place: New Zealand
TGACAAAATCCTGGGCAACTTTTTGTTGCTCAGGAACTTATAAAGAAAGTTAAACTAAAGTGCTGCGGAATTAAGGTTACCTACTTATCATGTGTTATAAAAAAATAGTATCCACCTTGGCATTTGTCGTTATATCACAGTGCCATATTTATGCTCAGTTCTTCCCCGTAGATACAGCAAGGTTGAACACAAGTTATAGGGAATTGACGAACCATCCCAATACCTTACAACGGCAACAGGACTTTTTTGAGGCGTTTCCCAACAACTGGAGTGAGTTTTCATCCCTATATCAGTACATGCCCCATGATGGATATGACCTGACGATGTATCACCTTGCACCATATCAGATAGATGCCTTGTGGTCAAGGGTAACTTTGTTGAAAGACTCCGTCTATTGCAGAAAGTTGGTAAACATTGCCATCGGTGCACAATTGGATGCAGATGCACCCAGCTATTTCCAAGACTTACTCCACAAAGTAGTATGGAAGAGGATGGACGGGATGCTTAACGCTATTTCCAAACTCCGTAGGGGGCATCAGATGCAGTTCTGGCAATTCTATTGGTCAAACATTGTCAAGAGCGATAAGCTGGAAACGGAATACAGACGGTTGCATCAATTGAATGCTGATAAATACCCTGAACAAATGGAAATCATGAAAATAGCTTTCCAGTGTTTTTATGATGGAGTAAACATGGGAGGAAAGTATATACAGTAAGTATGGAGAGCATGTAGATAATATATCAATAGAGTTTAGGACAAAACCTCCAATCTGATATGTCAATAAAGAATTTGAACACGTATGCTACTTTGTAACTATTTATTTTACAAAGGCTACGAACTTGGCATTAAGAATAGGAGTCATGAGGGCTACCCTGTCTTGGGGGGAGTTCTTGTAGTGGGAATGTGGGTTACGTGTAATGTTGGGACATTGTTATTATTACTTTCCTATTTTTTCAACTTTTCTCCTCCTCGTATCAATCGTTATATTGGCTCTTTCGTCATAGTTACTTCTCTTCTGATTTATTATTCATATAAGGGACGTGGACGCAAAATAGCCGAACGATACAATCAAATGAGCCATCCGATTTATCGTCTTAATCCATACATAGTCGTTTTCGGCTCTTTTATGCTGTCGTTAGGGCTTCTTATGATAGTAGGAACTTTTGTAAACACATAAAGTGGGAAATGCTATTATGAAAATTATGACAATCACCATATAAAAGATTGTTGATTGTATACTCTTTAACTCATGTTCTGTCAATTCCTCAGGTCTATACAACGGGAAGGCCAAAGCCAACTTCAATAAATATTGGCGTAGAATAGAAAAGACTATGTATTATGAAGATTGGTTCCAAGTATTATAGAAATAGTTAGAAATAGACATTTGTTTATACAGAAAAATCCGCAATGCCGATGAATAGCACTGCGGATTTTTGAATACTATATGACCGTTGTTATTGGATAACGATTATTCGTTAGTTTTTATTCTGTTTCCACAACCTGCTCATGTCTTCAAGAGTCTTGCCCTTGGTTTCAGGAACAAGCTTCCAAACGAAGATGGCTGCGATTACGCAGATGATACCATACAAGCCATAGGTGAACCAGTGACCGAAGTCGTCGCCCTCTGTCAAGTGCATGTTGAACATCGGCACGAAGGTTGAGCTGACGATGAAGTTGAAAATCCACTGGAAGGCAACGGCGATAGCTACTGCTGCACCGCGGATGGTGTTGGGGAATATCTCGGCAATAAGTACCCATGTGATAGGACCCCATGAGAACATGAACGAGGCAGAGTAGATAAGCAAGGAGGCAGCAGTAAATAATTCCATACCAGCATGTCCGAAGGTCAAGGCTACACCGAAAGCACCAAGTGCCATACCCAACGAACCGCAAATCAGCAACGGCTTACGTCCCCATTTCTCTACCGTGAAGATAGCCACAAGGGTAAAGAGGATATTGATAATACCCATGAAGACGGTAATCATCATTGGGTTGTCCATTCCCATATCGCCAAAAATACGTGGAGCATAGTAGAGCACGGCATTGATACCTACTGCCTGCTGGAACACGCTGAGCATGATACCGATGAAGATACACATTGCACCGTAAGACATCAGTTTCTCTGTCTTTACGACCATGGTGTCCTTGATGTCTTGCAGGATTTGGGAAGCCTTTGTAGAACCATTGATTTTGGCAAGGATTCCCTCAGCCTTCTTGTCTTGTCCGATACTAACGAGATAACGTGGAGTCTCTGGTACGAAGCAAATCAACAGGGCGAAGAGGCCTGCAGGAATGGCTTCACTTCCGAACATATAGCGCCAACCCGTTGTTACAGTCCATTGAGCGGCAGGGTTGATGGCTGCAAGACCTTTACCCATTTCCTCAACTAACGGTTGGATATGGTCGCCCAAGATGAAGAAATTCACGAAGTAAACCACCAATTGACCGAAGATGATGGCAAACTGGTTCCATGAAACCAACATACCACGGATGTTAGAGGGAGCCACCTCACCAATATACATTGGACAGATAGCAGAGGCAAGTCCTACACCGATACCACCGATGACACGATAGATGTTGAACATGATGAGCAATGAGAATGAGGGATGACCATGCTCAAAGAACAAGAATTCAGGATCCATGCTTCCCAATGCGGAGATGAAGAACAGAAGTCCTGCTACAATCAGCGATTTCTTACGTCCGAGGTTTGTGGCAAGGAAACCAGAAATAGCCGAACCGATAATACATCCGATCAAAGCGGAAGCTGAAGTGAAACCGTGCCATCCGTCGGTATATGCAAAGTCTTTCGCTTCCATGAAGAAAGCCTGAAGACCTTTCTCTGCACCAGAGATAACAGCGGTGTCATAACCGAATAGCAAGCCGCCCAATACAGCGACCATCACGATTGAAATTAAGTAGGCTTTAGAGCCTTGAGTGTTTTGTGACATGATATTTTAATTATTGATTACAATTCTACCTTGATTGCTTTGCCATCATATACCACCATCTTACCTTGTGGATTCTCCAAGTCGAGTTGTTGAGCCTTGCCTTTTTCAATCAACACGATGTTGAAACGGCGAGTCTTTAACATGCCATTGAAAGAACCATTGCGTTTGCCAAAGGAAACAGTACGTTTGGCGTTGTCAAAGTTGATGTCTATGGTCGCATACTTACCCTTTTCGTAGTTGTAGTTGTTTCCCTCGTCTTCGTAGAGTTGGAACGAACCGTCTTTGCCACTATATATATAAAGGTGTATGAGCTCGGCGGGTTTCTCGTCGCTCCATTCCATAGCGGGACCGAATGGGATGATTCCACCTTCTGGAACGAATACGGGAATACGTTCGTATGGTGCGCTGACGGTAATGGTTTGTCCTCCTTGATAATGTGTTCCATTATATAAGTCGTACCATCCGCATTTGTTGGGCAGATAGACGTCGCGACTACGAGCCTTGTAATATCCCACAGGACAAGCCATCAACGACGGACCAAACATCCATTGGTCTTTGATGTCGTTCACCTTCGTATCTTCGGTGAAGTCCATCACGAGCGCACGCATTAAGGTATAATCCTTGAAATGTGCCCAGCCAGCCATAGAATACAGATAAGGCATCATGCGATAGCGGAATTGGTCGTACCAAACGATGGTCTTGTAGGCAGGATGATTCTCTGGTGCAATGTTCCAAACCTCGCGTAAAGGCCATTGACCGTGTGCGCGATAGAGAGGGATAAAGCAACCGAATTGGTTCCAACGTGTTTGCAACTCGCGCCATTCAGTTAAGTCTGCCGTCTCTACGCCCGTTTGGTCATAGATTTGTTGTGCTTTGGAGAATCTACTCTCAACAGAGAATCCGCCTTGATCCATTCCCCAGAAAGGAAGACCAGCTATGGAGTAATTCAATCCAGCGGTCATTTGCGAGCGCATATCCTCCCATCGCGTACCAATATCACCACTCCATGTGGCAGTAGAGTAACGTTGCTCACCTGCAAATCCACTTCGCGTGAGCAAGAAGACACGTTTATTGTTGTTTACTGAACGTTGTCCGTTGTAGATAGCATCTGCATTGACGATGCTATAGGCATTGAAGAATTCCGTAGAACTTCCCAAAGCAGTAGGACCAGAAAGCGCCTTACGATACCACATTGGCGTACAATCGCGAACGTTAGGTTCGGAAGCATCCATCCACCAAGCGTCAATACCTTGGTTATACTTGCTGAACAATCGTTCGTTCATCTGTCTCCAGAACATCTTCCTGGCATTTGCGTCGTATGCGTCGTAGAATGAACCGCGGAATCCCAGCCAATCGTGAATATCATCTTTGATGGCTTGTTTGTAAATCCAACCGTTAGCTTCAAGTTCTTTGTAATTATCAACGGTGTCGTAGAACTTCGGCCATACGGAAATCATGAATCGACCGTGCATTTGGTGAACACTATCAAGCATGGCTTGTGGGTTGGGGAAGCGTGAAACTTCAAACTTATGGTCTCCCCAAGAGTCGAGTTTCCAGTAGTTCCAGTCTTGTACAATATTATCAATGGGAATATGTCTATCGCGGAATTCCTTTAGTGTTTCTTCAATTTGCGCAGAACTTTGATAACGTTCACGACTTTGCCAGAATCCCAATACCCACTTAGGATATACGGGAGCTTTTCCCGTTAAGGTTCTATATCCCGAGATGATTTCGTCCATCGTAGGACCGGCGATAAAGTAATAATCCATGTCGCGATTCATCTCGCTCCAAATACTCAGTCGATTTTGTTCTTCTTCAGTTTGTGGAACAGCTACGCGAAGACCGCAATAGCTAACGCCACCGTCGGGATCCCATTCGATGCGAATCGGAGTACGCTTTCCTTTCTTGAGATTGCAAGTGAATTTCCATGCGTTAGGATTCCATGCGGTGCGCCAACGCTCTGTTACTACTTCCTGATTGTCAATAAACACCTTCATATAACCTGCATAATACAGGTTGAAATGGTAGTTGCAATCTTGTGGAGCTTGGATGTATCCTTGATAGGTTACGTGTGCACCCTCCAAGTTGAATCCCTTCGGCAATGCATCGATTCCTAAATCCTTTGAATGTTCAGGATTGATTTCAGGAACGGCGTGTTCAAAGTAGATACTATCTTCAGAACGAACGATAACCTTACCCACCTTATCCACGTATGTACCAGTAAGTGAACCTTCCTTGCCGTTTTTGTCAAACAACTTGAATGCCTCGTGCAATTGGAGATAACGATTGGGATTTCCAAATCTACAATAGCTGTATGAATCCCACAAGATACCATAGCCCTTATTGCTCAGAACCATAGGAATACTTACTTTCGTGTTGTATTGGAAAAGGTCTTCGTCCTTGCCTTTCATGTTCAACTCTTCGGCTTGATGTTGGCCAAGACCATAGAAAGCCTCGTCGGCAGGCGATTCGAATTGCGTATGCCAAGTCCAACCATTCCGTTGGCTTTCGGTTAACGTTCCAACGCCAATCTCTCTTTCAGGTACGTAAAAGTGTTCGAAAGTCTTACCTTTCTGTTGGATTTCCGAAAGCAATTGTTTACCGTTTGCATCAAGAAATGCGATGTGTCCTGTAGACGAATTGACTATAGCTTGAACGGCAGATGTCTTCACAATAACGTTGCCATCGGTTTCAGTGACGTTATACTTAGCTTTTGAATGTTGGGGAACTATCATCAAACTCGTCTTTGTGGGGAATTGCTCCTCGGGAGTTGCCCTCACACGAATGATTTTATCGCTGACCACTTCCAATCGAACAAGTTTTGCCGATTTGGCATCAGGATTCGTTAGATGAATAGTCACGGCAATACCGCGTTTCTCGTAATTGCTTGCCAGAGTACTACTCGTACACATGCAGAGAGCAGCCAAAAGAATGAAATGAATGTGTTTCATGAAAAATATTCAATTAATATTTACCTTTATATAATCAGTTAATTGTTGCAAATGTGCATTACATTCTTCTCTATCTTCGAATTTTAAAAGAACGTCACCAATTGCTTTGTTGGCTCCTGTGAAAGAGTCAATAATCTCACCTTTTTTCATGTATATAGAATGGTCAAGCAAATGCTTTTCCTTGAAATCAGGTTGGTAATCTATAGCTTGAAACTTTCCTTTTTCTAAAGAATGGACAGTATAAATCATATAACAAGCATCATAGTGAGGCATCTTTATATCAGGGATAGGGTCACCAACTGCTTTGCAAATTTCCGCTTCTATCAAATCAATACCCGTTCCGATTCGTTGTATCTCTGCCAACCTATTTCCTCCAGCACGAGGAGAAACTTCCATGATATATGCTTTGCCATTTGTACAAAAACGAGTTTCGATGTTATAGATACCCGTTTTGCAATGAAGTAATGTAAATAATCGTTGAAGTTCTTTGTTAAGATAATTTTGGTCATCTTTTTTCATGGTACTTGGCCAAATTTCTATGGTTGGAACAAATGGATTATCAGCATGTGCATCGAATATCTGGTCAGAATAATCAGCATACTCAAAACTACCATTTACGGTAAAACAATCCGCACTTGATTGAAAACCTGATAATTCTAAATAGTCCTCTACAATGAAACGATTGCTTAAAGAAGTATTTATGGCTAAATCTACTGCTTTCTCTAACTCATTTATATTCTCGGCTTTAGATACGCCTTTGCTACCTGCTGAATCCACAGGCTTTACGATTACTGGCCAATTAAAATAATCCTTATATTTTAAAACTTCTTGATAATTGGTGAAACCTTTGGCATTTGGTACGTTAAAACCATTCTCCTTTAAAAATTGACGAAAGAGTGATTTGTTTTGTAAAATGCATGCAGATTTGTATGAGCATTGAAATGGTAGTCCCATTTTTTCTGCTACGTATGCGGCTGTAGTGACTCCTGGGTCTACCCCGTAAGAAACAATGCCGTCAATCCCAAGTTCTTGTGCCAAACGAAGAACTGCATCCTTGTCAACTATACTTACAGGATGGAATTCGTCAGAATATTTATGTGCTATGTTTTCTGGTATGTTATCTATAGTTATTACATGATAGCCATGTTTATGAGCTACTTTAATAGCGGGAACAGAATAGTAGATACCGCCAAGAAACATGATTTTTTTCTGCTTCACAATAATACCAATTTATTATTAATGTGTATTTATTCGGCAAAGTTCGTTAAAAAAATCATTATTACCAAGAAAATACTCAGAAATTTAAATTGGCAATGGTAAACATATCGTTTATAGTGGGTAAACGATATGTTTATAGAGGGTAAATATAGTGTTTGCGAAATGAGAAAAATGTTGGCATAAATGGAATGTGAATACTTATTGACAATTTATAACTTTATTGCCGATGAAACATAATAAATGTAAAAACCTTTGTAATTAAAATTTTTATGCTTATCTTTGTCAACGCAATGTTTGGCGATACATTATTTCCTAATTTATTATATGACTAAACAAAAGATTATCATTGAACGTGAGTTAAGGGCAAACTCGGAGGCTATCATTTGGGAACTTATCAGCACCGCTGATGGAATGGCTCGGTGGATAGCCGATGATGTGCAATTATTAGGAAATAACTTGGAGTTTACGTGGGGGCAACTATGGAGCCATCATGAAATCAGAACTGCCGCTATCCTCGAAAAGAAGAAAAACAAGTTTATCCGTTTCAGATGGATAGACGAAACAGAGGAAGATGCCTTTATTGAGTTGAGAATCTTGAAGACTGATTTGACCGATGATTTCATCTTGTCTATCATTGATTTCGCATTGCCCGAAGACGTTGACCAATTGCGTGAACTTTGGGAAGACGACTTAGACCGATTGCACCGTTCTACGGGTATGTGATAGGGAATAGAGCTATTTTTATTCGTGTAATTATCCGTTTTTGATATTTTTTGCTATCTTTGCAACCGAATTTATCACATCGTATATATAAATATATGTGTGGTTACGATATAGTGTCATGTTTCGAATCAAAAAATTAGATATATTCATCACCAAGCAATTCGGGCTTTTGTTCTTTGGAACGTTCTTTATTTGCCAGTTTGTGCTGATGATGCAATTCTTATGGAGATACGTTGACGAACTGATTGGAAAAGGTTTGTCAATGGAAATCATGGCGCAATTTTTCTGGTATATGGGATTGATGCTCGTACCTCAAGCATTACCTCTTGCCATTCTCCTTTCCTCGTTGATTACTTTCGGCAACTTGGGCGAAAGTAGCGAGCTTACCGCTATCAAGGCTGCTGGTATCTCGCTGATGCAATCGTTCCGCTCACTCATCGTATTGACGATACTCGTCAGCTTGGCTTCCTTCTATTTCCAGAACAATATCGGTCCTATGGCGAATATGAAGATGGCACAATTGCTGATTTCCATGAAGCAAAAGAGTCCTGAATTGGAGATTCCAGAGGGTATTTTCTATGACGGAATACCGAATTGCAACCTGTTTGTCCAAAAGAAAAACATGGAAACTGGTAAACTCTACGGCATTATGATTTATCGAATGACGGGCAGTTACGAAGACCAAGCCATTATCTTGGCTGATTCAGGCATGTTGCAATCCACAGAGGAAAAGAAACATTTGGTTTTGAGTCTTTGGAGCGGTGAGTGGTTCGAGAATATGCAATCATCAGAGTTGGCCAATAGCGCTGCCGTTCCGTACAGACGTGAAAGTTTTATCGAGAAGAAGATTATTTTGGATTACGATGGTGGTTTCAACATGACTGACGTAGGATTGCTTTCAGGTAACGCCAAGGGAAAGAGTCTATCACAGATAACACAATCCATTGATTCCTTGAATCATGATTATGATAGTATTGGAAGGAACTTCTATCGTGAGCACCAACGAGTTTGCTTGAATGTGCAACCTGTATCCAAGCAGGATTCTCTTGTCGCCTTGAAACGAGTGCAAAGCGAGAAGATGAACGTAGATTCCGCTTTCGAGAAGTTGTCTGAAAGAAAGAAGCAAGAGGTCATTAATCGGGCGATGAGTAAAGTGCAATCACAAGTAAGTGAATTGGATTTCCAAAGCATGTTTACGAGTGATGCTGACCGAACGATTCGTCAACATTACATAGAGGCCATCAATAAGTTTACGTTGGCATTGTCTTGTCTCATCTTTTTCTTTATCGGTGCACCGTTGGGAGCCATTATCCGAAAAGGAGGATTGGGAATTCCCGTCATTATATCCGTATTCGTGTTTATCATCTTCTACGTACTCGATAGTATGGGCTATCGAATGTCGCGCGATGGTGTTTGGACGGTATGGTTTGGAAAGGCACTTGCCCCAGCCGTGCTGACTCCCGTTGCGGTATTTGTAACATATAAGGCCAATAACGACTCCGTGGTGTTCAACTTAGACGCTTATCGCAATTTCTTCATGCGGTTATTGGGATTGCGACTGAAACGTCATGTGGCTGGAAAGGAAGTGATTATCAATAATCCAGACTATCCTGCGGATAAGGAAGCACTTCAACGTATCACCCAAGAAGTAACTACTTATTCACATGAGCATAATCTGCATAAGCCAGCAAACGTGATAAAGGTGTTCTTCAAATATCAACCCGACCATGAGATAGAGAGAATCGTTGGGCATTTGGAAACGGTGATAGACGACTTGGCGAACACGAGGGATAAGGTGATACTAACCGAACTGAACAAATATCCCGTAGTTTCGGAAAAGGCGCATACGCGACCCTTTGAGCGGAAGTGGATGAATGTGGTAGCAGCAATCATATTGCCACTCGGTATTTTCCTCTATCTCAGGATGTGGATGTTTAGGTTGCGATTGTTGCACGATTTGCGTGTAATCAAGCAAACCAACGATGCGATTTGCAATAGGATAGAACAGATTATTAAGTAGAATTCCAAAATAACATATTCATTTTATTTGGATAATAGATGGAAAAGATGGAAGATTTCAAACTTAGCAGCATTGAAGATGCGATTAAGGATTTTAAGGAAGGAAAATTCGTCATCGTTGTAGATGATGAAGACAGGGAAAATGAAGGTGACTTAATCATAGCAGCCGAGATGATAACGGCAGAGAAGGTTAATTTCATGTTGAAAAACGCTCGTGGCTTGTTGTGTGCTCCGATTACCATGCAACGGTGCGAGGAATTGAACTTACCTCGACAGGTGATGGAAAACACCTCTATTCTCGGTACTCCTTTTACCATAACCATCGATAAGTTGGACGGTTGCGCTACGGGAGTTTCCGCTCACGACCGTGCCGAGACGATAAAGGCATTGGCAGACCCAACTTCCAAGCCCGATACGTTTGGCCGACCAGGACATGTGAATCCGCTTTATGCACAAGACAATGGCGTGTTGAGACGTAGCGGACACACGGAAGCTACCATCGACTTGTGTAGAATGGCTGGCTTGTATCCCGCAGGTGCATTGATGGAAATCATGAACGAAGACGGTACGATGGCAAGAATGCCCCAATTGCAGAAGATGGCTCAGGAGTGGGGTATGAAGGTGATTACCATCAAAGACATGATTGCTTATCGTCTACAGAAAGAATCTTTGATAGAAGTGGGAAGCGAAGTGGATATGCCTACCGTATACGGACATTTCAAGTTGATTCCTTTCCGTCAAAAGAGCAATGGATTGGAACACATGGCGTTAATCAAAGGCGAGTGGTCTGCAAACGAACCGATTCTCACGCGTGTACATTCTTCATGTGCTACAGGTGATATCTTGGGCAGTATGCGTTGCGATTGTGGCGAACAGCTTCACAAGTCTTTGCAGATGATAGAAGCTGAAGGAAAGGGCGTGTTGATTTACATGCAACAAGAAGGTCGAGGTATAGGCTTGATGAACAAGATAGCTGCCTATAAGTTGCAAGAAGAAGGACTTGACACGGTAGAGGCTAACATCCACTTAGGATTCAAACCCGATGAACGCGATTATGGTTGTGGTGCACAGATGTTGCGCCATTTAGGTGTTCGCAAGATGCGACTGATGACCAATAATCCCACGAAGCGCGTAGGACTTGAAGCGTATGGTTTGGAGATAGTGGAAAACGTTCCCATCGAAATTACGCCTAACCCCTACGACTACCGATACTTGAAAACTAAGCAAGATAGGATGGGTCATGAATTGCACCTTGAATAATAGTAGTTTAATTTATGTCGAAAATATGAAATAAAAGTGACGTTTTTTTCGTTATAAAGAATAAAAATGATTACTTTTGCAACATCATTCAATAAAATAAAATGATTATGCCACAATTATCTGACCGACTAAACCGCCTTGCGCCATCAGCAACGCTTGTGATGTCACAAAAAAGCAGTGAGATGAAAGCGCAAGGCATTGATGTAATAAATATGAGTGTTGGAGAACCAGATTTCAACACTCCCCAACATATCAAGGAAGCCGCGAAGAAAGCCGTAGACGAGAATTGGTCGCGTTACTCTCCCGTTCCTGGATATGCAGATTTGAGGCAATCCATTTCTGCCAAATTGAAGAATGAGAACAATTTGGATTATTCCGTTAATGAAATCTTAGTGGGTAACGGTGCTAAACAATGTGTTTGTAACGCTATCATGGCATTGGTGAATGATGACGATGAAGTGATTATTCCCGCTCCATATTGGGTGAGCTATCCGCAGATGGTGAAGTTGGCTGGTGGAAATCCCGTTTTCGTTCGTGCTGGTTTCGAACAGGATTTCAAGATGACTCCCCAACAGTTGGAAGAAGCAATAACCTCCAAAACCAAGATGCTCATCTTATGTTCACCAAGCAATCCTACGGGAAGCGTTTATTCTAAGGAAGAGTTGCAAGGCTTGGCGGAGGTAATTCTGAGACATGACGACTTGTTCGTACTTGCTGATGAGATTTACGAACACATTATTTATAATGGTAAGCATGAGAGTATTGCTCAGTTTGACGGAATGAAGGAACGAACCATCGTTATCAACGGTGTTTCCAAGGCTTATGCCATGACTGGTTGGCGTATAGGTTACATGGCTGCTCCTGAATGGATCGTTAAGGGATGTAACAAATTACAGGGACAATATACGAGCGGTGCTTGTTCGGTGAGCCAAAAAGCGGCAGAGGCAGCTTATACCATGCAACAAGAATGCGTTGAGGAAATGCGACAAGCATTTGAGCGACGCAAAAACCTCATCGTAGAGTTGGCAAAAGACATTCCTGGATTGGAAGTGAACAATCCTCAAGGTGCCTTCTATCTCTTCCCGAAATGCAGTAGCTTCTTCGGAAAGAGTTGTGGCGATAAAGTCATCAATAACTCTACCGATTTGGCACTTTATCTCTTGGAAGTGGGGCACGTTGCTACGGTGAGCGGAGACGCTTTTGGCGACCCAGAATGTTTCAGGATGAGCTATGCTACAAGCGACGATAATATTCGCGAAGCAATGAAAAGAATCAAGGAAGCACTCGCAAATTTGAAGTGACAAACACGAAAATGAGGCTTAGAAAAGAAAGATTATGGTGACAAATGAAAAAAAATCCGTTAAAACTTCTTAATTAGCTTCATAGTTGTCTTTAAATTATTATCTTTGCGTGTTGAATGACCTATAAAAATCGATTAATTCAAAGTTTGTTAGAAACTACAGATATTAATAACTTAAATTTATTTTATAACCAAAAATTAAAATTTTCAAATTATGGCAACTAATCAAAAGACAGCCAGCCCTGCAAAGAAATCACAGGGCTTCCAGGGAGTAAGAGGAGCGTTTTGGATCATCGTTGTATGCGCAATCGTCGCATTCACTTTGTTCTTCACATGGTTCGGACATGAGTCACACTTTGCTGATGCAACCAAAGAGCAACCCATTGACGTTTGGGGTACTATCTTCAAGGGAGGTATCATCGTGCCTGTTATCCACACTTTGCTCTACACCGTTATCGCTATGACTATCGAGCGTTGGCTCGCTTTGAAGACCGCATTTGGTAAGGGTGCTCTGCCTAAGTTCGTTTCTGAAATCAAGGTCGC
>OCTX012244095.1_pt1 | contig 12962 bp, 17 predicted proteins | sample 1539691 | NCBI WGS metagenome assembly OCTX01 (sample SAMN02144231, study PRJEB22623) | gut metagenome | biome: sheep rumen | host: Ovis aries | place: New Zealand
GCTGAGCTATTTCGGCCCCGACCGCGACCGTGAGGGCATGAGCATCGACGCATTCATCTGGAGAGCCGAGCGCGAATATATCACCCCTGCCGCATAACATCATACATCATACGTTATAGACAACATCACAGATTAGTCGCCTGACGGCGAGAAATTAAACAAATTATTTCAAATTATTCAAATTACAAACCCTTTAAAAATTAAAGTTATGAAGATTAGATTATACAGAGCTTCGGCAAAATTTCGCGGTTACATTGACGAGTTTACGCTCTATTTCCCGCACCCCAAATGGATGAAGAAAGAAAATTACGACCGCTACGGACACCGCATTTGCGGCTATTGTATCGGCTGCAGTCAGTCGAGTAGCGGCAACATGGTACGCTGTATAGGATTTGACGATGACCGCAATCTGGGCTACCATCCTGACAACTTCGGGCGACGCTATCCACTTGAAAAGATGTCAAAAGAGTTCCAAGCTGAAGCCCGCAAACTCGCAAAGGCATGGAACAACGCCCTGAAGTACGACGACGCTAAACATTGGGAAGTTTGGAACCAAGCATAACACACCACTATATTATACACCAGTTATACAATCACTTTTTAATCACAGAAAGGAAACGAGTTATGGCAACAACAGTTAATAACAACAATATCGAGAGCAACAACGGCATGAGCCAGGTAATAATTGACAACAACCCAAAGCCCAAGAACTTTTCCGATTTGACAGAGTTGGAGAAGGCCCAGTATTTGATGGAAGTCGCCCAGGAGTGCGCAAAGGAGCACCCCGAACTGGATTGGACCGACGTACTGGAGAAGGCTGAAAAGAGATTAGAGAAGGCCAAGGAGTGGCAGGAGTTCTTAGACCGCGAGGCCGAGAAGCAGAACAGCTTTGCCGATGGTATGCGGGTAAAGGTGCCCGCTGCATCGCTGGAGAGAAACCGCGACAAAGAGGCGTTTGTCATTACTCGCATTCGCCGCAAGGCTGCAGATAATGGCGGCAACGCATCACTGACCGTCAAAAGCGAGCTGACAGGTGTAGAGAGGGATATCAACGGCTCAGACGTTAGCGAAATACTGCCCGCGTTAGAGCCTGCATCGGAAATCACGGAACAGCGAGAGCAAAACGATGCTTGCATCAGTTCTGCCGAGTCGCGACGTGATAAGGCCAACGGCCAAATTAAGGACGACTCGTTTTTCATCAAGGGCAAGAAGTACCGCTGCATCAAGAGCGTCGTAATGAAGAAGGGAGGCAAGACGGCTTTCAAGGCTGGCAATATCTACGAGCAGGTGTGCGAGCCGACACACTGGGTAGGCTGGCTAAGAAACGAGCAGGGAGAGCGCCACGCATGGCCACAGCCCGTATATATCGCCGACGAGGTGAAGACATGGGGCACTAAGCCGGAGGACATCGACCCGCGTCTGTACTTCGAGCCAGTGGAGGACGTGAAGGAGACCGACTTTTCCGACACGCTGGCTGAAGACCTGAAAGCGGGCGACCGCGTGCTGTCAAGGCACTACGGCGCACAGGCTACGGTGCTGGGCAGAGAGTGGGACAAGCAGCGCAAGGCATGGTACTACCGCGTGCAGTTTGACACGATGCAGCGGCACATGGACGGATCGGAGTTCAACGTGACGGAGTTTCACCGCGACGGACTGACGAAGAACTACGACCCCGCGACAGGACGCGAGAGAGTGGGCAACGCCGAGTATTACCGCGAGACGCTTCTGGCCGAGTTCTGGGGCAACAACCGCACGCCGCGCACGGTGTACGGCATGGAGATTTTCAAGCCCACAGACCGCCGCCAGTCGTGGCTGGTAGTGGCCGACATCTTCAGTGAGCCAAAAGAAATGACGCTGCGCGAGGTTTGCGACATGCTGGCCGCACGCTACCAGGAGGAGCAGGGCGAGGCGGCATAAGAATACTACGTTATAGGCGGCCTGCGAGATTAGAGCAATCGCAGGGGAGCGATACCCCCGCAGGCCACAAGCATATTTTATAACTTTAATTTTCAGGGTAGGCTCACGGTTCGTGAGGATAGTGCAGCCTTTTTATACACTGAAATACTAATCACGGCTTTTTGCCGTTATAGATATACATATATTTTAAGGTCATTCATGACTTTAATTTTTAGGGTGGAGTCCGCTGGCCTGCGAAGGTCGGCGGCTCTTTTTTTATGTCCGCGTGATAATTTCAAGATTTTGTAAATTTGCAGTATCATTGAGATTGACAGCACGGAGCATCTGAATGCGCGAAAGCTTTGACACGGGGTGTGCGAAAGCTTTGAAGCAGGGGGTGCGAAAGCTTTGAACGGAAAAACACCCTGCAAAGGGTACTCATAGTATTAACTAATAATAATGTAACGATTATGATTAACGTAATCAAGAAGAAGGGTATTAACCCTGTGACTAAAGAGGTGTTGCACTGGATTCAGTGGACACGTGTTTCAACCGTCGGAGAGACTGCACTGGCAAAGCGCATGGCTCGCGGCGGCACGTACTCGGTGGGTGAAGCCAGCGGCGTGATGCTGGACTTCCCGCAGTTTATCATCGACGAGCTGCTGAACGGCAATGCCGTGAGCGTGGCTGGCCTGGGTACGTTTAAGCTGAAGGTGTCGGCAAAGGCTGACGCTGATCCTGAGAAGGTATCGACGCGCGGTGCTAAGGCAAGCGTGTTGTTCGAGCCGGACGATGAACTGGCTGCCCGCATCGAGAAGGAGGCTGAATTCAGAGTAGTTACAACCCCTACCAGCGAAGGACAGAAAGACGCCGACGACGCAACAACGCCAACAACTGACGGCGAGGGTGGCGACAACCAGCAGCCTGCAGGTGGTGGCAATACTGGCGGCGGCAACGGCGGCAGCGACGACGACAATTTGGAAGGGTAAGCGAGGGCTGAGGGCTGATGGCTGATGGCTGAAGGCTGAACCATTACATCAGACATCAGACATCAGACCTCTTACCTCTTAACCAAAATATATTTCCGTGGTGATTACCACGCGCACTTTCATTTGTGCTCATACTCCACGCCCAGGAGAAAAGTCCGTAAGTCGAACCGGGGGTACGCCAGTGGCACCGTATGATACTGCGGAGTTTTAATACATTAAAAATTAAAAATGAAAGATGAAATTGCGCCCGCTATGCGGTGCTCAGTAGTCTGAACGAAGTGAATTTAATGTTTAATCTTTAATATTTAATCTAAAAAGTGCCAACAAAGAACCCTGTCCTCTCATGGACGCAGATAAGGAACTACGCAGAGCGGTGGTCGTGGATAGACCAGCGCACGGGCGTCCGTGTGACTGGCTACAACGTGCCTGACGGGGCTAAGGAGAAGCGACAGGTGCCTTACTTCCTGCGCGTGGTGACGCTGCGGGGTGAGTTGATGCAGGGCGAGGTGATTACGCTGAAGGTGCTACCCAAGCACCGCAGGCTCATCCGCTTCGTGCAGTCGGGAGAAATCAGGAATATCGCGGACTACCTGGTAATATCAATCGACGGAATACGATTTGTCACTCATTGATTGGTCGCTTCGCTCGAAATTTTATTTAAAATGGATATTTAAAATTTTATTTAGAATAAATTTCGGGCGCAGCAATTTTAAATCAAATTATAAATAATAATTCTAAATATAATTTCAAGGGCTGGCAAGCCCGCCCAAAACAACACAAGGACTATGAAGGAGATAACAAGAGAAATGATGATGGCGGCGGCACCCAGGACGGACCGAGGACGGGTGGACGTGGCGGTGCGCTACTTGAACCAGTGGGCGGAGACGTTCGGCATCGACAGCGACCTGCGCATGGCTCACTTCCTGGGACAGGTGATGCACGAGAGTGACTGCCTGCGAGCCGTGGAGGAGAATCTGAACTACTCGGCCAACGGACTGCTGCGCACCTTTCCGCGATACTTCACGGCGGCAACGGCGGCGCAGTATGCCTACAAGCCCGCCAAGATTGCCAACCGCGTGTATGCCAACCGCATGGGCAACGGCTCGGAGGCGAGCGGCGACGGCTACCGCTTTCGTGGGCGTGGGCTGATACAGCTGACAGGCCGCGAGAACTATCAGGCGTATGCCGACAGCCCGAATTGTCAGGGCGACCTGATGGCGCATCCCGAATGGCTGGCACAGTTCCCAGGAGCCATGAAGTCGGCCATGTGGTACTGGAAGAAGCACCGACTGAGCATGCTGGCCGACCGAGACGACGTGGTGGCTATTACGCGCAAGATCAACGGCGGGCTGAACGGCATCGACAACCGTAAGTACCTGGTCGGTCAGTTCAAGAAGGTTTTAGGGGGGATTTAAGATTGAACATTGAACATTGAAGATTGAAGATTGATGGCTGAGGGATGATGGATGATGTAAGAGGTAAGATGTAAGATGTAAGAAGTAAGATATATTCATTGTCATTCGTGGCCGCATTGTTAGCATTCAGTATTAAGCGTGCGGTCAGCATTGTCGGTGGTGGCGCGAGTTTTTTCTTAGCTCGTGCCACCCTTTATTATATATAATAGCGTGGGTGAAAGCCGTAATATGTTTTCAAATGTTAATAGAAAGCGTATTGCGGCTTTCAAAGTGTGAAACAATGCTAAATCCCTTCATTTTTCTTTGGAAAAGTATTGCCGTTTTCAAAAATATTTCGTAATTTTGCAGCATAGAAATCAAGAATTACAAACTTTTAAACTTAAGCGATATGATAAAGATTGAAAACAAGAGTGAGTTTGACGCATATATGGAGGCAGTAGTGCCATATATGACTACGTTTATGAACGAGCTGGAGGACGGCAACCACCATGTAGTAGAGCGCACAGTGGCGCAGATGAAGCAGCGGTTTGCGCTGGACGATGCACAGGAGGCTGCGCTGCAGATAGTGCTGTTCAACCTGGAAATGATGCACCATGCCTATTGCGACGGGTTCCCGTTTGAGGCATATATGGGTATTGCGATCAACACCGTGGTTGATATCACGCTGAAGGACTGGCGCACCATCTGCGACAAGCGGCTGGCAGAGCCTCCCGCAGAACTGATGGACTACGAGGACGACGAGGATGTACCAGACGGAGTGGTCGAAGCCATGAGCGCATACCGCGAGCTGCTGACGAACTACTATGCGACGGAGAAGGGCAACAGTAAGGAGTTTGTAGAAGCCGAGCAGGTTGGCCGTGCTTTCTTCATTGCCGACGAGGACGCAGACAAGGCCATGAAGGTTCTCGACAAGTTTGTAAGCAAAATGAACAAACTGAAAAATGGTACCACTCAGGAGGCTGTAGCTCGTCTGCTTGACCAGACTATCGAGAAGCTGATGAAACTGAGCAGAAGGTGGGAGGAGTAATATTATAGTTTATAGGAATAATCAGAGATTAGGCGATATGAAGAAGGCGAGAATAACTAAGGAAGAGCTGGCACAGGGGATTGCAGGTCTGCAGGCCGGTCACGCATTGGAGGCGAAGTTCTACAAGGTTGGCGGTGTCGTGGTTGTGACGTTTGAGTGCATGACATCTGCCGGTGTACCAGAGGTGACATTCCGCATTGGCCGTAAGTCTGCAATGCGACACCTCTATACAGGCATCGACGAAGTGTGGAACATCCTTACCGTTGACTACGGCTTTGAACCTCCGAAGGAACTGGTGCCGACGGTCATTCCAGAGAAGATTCGCACGAAGGAGCCAAAGCCATTCGTGGGCTGTGAGGAAGTGAAGGGCATCTTCACCGATGCACAGGCCACGAAGATTGCCGAAATGATGCTGTACGCCGCCGACTACGAGGACGGTTGGCTGAAATTTCCGCAAGTCCACGTGGCCAGCAACCATGAGGAAAATGCGCAGAAGGTGGCTACGGCCATGCGTGAAATCTTCAAGGGTATGGGCATCACGTCGGAGGGCTGGACGCTTATGTTCTGCTTTGACTCGCAGATTTTCGTCGGCGAGGCTGCCGTGGCCTTGATTCACGATCGCTTCGGCTCGGCTCCCGTCTATACAGACCGCAGGATGCAGCGGGTGACGCTCTATCGCGGTGCTTGGGTGAACGGCAACAGCAAGGGCATCAACTCGGTCTATGTGGATGCCTACCAGCCAACTGGCGAACATGCCGACACGGTGAGAATAGACAAGGCCCTGCTGCGTCGGGAGCGCGACTGGGAACGCTACGTGTCGGGCTACCGCAGTCCCGCCAAGGAGCAGGCTTACCGCGACGCAGAGCGCCGTGTGGAGGACTACGAGCAGCGCAAGGACACGTTCTGCCACGGCATCGGCCAGCGCAAGGTGAAGCTGTTCCTCAATGCCCGTATCAAGGCTGGCGACGAGGTGGCACAGATGTACCGTCTGGCACTGGAGGCCGAGGGCGTGAACCTGGCAGCGAAGAAAGCTCTGAAGAAGTACCACTCTGACTACCACGCCTACGACAAGAAGGAAGAGTGCCTGCGTCAGCTTTCCGATATGTGCAAGCGGATGTCGGTGGTGTTCGGCGTACAGGTCTCTACGGCTCCCGCCGCCCGCTACGTGGTGTACTACGAACTGCCGGGCTGCGAGCAGGTCAGCTTCCATACCAATGAGCCCGAGGCAGTCAGCTGGCCTCACTACGACGGGGTTTGGGATGGCAAGAAGTGCTCCACCCTTGGCAAGCTGGAAAGTGCCATCTGGCAGCGCTACGAAAGTGAACTGAAAGCGAAGTATAATGTATAATTAAAAGGGAAAGGCGATATGGATATTGACGTTGTTTACAAGGCGAAGGACGGGAGGCGGTTTAGCGATCCGCTGGAGTGCGAGGAATACGAAAAGCGGCTGGGCACGCAACCTGGCACGGTGGGGAGTGCTCGCATCGACCTGAAGGATATAGGCGAGAAAATGTACGTGTTCGGAATAATGAAAGTAAGACATGAGGGCGATGGCAGCAACCACTACCTCACCTACGTGACACGGTGCGTGGACGAGAAGCTGGAGGACTATGTGAACGTGAGCGAGCTGGACGTTGACAAACGGTGGATCGTGAGCGACATCGGCAACGTGCTGCGCGACATGGAGCAGTTCGACGACGACGACCTCTGCGAGTATGAGTTCATCTACTGCGACCACTGGGATTTTGGCGGCGAGCATCCGTGCGGCTGTATTCGCACGTACAACCAGAAGTTGTGGGAGGAAACGGAGAAAGCTGACAAGGCTGATGTTGGAAAAACAAAAAAGTAGTAGCAATAAATAGTAACGATTATGGCAAACGAAGAAACAAAAAAGGCATCGGGCCGTGGCGGACGACGCGAGGGCAGCGGACGCAAGGCGCTTGGCAAGAAGGCCGTGACGCTGAAACTGAGTGAGGAGAGCGTGGAGATACTGTCACGACAAGAGAACAAGAGCGAGTTCGTGGACGAGCTGATCAAGAACCACGGATAGTTTTTTGACCGCAGATTGCGCAGATTGAACGGATTTATTTATTAACTTTTAAAACAAAGGCGATATGAAAAAGAATGTATTTTTACTGTGTGTGATGATGGTGGCCATGATGATGGCATCGTGTGGCAAGGAGATTGACAAAGAGAACCACCCAGAAGGTCCAATAGACGAGCAACTGATAGGCAGGTGGGAGTTTGACCATAGGGGCGAAATTACCAGGTGGGATAACTATGAGACTTGGGAGTTCTATAGCAACGGCAACTGCTTGCGGGCGTCAATAAGAGATCGTGGCCAAACCCTGTATAAATGGACAACTGAGAACAATGTACTAAGGCTCAGGTATGGTGATTCGTACACAAATTTGCAATATGTCATCAAGAATGGCTTGCTGACGTTTGACATTGATACGCCAGACGACCAGACAACATGGTTCAAGAAAGTGAAATTCTGATTCTAAATCTATTTGGAGTATCTTTGTCCTTGTGGCATGGGTAAGTTTGTGTATCTTAGCATCAGAATTTAAAAAGATACGACTATGAAGAAGGATTTGAACATCGTAATGAACGGAGAGACGCTGGTGCTCGACCAGGAGAGTATGGTAGAGGTCAAGGAAAGCAATCCGACGGAAATGCACACAGGCAGCATGATGGTGTCGGTGAGCATGGACGACTTGCGGCGACTGACTCCCATCGACAGCCGCTCAGGACGCATCGGCTACGTTCATGTGTGTGAAGAGGGCGAGGAACTTCGGAAACCTCAATTTAAAGTTGGCACTTATGAAAATGGAACTTTCATTCCCCAAGCCCACTAAGGAACTGCGTCAGGTGGTGACAGTCGTTCACGGCGACTGGCCTGCAAATAGAACTGCGGTAAGATGTGAGGCAGTATGGGACACGGGCAGCAGCTTTACCATTGTAACAGAACGGCTGGCAAAGGCTCTTGGCCTGCGAAAGATTGATGGAAAGAAAGTGCTGCTGCACGCTGGCACTGGTGATGCTGAAAGTGAATGCTACGAGGCATGGCTTGTGCTTAAACCTGGTGAACGTCCTGTTAAAATTGTAGCTTGCGTCATGCCACAGCCAGATACTGATGTCCTGATAGGTATGGATGTTATTGCCAGCGGACGCTTCGAGGTGAACTCTACCAGTGGCGAGACGGTGCTGACGTTCGAGACGGACTTCTGAACAACGGATTGTATGTTTTTGTATGGTCGGGCTGTCGCCCTCAAAATTTGATTTAAAATTTGTATTTAAAATGTGATTTAAAATTCTAAATATCAATTCTAAATAACATTTCAAGCGATAGCGACCAAAAATAAACAACGGATTAAGAGCGGGAGCCACATCGGCTCTCGCTTTTTTGTGTGATAATACTTGCAAGTTCTTGCTAAAGTTGCAAGGATTGGAAAGGACTACTCTACCTTGATATTCAGATCGTGCCCGCAGTAAGGACAGTGCATCTGTGGCTCGATGTGGCTGGCGGGCGCGTCGCCTATCTCGTCGCGGAAAAAGTCGGTTACTGGCACCTGAAGCACGTCGGCAACCTTGCGGAGCGTTCCGATGGTAGGATTACCATTCAGAGCTTTTGACAAGCCTCCTTTTGTGATGCCCATTTTGTTGGCTATATCTTCTATTCTCATGCCCTTTTCGCGGGCTATATTCTTGATGTCCATGTAAGTTTACGTTTAAGTATGCTGCAAAGATAGGTATTTTATTTCCAGCTACCAAAGTTTTTGATATTATTTAGCCTTATAAGTAAACTGCACACACGTTTAGTTAATTTGTGTTTACTTTTATGTATATTTAGTTGTCAAAGGTTAAATATTTGCTTTTAGGTAAACTTTTTAGTCTAAATATTTGGATAAGTTTACTTTTATGTGTAATTTTGCAATCAACAAAGAAACAAGAAATCAAGTTTTCTTGAAATCAAGAAATCAAGAAATGTTGCAATCAACATTGAAAGCAACAGAGAAACAAAACAAACAAACAAACAACATTGAGAGCAAGCAAGCAATCAAACAATAAAGCAATCAAGCAAGCAATAAATCAAACAATAAAGCATACAACAATGGAAGCAACAAACATTTCAATCAACAAACAAAGCAGCGTTTCAATCAACGTTGACGCATTGCAGGCAATCAAGCAACGTGTGTTGAGTGCGGTAGCAAATTTTTCACTGTTCACTGTTCACTTTTCACTTAGTCGTCTGTATCGCAAGGAGCTGCGCTTGGCTCGCGCCGTGGCAGCATGGTGTGACCATCACAATGCGCTGGTGAACTGGCTGATGGCTATTCAGGTGATGGCTTTCGCCTTCTACGTTTTCTTGTTCGTATAACTACACCTTATAATATATATAGACTATGGCACAGACGTATCAGATGAAGCATAACGCGCAGGGGACGATCTACAGCCTGCTGACGGTGGAGAGTGACGGACGCATGACGATAACGTTCCACGGAACGGACCGCGAGATCAGTCACGAGGTGACGGAGAATGCCGACGGGTGGCTGTGCTACCCTGGCGGCATGTTCCCTGGAGTGAAGAGCGGAAAGTGGAATAAGATGGATGATGTTAGAGGGCTGAGGGAAGATGTACAGGGGACTGTCCCTGCTGTGGGTAGTGAAGCTGAAAGCGAACGGACTACAGAGGGCCTGTCCCCCATGTGCGAGCCAGCTGTTCCTGTTGAGTCAGAACCTACATTAAGGGGACAGACCCCATGTAATCCTGAGCCAGCTGTCCCTACATATAGGGGACAGACCCCATGTAATCCGCCTTCGGCTACTCACACAGGGGACAGTCCCCGTGAGCCACGTCCACGTCGGCAGCGCAAGCCTCGCAAGCCGCGTGTGGAGCATCAGCCATCTTCCATCAGCCATCAGACATCATCCATCGACCATCAGCCATCAGCCATCAGCCGTCAGCCATCTTCCACACTGAAGGCCGTGGGTATGGTGGCAGCGGCTACGGTGGCGCTGTTCGTCATCTACGAGACGGGGTTGCTCATTCCACTGGGGCTGATAGGATTGGCGACCGGCGGCATCTTGAAGTAGTGGGCGCTTCGCTTGAAATTTTATTTAAAATTGATATTTAAAATTAAGTTTAAAATTATTACACGGCGAGGCGCAAGCCCATTCTAAATAAAATTATAAATAAAAATTATAAATCACATTTCGAGCCGACAGGCGACCAAAAAAGAAGAAACAAATACAGGTGGTCATACGTTATAAATGACGTGTGGTATCACACAAAGAGATATTTTAATTACAAACTTTTAAACTTCAAAACTATGAAGAAAAATTTGATTTGGCTGGTTGGTATCGCAGTGATGCTGGCAGCGTGTGAGAGTTCAACGGAGTATGACAACGGCTACAACCAGGAGCAGGGACAGAAGGCGATTGTCTTCAACTGTCAGGGCGACTTCACGATGACCACGGAGAACATGACCCGTGGCGCAATGGAGGCTGACGGCAAGGCGATGACCGACCTGTGGGTGTTGGACTACGTGGACGGTCAGCTGGTGCAGCAGGTGCATCAGGCTTCGACGGACGAGGACTTCGGTACACCGACATTGAACCTGGACTATGGCAGTCACCATGTGTACTTCGTGGCAAGCCGTGGCGAGGGGGCTACGCTCTCGACCGAGGAGCATAACATTGCGTGGACGAAGCCATTGGACACATTCTACAAGGACTTCCAGATAACGGTGAGTGCCGGCACATCGTCAGCGCACAACGTGACGCTGGAGCGCGTGGTGACACGACTGAGGGTGACGGTGGCGGACGAGATACCCGCAGGCATCGCCAGCATTACCGTTACACCGGCAACGTGGTATTACGGCATTGACTACCTGACGGGCGACCCTACTGCGGCACAGGCTTCGACGCCCCGCACGATTGCCATCCCTGAATCGAAGGTGGGCACGAAGGGCACGATGAGTGTGAACATCTACGGCTTCTCGTCGGCTACGGAGTGGACGACGGACGTGAGCGTGGTGGCCAGGAGCCAGAGCGACGCGGTGATTGGTACGGCGAACATCGAGGATGCGCCGTTCAAGGCGAACCGCTCGACGAACTACACGGGTAATCTGTTTGTGAATGCCGGCGGCTTTGCACTGGCACTGAGTGGCGAGTGGAGCGACGACTATGTGGGGTCGTGGTAGTGGTCGCTACGCTTGAAATTTTATTTAGAATGGATATTTAAAATTTTATTTAGAATAAATTTCGGGCGCAGCAATTTTAAATCACATTATAAATACAAATTATAAATAAAATTTTGAGGGCAACAGCCCGACCAAAAAGCAAACAGATGGTCGCTACGCTTGAAATTTTATTTAGAATGGATATTTAAAATTTTATTTAGAATTTCTATGGATTTGATTAAGCAATACAATAGAAAATTAGAACCGATGAAAGCGATAACTGGTGTTGCCATGAAGGTTCACGCCAAGTATCGGTCAGGACTGCTGGAGTCGGCTTACGAGGCTGCTATGGAGTACCTGCTAAAGATGGACGGTCACAAGGTGGAACGTCAGAAGATGCTGCCTATCTTCTGGGATGACGTGCAGTTGGAACAGACATACCGCATGGACTTGGTGATTGACGGCATTATTTGTGAGCTAAAATCGGTAAGCCATACCACTAACGACCATGTGCGTCAGCTTTGGAACTACATGCACCTGACGCATACGGAATATGGTATGCTGATTAACTTTGGCAGCGAGCGTCTGTATTCGTCGTGGTACCGACGTGACCCTCTAACTGGAAACATTGAAAAGGTAAGAATGTTATAAACAAAATGGCACTCCGCAAGAAAATTATAAATAAAATTTTAAATACAAATTTTAAATAAAATTTCAAGCGGAGCGCCCCCAAAAAGTAAAGACTATGAAGAAAGTAATATTATTCGGAATGGCGGCGGTGATGATGGCCGCATGTGAGAAGCCTATCATAGGCGACGCTTACGACGTGGACGAGGGCGATGCCAATGTGGTGCTGACATTCTCGACATACCAGCAGCAAGGATTTACCCGTGCGGCGACGGCACTGACGGACCAGTGCTCGCGGCTGTCGGTGGCGGTGTTCGACGAGGACGATGCCAAGGTGGGCTCGACGAAGAACCAGAAGGCGGGTGACGGCGGTTTCGGTACCGTCGGGCTGTCGCTGCAGGAGGGCGTCTATACCATCGTGTCCATTGCGCACAACGGCGAGGGTAACGCTACCATCACGTCGCCTACCAAGGTGACGTTTCCGTCGAACAAGATGACGGACACGTTCTGCTATTGCGGCGAGCTGGAGGTGACGGGCGACATGATCAGTCAGGAGTTGCAGATGCAGCGTGTGGTGGCCATGATGCGCCTGACGCTGACGGATGAGCAACTGCCTGCTAATGTGGCACGCCTGAAGTTCTATTATACGGGCGGCAGCTCAACACTGAATCCCAGAACGGGGTATGGTTGCGTGAACTCGAAGCAGACGGAATACAGGGCTACGATGGTGGGCGGCGAGACCGTCAAGGTGTATGAAATCTACACTGCCCCGCACGAGCAGAGCGACGTGCTGAAGCTGACTATCACGGCGCAGGATGCTG
>OCTX012219671.1_pt1 | contig 12959 bp, 11 predicted proteins | sample 1539691 | NCBI WGS metagenome assembly OCTX01 (sample SAMN02144231, study PRJEB22623) | gut metagenome | biome: sheep rumen | host: Ovis aries | place: New Zealand
CCCCATCCGCTTGTACCAAGGGCGAATGTAACCATATAGCCACGTTTCAACTTGAACGAACGGATTTGGTTGTTCAGGGCTGTAGTACTAAGGGTCTTCATGAATCCGCCACTATGTCCTTCTGTATAGGTATTGCATGATTCACCACCAAAGTCCTCCTCCGTGTAACAGGTAAGCGGAGCAAAACCACTACCATAAGGGAAAATGATTGTACCTTTATTGTACATCTTAACCTGACAGTTTGTTCCATCTACTGCATCCTCACCATTTATTTTAACATACTTGAGCCATTTTTTATTCACAATACTTGGTTTTAAAGCAGCAAGAATGACAGCTCCATGTTCCACGTTCTGGATATTGATGCTACCCGTTGTGGTAAAAGGAGTTGAGCTAGTGATGACATAGTCTTCATCAGCTGTTACCGCAACAGAACCCGTTACCTGAGTAACAGTAGTTATGGTGTTTGCAGCATTAGCCATTATACTGACTAACAACAGAAAAAGAAAGGTTAGTTTTTTCATATACTAAGAATTTATAGGTTATCAAAATTGGGTTAGCGCGGCAAATGTAGATAAAAAAATGTATAAGCACAAAGTTTTTAGTGTTTTTTCAGTTTTTCACTAAGATAAGCACCCGTATAACTCTCCTTACATTTTGCAACTTCCTCAGGAGTACCCTCTGCCACTATATTTCCGCCCTTATCTCCACCCTCCGGACCGAGGTCGATTACATGGTCGGCACATTTTATCACATCAAGGTTATGTTCTATAATCAGGATGGTATGTCCACGTTCTATAAGGGCATTAAATGCCTTAAGCAATTTCTTTATGTCGTGGAAATGTAGTCCCGTCGTCGGTTCGTCAAATATAAATAATGTGGGAACAGTCTTTTCCTGACTCAAGTAATAAGCCAGTTTTATTCTTTGGTTTTCGCCTCCAGAGAGGGTGCTCGATGTCTGTCCCAGTTTTATGTATCCCAGTCCTACATCCTGCAGAGGTTTCATCTTCTGCACAATTTTCTTCTCATTATTCTCGGTAAAGAATTCCACAGCCTGATTGATAGTCATATTCAGTATGTCATATACCGACATTCCATGGAAGAGCACATCCAGCACTTCCTGCTTGAAACGTTTTCCGTGACATGATTCGCACTCCAACACCAGGTCATTCATAAACTGCATCTCAACAGTTACGGTTCCTTCGCCTTTACATTCCTCACAACGTCCTCCATCGGCATTGAACGAGAAGAAAGCAGGGGTGTAACCCATCTGTTTTGCCAATTGCTGACCCGACATGAGTTTTCGGATTTCATCGTATGCTCCGATATAGGTGACAGGATTGCTTCGGGAGGAAGTACCGATAGGATTCTGGTCGATGAATTCGACTTTTTTTATCATATCGAGGTCACCCCCTATACCTGTATGCTGACCTGGTTTTTCGCAGTTTTCATCCAGATGACGTTTGATAGCCCTATAGAGGATATCGCGTACGAGAGTTGACTTTCCACTTCCGCTGACTCCTGTAACACAAGTCATCACATTAAGCGGGAACTTTACATCCACCCCTTTCAGGTTATTGGCTCTGGCACATTTCACTTCAATATAGTTGTTCCAAGGACGACGGCTCTGCGGTACCTCAATCTGTTCCCAACCCATCAGGTAGTCAAGTGTGTGACTCTCCCCAGGTTTCATATCAGCAGAAGGGGTATTCTGAGGTTTTCCTTCATATATTATATTACCTCCCAATCTGCCTGCATCCTTACCAATATCTATAATGTAGTCAGCAGCACGCATAATCTCCTCATCGTGTTCCACCACAACTACTGTATTACCCAGTTCCTGCAGTTTTCTGAGTACATATAGCAAACGTTCTGTATCGCGAGAATGCAAACCGATAGACGGTTCGTCGAGAATATACAGACTACCCACCAGACTCGATCCGAGACTGGTTGACAGATTGATGCGTTGACTTTCACCTCCGGAAAGACTGTTTGACAGACGCGACAAGGTCAGATAGCCTAATCCGACATCCATCAGATACTGCAAACGGGAACGAATTTCCAGCAGCAGTCGTCGTGCCACTCCCTCATCATGCTTCGAGAGTTTCAGTTTTTCGAAGAAAGCGCTCGCATCTATAATACTCAAGTCGCATATCTCGCTAATCGACTTGCCGCCTACCTTCACATATTCCGCCTCTTTCTTCAGTCGGTGTCCGTGACATGTAGGACAAACCGTTTTTCCACGATAACGAGCCAGCATAACCCTATACTGAATCTTATACTGGTTTTCACGAAGCATACGGAAAAACTCATCTATACAGATGGAACGGTTTCCCCATTCGTTTACTTCCTCTACTCCGTGCCAGAGTATGTCTTTCTGTTCCTGCGTCAGTTGGTAGTAAGGAGTGAATATAGGGAAGTTCCAACGTTCAGCTCCACGACAGAACTCCTTCTTCCACTCCCCCATCTTCTCTCCTCGCCAGCATACAACAGCACCATCATACACACTCAGTTCTGTATTAGGAATTACAAGACTCTCGTCGATACCGATAATTCGTCCGAAACCTTCACATTCCGGACAAGCACCTACAGGTGAGTTGAACGAAAACATCTGGTCTGTAGGTTCCTCAAATTCTATACCGTCAGCCTCGAACTTAAGCGAGAACTCATGCCAATGGTCCTTCTTAGCTGTCTTCTCATCTACATCAGCAGGAAGGAAATACAACACACAGACTCCCTCACCTTCGAAGAGAGCCGTCTCCGCTGAGTTCACCAGACGCGAAATTGTTGATTTCTCTTCATTCACCACAAGTCGGTCTATTACCAGCCATATCTTCTGTGGTTTCTTCTTTCCTTCAAAATCCTCCTGTTTCAGGTAATCCTCAATCATCTCGACCTTTCCGTCCACATATATCCTGACAAATCCCTGTTTCAGATTTATCTCCAGTTGTTCGCGCTGAGTGCGTTCACCATGGATAGCCATCGGGCAGAGAACCATAAAACGGGTTCCGGAAGGATAGGCAAGCATACATTGCACCATATCCTCTGTGGTGTGTTTCTTCACCTCCTTGCCGCTTACAGGTGAAATGGTCTTTCCTACCCTAGCGAAAAGCATTCTCAGGTAGTCGTATATCTCTGTCGAAGTACCAACAGTACTACGAGGATTCCTCGAAGTCACCTTCTGTTCTATGGCTATTGCAGGGGGAATACCTTCGATGAAATCGCACTCCGGTTTCTGGAGTCGTCCCATAAACTGACGGGCATATGTAGAAAGGCTCTCCACATATCTGCGTTGTCCCTCCGCATAGAGTGTGTCGAAGGCAAGCGACGACTTACCGCTACCACTGACTCCAGTGATAACGATGAGTTTGTTCCTTGGAATATCTACATTGATATTCTTCAGGTTGTTAACCCTTGCACCTCTTATCTTTATACTTTCTTCCACAAGCAGTATTTTATCTCTGATAACAGAAAAATTTCTTTCTCACCTTTTTAGACAGAGTATCTATATTCAGCATGTCAGACACCTTCGAGATGTCATTGCTTGTGCCGTCTTTCATCAGAATCTCTATCATATCCTCCACAGTAGTGTACATATCTCTACCCACTACCAGACTACTGGTCAGGTAACGTTTTGTATCCTCCTCACTTACTCCATACTTAGCAGCAATACTCTTAACTGTCTGAGCTTCTCTGGCAGAAGTATCGTCAGGACCTTCCGTCACCTCAACCTTGAATATATTTCTGCCGATGAAGTCCTCTGAGAGCATTGCCAGAATCTTGTCGTCACTGGTCTGCCACACTTTCAATGCCGATATTATATCGTTGTCATCAAGATTCAGATAGTTCTTCAGGCATTCCTCATCGTTCATAAAGCGTTCCTTGTCTATGTCCTGATAAAGGAAGAAATGAAGAGCAGGCGAACAGAAAAGTTCCACACCTTCCCGTGCCAGGTCCTTTGCACGCTGCAAAGCATTGATGAGTACATGTTCTGCTGCTACGCTGGTCTTGTGCAGATACACTTGCCAGTACATCAGGCGACGACTTACCAAGTAGTTTTCAATAGAATAAATACCCTTCTTCTCTACAGCAAGACGATCGTTACGTACATGTAGCATATCAATGATTCTGTCGCTGCCTATGCTTCCTTCTGTTACACCTGTGAAGAAGCTGTCGCGTCGCAGGTAGTCCAGTCGGTCCATATCCAGCTGACTCGAAATGAGTTGGTGGAGAAAGTGTTTCTTGTACTTATCCTTAAAAATCTTTATTGCCAGCGACAGTTTTCCGTCAAATTCCCTGTTGAGTTTTTCCATAATCATCAGGGAGATATCCTCATGTACCACACCACTTATCAAGGTGTGTTCCAAGACATGCGAGAAAGGACCATGACCTATGTCGTGCATCAGTATGGCAGCCTCAACTGCCTCTGCCTCCTCATCTGTTATCTCCACACCTTTCATCTGGAGGGTTGCCACAGCCTTGCACATCAGATGAAATGCTCCCAGACTGTGCTGGAAACGAGTATGCTGGGCACCCGGATACACCATATATGCAGCACCCAACTGACGAATGCGACTCAGACGGAAAAAATCGCGGTGCACCACAATATCGTAGAGCACCCCATTAGGTATTCTGATAAAACCGAATACAGGGTCGTTGATAATCTTATTATTTGTCATTCAGTATCTTTGCCATTTGCATTGCAACTTTCTTTGCCTCCTCTGCAGCAACCTCTGCAAAATGCTCAGTAGAGTCTGCGTAGATAATAGCACGACTACTATTCACGAGCAGTCCGCAGTCTTTTGTCATTCCATACTTGCACACCTCTTCAAGACTGCCACCCTGAGCTCCGATGCCCGGAACGAGCAGGAAGTGGTTTGGCACAATCTTACGCACATCCTCGAACATACGTCCCTGAGTAGCTCCCACCACATACATCATGTTCTCGTCATTTCCCCATTCCTGACTCTTGCGCAACACCTTTTCAAAGAGGCGTTCACCAGCAGTGTCTTCAGTCAGTTGGAAGTCATGACTACCCTTATTGCTGGTAAGTGCAAGGAGTACGACCCACTTGCCTGCATACTGCAGGAACGGACCAACGCTGTCCTCACCCATATATGGAGCTACAGTGACAGCATCCAGATTTATCTCCTCGAAGAAAGTACGTGCATACATCATGCTGGTATTTCCTATGTCACCACGTTTTGCATCAGCAATGATGAAATGTTTTGGGTAGTTCTCGTTCAGGTACTTAATGGTTTTTTCAAACGAAATCCACCCCTTCACACCCATACTCTCATAGAACGCCAAATTAGGCTTATATGCCACACAATACGGTGCTGTAGCATCAATGATAGCCTTATTGAATGCAAACACAGGGTCTGCATCACCTTTCACACACTCAGGTATCTTCTTGATGTCAGTATCAAGTCCTACACATAGGAATGTACCCTTCTGCTTAATCTCGCTAATTAATTCTGCCTTATTCATATATAATTAAATTTTAGTTTCAAGTTTATCAAGATTCAAGTTCCAAGTTCCAAAGTCTTTAACCGTTAACCGTTAACCTTTAACCGTTATTCAACTCTCCTCATACATAATCTTCATCCCTATCGCATCTGCAAAGGCATGTTCTGCTGTTGCCCCTTTCGAGTCTTTCCAGTTATCGAGCATATACAGAGCATCGCACTCCTGCACCTTTCTGAAGTCCTCTATCAGTATTTCGCCATACGACATACCTCTGTCGTGCATAGCATCGTTCCATTCCGATACAGACGGATTGAAAATCTCATAACCCATTGCCTGCAACTTCTTTGCTGCAGCATCGAACTTCGCCTGAAATTCCTCATGGGTCAGTCCCGTCATCTTTCCCGATATAAATACCTTCATTTTCTTCCAAAGTCTGCAGGAATCTCCCCCCACTCTTCCGTAGGCCACTTCAGTATCGGATTACTATAGGAATTATTGCGCAACCAAGCCTCAGCACGGGCAATGAGACTGAACAGATATTCCGTCTCGGGAGTGCGAGCCAGAGTGGTTTTGCAGTGTTTCTTCTTCACCCATATCTGAGCATTCACACTGTCGCTGTATATAGGCATCTCATGCATTCCTTTCTGTTTCAGCAGAGCCAATGCATGCACTATAGCAAGGAACTCCCCAATGTTGTTTGTTCCGTGCACAGGACCGAAATGGAAAATCTCCTTTCCTGTCTTCAGGTATATCCCTCGATACTCCATCGGACCTGGATTGCCACTGCATGCAGCATCTACAGCTATTGAATCGTTTATTGCAGCCTCAACCATTATTTCTTTATTTTAAACAGGTTAGTATCAGGCAGGCAACCGTCTGTATCTCGAGCAACGAAGAGCAACGACTCCTGAGTCGATTCGAAGTCAGCCTCCGAGAGTTGTTTGCCACTTTGAAACGAATTACCCTCCAGTGTAGATTTCTCTTCGTTCACATTCGAAATATGCCATTTACCAGGGCGGAACGACACATTATTCCTCAGCACATGTCCGTAGCCTGGCACATCCACCTTTCCCTCAGCATCTCTGCCCTTTCGGTTTACCATATTATAATTGTCCATACGGTTCATCACGGACACATTATCTTCCCATCTATTGCCTCCGATGTGGTGGTTCGAATAAAAACCATTTGCCTTATTCCTGAATGCCAGACAGTCATGGATATAATGCTCAGGACACTCAGGCGGGCACTTCGTCTTTTCTCCCATTCCAAATCCACCACCCTTGAATCCGTTACCATCGCCAGCACTTACAAAAGTCACTGTATCAGCAGCATTCTCCGCAGGTCTGAAACCATTATAAAATGCCCAACAATGATCGAATTCCACAGAAGTGTCACAGTTTATCAAGTCGAATCCATCGTCAGAATTTCTCCAAGCCCTGCAATAGCGAAACACATTACCCTTCTGTTTCACATTCCTTATGTGGCAACCGAATCCATCGACATTTCCACCATACTCCCCTTCGGAAAAATCATCGTAGTTATTATATGCATCGCAGTTCAGCACCAGATTATACTCTCCCACCAACTGATAATAACCTATAGCCATATTATCGTGCATAGCTAAATTCTCCACTATACAGTGAGAACCCTTTCTCGCACTCACACACTCCGACTGAGTATGTCCCTTTATGCGCACAGGCACACCGACTATGTCAAAGTTCTTCAAGTGCAAATAGTCAGCGCCCAGGTAGAAAGCAGCAAAGCGATACTTACCCTCCATCTGCAGAGCAGAAAAGTCGAACACAGGACGTTCACCGGGATAACCCATTATGCATGTACGTCGTTCTGCCGTTCCAGCCTTATCCAACATAAACACACAGGCATAAGGACCCACAATCTTCATCACCTGACTATCGTCAACATAATACCTTCCCCCTCGCACACAGATAGTATCACCTCCCTCTATAGCCTTGTATGCAGCAGGCAAAGTGGCATACGGATTCCTGATGCTACCGTCACCGGCATCACTTCCGCTAGCACTCATATACACCACCTTTGCAGCACTGCTCGCTGCCACCATTACCGTTAGTATAAACCCAGCTAAGCGCATACCGATTAAAGAAGCTCTTGTAAGACATCCTCCAGCCAGTCGTTCTGAGAGTCATAGATTCCGTCCTTATCCTCTCCGAACGGAGGGTTGTACTGAGGCAGGCCCGGATTCTTTCTCATCCACTTGCTCCAGCCGGTAGCCTTATCAAATACTGTCGTGTTATATGTCTTTGCCCACGATACAACAGCACCTCCATTTAAAGCTGAATTTGACAGGTAGGCGTTGTTTACGGCTTCTCCCTTAAGCCATTCGTGTATATACGAATGACCGTCCTCGAATATCACATTATTAAAATACTCATCACCCTCTATACCATTGCCACCTTTGATAGTAACCATGATTGCACCCAGATTTTGTTTTTCTTCTGGTATATCACTTACCTGATCGCCAAAACTGAACACATCGGCATTACATCCGAGCAATACGCTATACGACAGACCCAGATTGTTCGTACCATTCTCCGGATCGAGTGAATAAGTATAATCAACATGTCCGTATTGCGCAGCCTTCACAGCAGTCTTCACATCACTCACAAGGGCTGCGAACTTAGCATTGCCGGGGAAAACATACTCCTTCAGTTTATTCAGGTAGTCCATAATGTCATATACTGGAGTATTACCAACATAGTGGTAACACTCGCAGGCAGCCTTTGAGTACTCTTCAGCCTTTTCTGCCGGCGAAGCAGGATTCTCGTCACTGACCAGATAGTCCACGACATTCTTTATGCTCGCAAAGAGAGGATCGAGCTTTTTCATATCAGTCACTGTATAGTCGAGGTTACGAAGCGTATTCCACTTCTTACCGCCATTGACGAATTGTGTACGATGCATATCCAGCACTGCAGCATTAAACTTCTTTGCATTCTCGGCAATAGCCGTCTCTTCTCCCTGCGACAGTCCCATGTAATACACGAACTTACCCTGATCAGCACTCGGTACAGAGTGGCTGGAACCCATCACATAAGGTACCAGGTCCTTCAGTTCGCCCAAAGTCTCAAGATTGCTCATCATACAGCAGTCGAAATTGATCAGCTTCAGTTTAGCAAGTTCATCGGCCGACAACTGCTTCAGGGCTGCGACCAAATCAGCAATGGTCATAGATGGTTTGCCCACCAGATTGTCATCATACATCACACCGCGTGTAGTTCTCACCGTGTCGGTTGTCACACTATATGCACCTCCGTGGTCCCCCAGACAAAGTACTACAGCCTTAGCCTCCGGAGCCTGCTTCATTGTCCACCTGATAAAATCGACCAGATTATCTGGCTGATACATCTCAAACGTAGAACCGGCAAACTTATATTGGCTCAGGTTAGGAAACACCTTCCTTCCGTTCTCCTGATAATTAACATTATCGCCATTCTTGTTCAGATACTCCATATCCAGCATATTCCCTAACAGTTCGTAGCGATACACAGAACCATACTCACCGCTCATCGCATAGTTATATTTAGCATTCGTAGCTTTCTGGCTTGCATCATAAGTAATGGAAGCTTCCCTGCTTGAATATTTATACTGTACAAAATAACGGACGTTCCTTACTTGATAGGACATCTGATAGGCTGCCAACATAAAGTCCACCTCTGTAGCATAATCCAAATCGCCCCCACCTATACCATAGTACATTACTGCCACGTCGGCATAGTTTGGCTCAGAATCACCCTGACCGTTGTTATTACCATTGTTTTTGTTATCATCGCTACATGAAAGCAGCGCGAGCCCGCAGCATAGGATGGCAGACAACATCCGCAGATAAGTTTTTTTCATATCCTAATATTATTTTGAATCATTTCCTCCAAACTCGTTATATGACACATTCTCCGGCTTCCATTTATCCTTTGGTTCCGGTTGTTCTGCCGGATGACCGATAACGATGGTACATAGCGGAATGACAGTCTCAGGCAACTTCAGTGCCTCGCATACAGGAGCGATACGATCCTCCATCTGCAAAGCAGAAAAGTCGAACACAGGACGTTCACCTGGATAACCCATTACGCAAGTACGTCGTTCTGCTGTTCCAGCCTTATCCAAAGCAAACACACAAGCATAGGAACCCACAATCTTCATCACCTGACTATCGTCAACATAATACCTTCCACCCCGCACACAGATAGTATCACCTCCCTCTATAGCCTTATACGCCGCAGGCAAAGTGGCATACGGATTCCTGATGCTACCGTCACCGGCATCACTTCCACTAGCACACATGTACACTACCTTTGCAGCACTGCTCGCTGCCAGCATCATTGCTAATATAAGTCCTGCTAAGCGCATAGTAATATAAAGTTTAAAGGTTAAAGATTAAAGATTAAAGTTTCAGGTCAATAACCTATAAGCAATAACCTATAACCATTTTTTTGCAAAAGTACGAAATAAAAAATAAAAAGAAGTCCTTTTCCACTTCTTTTTATCCTGCAGCCATCATTGCCTCAATTTTAGGAAATCATCGCGCGAGAGTACATAATCGACTGAAAAAGCATCCTGCCACCATGCAGCATCAGCATTGCCGTGGTCTCTACTTTGAAAATCCTTGCTTTGAAGTTTACTCGTGCGTCCATGATCATACCAGGGCATGAAGAACACCCACTTGCAGCCCGCATTCCATTGTTCACGAATCGTGGGCACATTACCACACTCCGTAAGGGCGACCAACTTATCTGGCGAAGATTGGCAAAGAAAATCGTAGCAAGAGGTTTTTATATTCTCAGCACTGCTTTCATTATAGATATCAATGCTGACAATATCCACATACTCATCACCGGGATACCAGCTATAGCCCTCGATATAAGGTTTCTTCCATGCTGCAGCCTGAGTCCACACCCAAATGAGATTATCGAGTCCTGCTGCCTGGAAACGCTTATACATAACGCGCCATAGCTCATTGCATGCTTCCGCGTCGCGTCCCCACCAGAACCACATGCCGCCAGCCTCGTGCAAAGGGCGCCAAAGCACAGGTATATTGTACTGTTTGAGTAACTTGAGGTATGATGCAATTGTGTCTATATCACTAATCATCAACTGATATTCAGGTGATGTGGGGTCGTAAATCTTTCTGACGTCGAATGTGGTTTTGTCGGGTTCTGTGCCCCAATAAAACGAATACTTTCCAACCTGATTGGCAGGTACATTCCAATGCCACATTATTGACACCAACCCACCTGAACGATGCCAATCGAGCACAGGAGTGACGTCGGTATAGTCTATCCAACTACCATTGCCGGAGGAATGATGATGAAGGTAGTCGAAGCAGTTGAGGACAGGCCACTTACCTGTATGCTGGTGCACCCACTTAGCTTCGTTTATGTTCCAGTTCACCGTTGCCATAGTACCCGAGATAATCCGTTTACCCCAAATCTGGCGCAAACACTGCAAAAGACTCTCCGCCTCAGGCGAACGCCTATTTCCAGTCTGTTTCCCCCACGACAACAGGCAAACAGAAAACAAAACCACTAAGCTAACAAAAATCCTATTTATCCACATTTTCATTTCTCCACACAACATTAATTAACTGCAAAAGTAAGAATATTATTTCGAATATGTTTATATTCCATTATCTTTTTTACCATCAGCCTTCATTGCCTCAATTTTAGAAAATCATCGCGTAACAGTGTGCAATATTTAAATCGGTCTCTCAAAAACCGTTCATTAATGAATTTAATCGTAATCATTAATGAATTGGATCGATTTCATTAATGAACAGGAAAAAAGACACTAATCTGAGAAATCAAAATCATCCAAGTGTGCAAAAAATTTTTCTTGAACTATTCAATAGCCAAGTTCACTAACCAATAACCTTTAACTATTATCTATAAAACTTTAACCGTTAACCTTTAACCGTTACCTACTCGTATCTTATCCACATGTTTCGAGTTAAGGACTGAAATACGCGAATTTTATTTGTTAATATTTTTTAAAATGGGCCTCAGAGGGTGAGCATCCCCTGAGATCCCCCTGAGCACCCCCTGAGATCTCCCCGAGATCTCCCTAACCACTTCCCAAAGTATGATAAGGATTCAAGGGACAAAAACAAAAAAATATATGTTTTTTGTGATAAGAAATATAACAAATGACTATCTTAGCGCAAAAATAGTTAGGAGTTAGGAGTTCAGTAAACGGTAAACAGTAAACGGTAAACAGTAAACGGTAAACAGTAAACAGTAAACAATAACCAATATGATGCGAAGTATAATAATAACTATCTTGGCTGCTATGGCAGCTATGTGCCAGGCTCAGGAATGGGAACTGGTGTGGAGTGACGAATTCAACGGACAGGGAGAACCTGATAAAGAGGTATGGAACTTCGAACGGGGATTCGTACGAAATCAAGAGGATCAGTGGTATCAGAAAGAAAATGCTTTTATGCAGGATGGGGTACTGATTATCGAGGCAAGGAAGGAACATCGCCCCAATCCTACTTACGACCCAGAGAGCCGCCATTGGGGCAGGAAGCGAGAGTTCATAGAATATTCGTCTGCCTGCATCACTTCTGCACGGAAGAAGGTTTTTCTGTATGGCAGACTGGAGGTAAGGGCTAAGATTCCTGTTGCCGGAGGTGCCTGGCCAGCTATATGGACTTTAGGCAGCGGTGTGGAATGGCCTTCATGTGGAGAAATCGATGTGATGGAGTATTACCGAATTGGCGGAAAACCACATATCCTGGCAAATGCTGCATGGGGTAACGACAAGAAGTATGATGCTGTGTGGAACAGCAAGAAAATCCCCTACTCTCACTTTACAGAAAAGGACAGTCTGTGGGCTGAGAAATTTCACGTATGGCGAATGGACTGGGACGAAAATAGCATCAAGATTTATCTCGACGATGAACTATTGAACGACATTCCACTAAGCACAACAATCAACGGTTCCATCGGGAATTTTGAGAATCCTTTCCATAAACCACAATATATACTACTCAATCTCGCTCTTGGTGGAATAAATGGCGGTTTCATCGATGATTCGGCTCTGCCTATGCGCTACGAGATAGACTACGTGAGAATTTATCAAAAAAAGAATCAGAATGTGCTGGTGAAACCGTAGCCATTGCTCAGACCACCTATCAATCCATTCTGTGAGATAGGAACAAGGTAGTACGGGCAGGGTCATCAGTACCTAAGAATCTCCAACTGACAAACTTTCCACCTCCTGACGAATTAGACAAAGCAATCAGTCCACGATCCAATTTCTCCATCTGACTGACAGGCGTATTCTGAGCCTGCACAGTAACTGCTGCTACCATCAACAGAGCACTCGCAACATAAAACTTTAATTTTTTCATATCTTAATCTTTGAATCTCTTAATCCCTTAATATCTTCATATTTCATCAAATAAGTATCATACTGCGTCACGAAAGGATGCAGTGGAGCAGGCACAGCCTTAGCTGGCA
>OCTX012266763.1_pt1 | contig 12952 bp, 9 predicted proteins | sample 1539691 | NCBI WGS metagenome assembly OCTX01 (sample SAMN02144231, study PRJEB22623) | gut metagenome | biome: sheep rumen | host: Ovis aries | place: New Zealand
GTTGACCGCTGATATTTAGGAGCAAACAGCCGACGCTCCGCGTGCTTACGTACCATTTCAACCCGCTGTCAAATCCAGTCAACCCCAGGTATGTATCGTAAAATCGGTGCAAAGATAATACTTTTTTCGAACATCCCCACATTTTTCAAAAAAAAACATGTATTTATAAAATATTTTAGGGTTTCATAGGTTATAGTATAATAAAGAAAATGAACAGTTATGAGAAGACCTATTATATTCTTGCTACTCTGCTTATTGCTCCCCATCAGGATCATGGCACAGTCGGGCATGACCGATAATCAGGTGATGGACTATGTCATCGAGCAGAACGCGAAAGGCACGTCACGCCAGCAGATCGTCACCCAGCTGATGCAGCGCGGTGTGAACATCGAACAGATCCGGCGTATCCAGAAGAAATACCAGCGGCAGATCAACAACGGTGCCTTAGGTGCCGAGGACATCACCGCAGGCTCGAAAGACGTGAAGAAACGTACTCGGGAAGCCAACGGGGAGATCAAACAAGAACGGATGGAGCAGGAGAAGAGGAACGTGTCTCCCTATCGGATGAAGGACGGCAGACCGCGGACGAAGAAGAACACCTACGATGAGCGGGATGACGAATTCCTGGAGATGGACGAGGCCGTGGACTTCATGATGCCCGACTCGCTGAAATACTACTATGAAGAGGAGAAGAAGGAAGGCAGGAAGATTTTCGGTCATGACATCTTCAACAACAAGAACCTCACCTTCGAGAGTTCCATGAACCTGGCTACTCCACAAAGCTATCGTTTAGGACCGGGTGACGTGGTAAACGTTGATATCTGGGGAGCCTCGCAGGAGAGCATCACAGAAACCATCTCTCCCGACGGTACCATCGTCATCGAAGGGATAGGCCCTATATCCTTAGGAGGCTTGTCTGTGAGTCAGGCAAAGTCAAGGCTGCGCAGCGTGATCGGTCCCAGGTACCAGGATTCCAGTATCGAGCTGACCTTGGGACAGACACGAACTATCACCATCAGTGTATTAGGAGAGGTGAAAGTGCCCGGCACCTATACGATGTCGGCCTTTGCCACGGTGTATAACGCCCTGTATATGGCGGGCGGTCCCAACGAGATCGGAACGCTGAGAAACGTTCAGGTGTTCCGCAACGGCAGACATATCTCCACCGTTGACATCTATGACTTCCTGCTGAACGGAAAGCTCACCGGAGATGTACGTCTGCAGGACAACGACATCATCACCGTGAGACCCTACGAGGCACTGGTCTGCATTACAGGAAAGGTGAAGCGGCCGATGTACTATGAGATGAAATACACCGAGAATGCCGCCACGCTGCTCAGGTATGCCGGAGGATTCACGGGAGATGCCTACACCAAGGCTATCCGCGTTAACCGCAAGGCAGGAAAGCAATACTCCGTGTTCAACGTGGATGAGTTTGACCTGAATGCCTTCAAGCTGATGGATGAGGACTCGGTGACCATTGACTCCACCCTGAACCGCTACCAGAACATGGTGGAGGTGAGGGGAGCCGTATTCCGCCCGGGTATGTATCAGGTGGGCGGACATATCTGTACCGTGAAGGCACTGATTGAAGCCGCCGACGGACTGACGGAGAATGCTGTGGGACAGCATGCCGTGATGCACCGCATGAAAGCCGACCGCACCTTGGAGGTGTTAAGCATCGACCTGAGCGGTATCCTCGAGGGTACCATTCCTGATGTAGGACTGAAGAACGAGGATGTGCTCTATGTGGCAAGCCGCGAAGAAGAGAAGAACGACCAGACCATTACCATCCACGGAGAGGTGAACTATCCGGGTGTCTATAAATACGCCTCGAATGAGACCGTTGAGGATCTGGTATTGCAGGCAGGCGGTCTGACCAACGCAGCCTCTCTGGCCAAAGTGGATGTATCGCGTCGTATCTCCGATCCCCATGCCGTAGAGGCCTGCGACACCCTGGCCTTCACCTACAGCTTCATGCTGAATCCCGATTTCACCATACCGCAGGGAGGACAGCCTTTCACCCTGCAGCCCTATGATGAGGTGTATATCCGCAGGAGTCCGAGCTACAACGAACAGCAGAATGTGACACTGGAAGGAGAAGTACAGTTCAAGGGTGACTACACGCTATCGAGCAACAGTCAGCGACTCAGTGATGTCATCAGACAGGCTGGCGGCCTCACCAAACGGGCCTATCCCGAGGGTGCCAAGCTGCTGCGAAAGATGACATCCGAAGAGCAGGATTTGATGGCCACGATGCTACGTACAGCACAACGCAACTCCGGCAGTGACTCCATCGATGTATCGAAGCTGATGACACTCACCACCTATCCTGTTGCCGTGGAGCTGGACAAAGCCCTGAAGAACCCAGGTAGTGACGACGACCCTATCCTTCGCGAGGGAGACCGCATCGTGGTACCCCGTTATACCAGTACGGTGAGTATCAACGGTGAGGTGCTCTACCCCAATACCGTCCGTTACAAGGAAGGGATGAAGACCCGAGACTATCTCGACCTGGCAGGAGGCACCACCTCCACAGCCAAGAAGAGCAAGACCATCATCATCTACATGAACGGTATGGTGGCCAAGGCCGACAGGAAGCATAAGCCACGTCCAGGCTGTCAGATCGTGGTGCCCACGAAGCATGCAGGTCGTGGACTCCGACTGCCTGAGGTGATGAGCGTGGGCAGCAGCATGGCCTCGCTCGCCACGATGCTCATTACGATCAACAACTTGCTGAAGTAAGCCGAGCAAGGTATAACGATTAGCATTCATTTGACTATAGAGATATTAGATATGGAAGGAAAAAACGCCAAGAGCCCCGATGCCATCGACTTACGGATGGTAGCCAAGAAACTGATAGCACACAAGAAACTGTTCTTCAAGGTGCTGCCCATCGTTTTCGTCGTCTCTTGCCTTTTCATCATCAGTTTCCCAAGGTACTATTATTCAGATACCAAGCTGGCACCCGAGATGGAGAACTCCGCTGCCGGCGGAGCACTCAGTTCCATCGCCTCTTCCTTTGGCTTTGACCTGGGAGACATGCAGACCAGCGATGCCATCACTCCCCTGCTCTATCCTGACCTGCTGGAAGACAATGGCTTCGTGGCAAGGATCCTGGCTGTTCAGGTACAGAGCCGCGACGGTGAGATCAAGGCCAACTACCATGACTACCTCAAAACATACCAGAAGAAAGCATGGTGGTTCATTCCCATCAAATGGATCCAGAGTCTGTTACCCAAGAAAACGGACCAGGGAGGTAACCCCAACCAATATGATCCCTATTATCTTTCGAGGAAAGAAAACGGCGTCTTGATGAAAGCCAGAAAGAATATCAAGATTGACATTGACAAACGTACTGGCGTGATTTCCATTGGTGTGAAGGCACAGGACCCATTGGTCTGCAAGACGCTGACAGACTCCATCAAGGACCTCCTTCAGGTGTTCATCACAGAGTACAGAACCAACAAGGCCCGTACTGATTTCGATTACTACAAAGGACTGGTGGAAGATGCGAAACGGGAATATGAGAAGGCACGCAGGGTGTATGGCGGCACAGCCGATGCGAACACCCGTGTGGCCCTGCGCAGTGTGGAGCTGAAGATGGAAGACATGGAGAACGACATGCAGCTGAAGTTCAACACCTATACCACGCTCAACAGTCAGTTGCAGGCTGCCAAGGCCAAGGTGCAGGAACGCACTCCCGCCTTCACAGTCATCAAAGGCGCTGCCGTACCCGTGAAACCTGCCGGTCCCAAACGAATGATTTTCGTCCTGATCATGCTCATCTTAGCCACCCTTGCCACTGGTGCATACATTTTGCTGAAGGATGACAGCCGATCCGTCATCGTGTCTTCCCAGGAGTAGGATATAGAGTCTCGACAGCTATGACGATCAAGCTTGCACATATTCCCAAAGTGTTCTTCTTGATTACACTACTGTTCTATTGCTTGGCCTCCGTGTTAAACCTTAGAGCTATGGAATATAGTGTGGACAGCGGACCACTTGCGGGCATCGTCATCTCTGCCACCTTTGCCATCTGGTCACTCTCGTTCGTCAAACTGGCCATTCCACGATACAGGCTATACATGCCCACGTGGACCATTTCGCTTTATTGTCTGTTCGCTCTGTGGGGTGTCATCCCGACCTTGTTAGCATCGAATAGCACGACCAACGAGCTGATCTTCAATACCGTGATGGTATTAACGCCTGCACTCATCCTGTATATCACCTATAACACGATCGTCAACTGTGGAGACAGCAAGTGGTTTCATGCCTATTTCCTGATCACGGCCCTGCTCCTTTCCCTACAATACATTAATGTCTATCGGGAAGTGAACTTCCTGGAGACCCTGCATCTCGTTTGCTCTTATTACGTATTGTACATACTTCCACTGGTTCTGCTCACACGCTCCAAGGCATTACGGATCACAGCCGTGTTCCTCGTCACCATCATCCTCTTCTCCTCCTTGAAGAGAACGGGTATCCTGTCATTGGCCATGGGCATCATGGTGTTCATCTTTGTGGGGCAGTATGTGGAGAACAGGTTCAAAGTGAAGTCGTTTGCCATCAGTGTTGTTCTCCTGCTCAGCTTGGGCGGTATCTTCCTGTATCTCGACACACAAGGTGACGAGAGTGTGCTGGAACGGTTTGAGACCATTGACCAAGACCACGGCAGTTTCCGTCTGGAGGTATGGGAACATACCAGTGCGATGATCTCCAATCAAGACGTGGGTTCTCTCCTGATAGGGAATGGGTACAACACCGTAGAGCGAGATTCCCGTCTGAACAAGTCGGCACATAATGACATCCTGGAAGTGACCTACGACTATGGCCTCATCGGGGCTATACTCTACATCGCTGCCATCATCTCCCTGTTTTTCTGCATCGTCAGGATGATTCTGAACAAATCCCCCTATGCCCCTTCCCTTTCGATGCTTTTTGTCATCTACATGGTGTCATCGATGATCTCCCATATCATCATTTACTATTGGGGGAATTTATTTATGCTGACCATTGGTTATATCATAGGAAACAACAAAAAAGATGCAGCCGATTAACAAGATATTAGTCAACACTCTCCTCTTGTATCTGAAGATCATCATCTGTATGCTGATCTCCCTATATACCGTTCCCATTGTGCTGCATGCTTTGGGAGAGAACGACTATGGACTCTATACGGTGATAGCAGGACTCATTGCCATGTTATCGTTCCTCAACGCTTCGATGAGTATCTCCACGCAACGTTATCTCTCTGTCACCATGGGAGAAAACAATCCGAGGAAGCTGCTGGAAGTCTATAACAACAGTATTCTCCTGCATGTTATCATAGCGTTGGGTATTGTCCTTCTCATAGAGATCCTAATGCCATGGGTGGTTGACAAGGTGCTCACCATCGATTCATCCAAGATAGATGCTGCCACGACCTTGTTCCACCTGCTGGTCGTCAATATCTTCTTCACCATCGTCACCGTACCTTTCGATGCTGTACTCAATGCCTATGAGGACATGCTGGCCTTCTCCGTCATCAGTATCCTGGAGGCCATTCTGAAGTTCCTGGCAGCCCTGTCTATCACCTTTGTCACCACCGACAGGCTCTCTTTCTATGGTATCGGTTTGTGTATCGCTACGATTCTCGTCTTTGTCATCAAATATGCTTATACACGTTTTAAATACCGATCCCTGTACCTCTCACTAAGCGCCTGTCATAACAAGAAATTATTGAAAGAAATGTTTGGCTTTGCCGGATGGAACACCCTGACATCCTTTGCCATCATCGGCCGCAACCAAGGTATCGCCATCGTACTTAATCATTTCTGGGGATCCGTCATCAATGCCGCCTACGGCATCGGAAACCAGGTCAATGGTGTCTTGAACTATTTTTCTTCCACCATTCAGAAAAGCGTAAACCCCCAGTTGATGATGAGCGAGGGACTGCAGGAAAGAGACCGTTTGTTCTCCATGTCGTTCGGACTGACAAAATTCTCCTGTCTTTGCCTGTCAGCCATCGCCTTGCCCCTGCTCTTTGAGATGCCCACCATTCTCACCTTATGGCTCCACGAGTATCCCCGATATACGATAGAATTCACCCGTCTCATCATCCTGCTATCGTTGATCTATCAGGCATCATCCGGTATCATGTCGGCCATCCAGTCGTCAGGAAGGATTAAATGGTACACCATCACCATCAGTATCCTACTGACGCTACCCATCCCCCTTGCGTATTTCGGCGTGATTGTCGGCATCTCCCCCACTACCGTTATGTGGATTGTCTGTGTATCGGAGTTTATCGCCTTTTTCGTCAGGCTCCTTTTTGCAAGACATCTGCTCGACTTCCCCATCAAGGACTATTGTAAGCAGGTGGTTTTTCCCATCATCCTCCAATCCTTGGGTATAGGTATTCTTCTATATGGCATTACAGTCCTCATGTCTCCGTCGGTTATCAGGTTAATTACGGTGCTTGCAGCAGATGTCGTCCTGTTCCTCACCTCCACCCGACTGTTTATCCTGACTAAGGAGGAGAACCAGTATATTGACGGGCTTCTCAAGAAACTGTATAACACCCTGCACCGATAAACGTTTCCCAATACAGACTTCATCGTCTTCTCCCCTCATAGTAGCTTTTTAGCCAAAACCTTTTGCCATATAGGAAAAATATCGTACCTTTGCACGCAAAATGCCACTTGGCAAGAAACGAAATGAAGATTGGATTATTGGCTTATCATTCTGCATGTAACTTCGGAGCAACTTTACAGTTACTCTCTACTTACATGTATTTAAGGAAAAGCCACCACGACCCCATCGTTATCAATTGGACTCCCTCTGATTTCGAATACGATTGTCTTCTTCACACCCCTCAAGAGCAATACGCCTGTCAAAAAACCGTAAGAGAACAGTTTTGGAAAGAAACAGAACTGTGCCGGACACCGGAAGAGATTGCCCAGGTGATTGAGAAGGAGAAGATAGAAGCCGTGATCATTGGAAGCGATGCCGTGGCACAACATCATCCTCTTCTGGAACGTATCGCATTCCCCTGTCGTACGATTATTGCCATCAACAAGCATACCTCCGACAGGACCTTCCCCAATTCTTTCTGGGGAATCTGGCAAGATCATCTGAGTCATCCGATACCAATGGCTTTGATGTCGGCATCATGCCAAGACTCCTCCTATAAGCAAATTCCCGCCAAGACACGTCGGGAGATGGAGAAACGGATCATGCGCTTTGACTATCTGTCGGTAAGAGACTCATGGACGCGCGACATGATGAGTTTTCTCACTCATGAGGAGAGACGGCCCGATATCACACCAGATCCCGTTTTCGCCTTTAACCAGAATGCCTCGGAGCTCGTCCCTTCCCGTCAGGAGACATTGCAGAAATTCCAGTTACCTGAGAATTACATCTTATTGAGTTTCCTAAACAAACATAAGCCATCGGTGTCTCAAGAATGGTTGGATGAGTTCAGGCACCTGGCCCAAGCAGATCATATCACTTGTGTCATGCTTCCCTTTTCCAACGGGAAGAGTTTCGGGAAGGCATCCAGAAGTATTGACCTTCCGCTCACCCCTGTCGATTGGTTCGCACTGATCAAGTATTCTTCCGGCTATGTTGGCAACAACATGCATCCAATCATTGCCTCCATGCTGAACCATGTACCTTTCTTCAGCTTCGACACCTACGGTACTTCACATATCACGAATATCTGGGCAAACGACCAGTCCAGTAAGATCAAACACATCCTCACTTCTGCCGGATTCTCTGACTACAGGGCATCCGACATTACCTATTTCTCTGAAGTGCCCCAAGCTACAGATGTTTACGAAAAGCTGAAGACCTTCGATCATGCCAAGTCGGATGCTTTCACCCAAGAGTATTTGGACAAATACAATAGGATGATGAACGACATCCTACAGACATTCACCCGAATCATTTCAACAAAATAACACGCATGAAACCATTGATCATGACGATCTTGTCTTTGTTCATGCTGATAGGATGTGCCGACGGACAAGATCCCTTTATGGATGAAGACACCATGGAGTTGTGGACGTATCAAGAAGTTCACGACTCAATAGGCATGAGATATGGAGTAAGATGGCAAACGCGTAATCCCTTTGACTTAGGAGAAAGATGTTTCTCTGCCCAGAACCTGAGAGCCCGCTTTGGAGTGGGAAGGACAACAGGAGAGTCGGACTTTAACGCTATCTATCCCTGGAGTGAGATTCGTCGCTGCAATGTGAAGAGAGAGGGCGATCAGACTTTGATCACCTATGACGATGACCCAGCCTTCCGCTTGGATGGCAGCAATGGTGATGTCTTCGTCAGGATACCCAAGTTCTATGTGGAGAAATATGAGGAGAACGGCTATGAGTACCGTGTGGTTTCAGGGAAAGGAAGTACCCCCCATCCTGCCTTTATCGAGAACGGCAGAGAATTGGATGCCGTATATGTCTCAGCTTTCGAAGGATATATTGATGAGGAGGGGTTGTTACGATCTGTCGCCAACGTGATTCCCACCTCCAATCTGACCGCACAACAATTCCTTGATGCCGCCCAAAGGCGCGGTCCTCAGTACACCCTTTACGACATGCGCACCGTTGACATGCTCTTCACGCTCATCGCGGTGGAGTTTGGGAGCAGGAATACGGGTAATATTTTCGGTTATGGTATCGCAGACTACAAGCAGCCTCTTGAAGAAGAATGGGAGGCTGACGGCAATATCTACTATGCGCAAAGAGAAGAGAAGCATACGAACTCTATCTGTTGCAAGAACCAGATAAGACCCATTATCACTGTCGGCAGCAACATCTGCATCTGCAAGGGAAACCAGCAAAACATCCTTACCTTCGCTCGTCTGACCAATATTGAGAAAAGCGGACGGAATACGATCTATACCTTTGACGGTCCTGCTATCGACATCACCCGTGACTGTTTCATTGGAAACTGCGCCCAGAGTACGAACTGGATCGAGACCTGCGTGGCTCCGCATTTCAGTCCTACTGGCCGCTCCAATATGATGGAGAAAGGTTTTTCTCCCAGGGAACGGAATGCCATGAGATATCGGTGGATGGAGAATCTTGTAGGTAATGTATGGCATTTCCTGCCGGACATCACCTTCTTCAACCGTCAGATGTATATCTGCAGCGACATGATGAACTACCGGTTCGCCTGTTATGACTATCCTTATGAGCCGTTTGGGGAATTGTTGACAGAGAACAAAGACAACGGCTCCCCAGAGGACAAACTGCATGTGAACACATGGGTTTCCTCCCTGATGACAGATTCACCGATGAAAGGAGTGGCCTTTGGCGATGCCTATAGCAGGTCTCTGACTAGCAAGCTCGGTTTTGGCGCCTATTACTATGTACAGGACGGACTGAATATCTCTGTGAATGGAGGAGGATTCGACCATCGGAACCGTTGCAACATCCTCACCACCCGGGCTTGGATTAACCAATCCTTCAGATGGCATCTCTATGGGGCACGTCTGCTCTTTAAGGACATCTAACCCTGACAGACAATAAAACAGACTTCCTCACGTTATCTTAACATGAGGAAGTTCCTATTTGTATCTTTTACCAATCAACTGGATTATTCGGGGGGTACACAATGTGCAACACGCAATCTGCAAGCCCTTCAAGATCTCGTTGGCAAAGAGAATGTACACACTTTTCTCCTCCATCCACGGGAAGGGAAAAAGACTCTACGCTCACTCGTTACCCGTTTCTGCGACATCCTGAGATGCTATATGGGAGCCTTGACTCATCAAACACAGCAAGAGATTCTTCATGAGATTCGTGAAAACCACTATACCGACCTGTTCATAGACAGTTCCTTGCTGGGAGTTCTCAGCAAGCAGGTGAGGAACCATTTCCCGAATATCCATATCATGACCTTCTTCCATAATATGGAATACGATTTCATGACATCCAACATCCAAGACGGAAAAGATTACCTCCATGCTTTTTGGATCCCATTGGCCAAGTATAATGAGGTTTGTGCCTGTAAATATTCCGACAACATCATCGTTCTCAACGATCATGATGCACGAAGAGTTGAAGAGCTTTATCACAGAAAGGCGGATGCCGTGATTCCCATCACCATGAAGGATGACTACAACAGTGTATCTGAGGCAAAGGAGATGGTCGTGAACAAGAGGAAAAATGCTCTCTTTGTTGGCAGCTACTTCTTTGGTAACATCACGGGTCTGACCTGGTTTTGTGACAAGGTCCTTCCCCAAACCGACATTCACCTGACCATTGTCGGAGCGGGAATGGATGCATTCAAACAAAAGGTAAAAGGCAATCAGCAAATATCTGTCTTCAGCAATGTGCCAGACCTCACTCCATACTATGAAGATGCAGACTTTGTCATCCTTCCCATCACCGCTGGTGGAGGCATGAAGGTTAAAACGGCAGAAGCACTGAAATACGGCAAATATATAATAGGAACGCGCGAGGCTCTTGCTGGCTATCAGGTGGATCAGGAAACGGCAACCATCTGCTCTACCGAATCAGACTTCATCGAAGCCATTCAACACTTTGACAGGCCCTTCCGATATAATGCCGCCTCCAGGGCTCTCTTTGTGAGTCATTACTCTTACTCGCATTCTCTCACCTTATTTAAGAAACTCATACAGGCATGAACATCCTCATTGACGGGCGACCCTTTGTCGCATCCAACGCCGGCATCTCAACTTTTCTGAAAGGGAGCCTGACAGCATGGGCTAAGAGATGTCAGAAGGACATGTTCTATGTCGCTCTACCTGGTCCGCTGCATTCTTCATTTGACAAGAGAGAGTGGGTGGAGAATATCAAGCTGATCACATCGGGCAATCGTATTCTTCAGAAGCTTCCACATCTTATATGGCTTGAGATCATGATGCCCATTCTGGCCAAGAAGTACCAGGCGGATGTCTATTATTCCCCCCTTCCCTGTCTGCCATTCAACCTTCCCCCAAAGACCAAAAGGATTGTGGTGGTACATGATGTCGTCAACATCGAATATCCAGAGACCATGCAATGGACCAATGTCCTCGCAAACAAACTGTTCTATAAGCGCTCCATAAAAAAGGCTGACTATATCTGGACCAATTCCCTTTATACCAAGCAAAAGGTTGAACACTATTTCCCACAGAGACGCTGTAAAGAGATCTTCACAGGATGTTCGGTGAACAGGAGTCTCTATCAGCCTATTCCCATTCAGGAAAATGAAGCCGAAGCCATCAAAAAGAAACTTGGTATCGTTGGGCACTTTATTCTCTTCGTCGGATCACTGGAGCCCAGAAAGAACCTGCAATTCCTCTTATCACTGATGCCCGAGGTTTACAAGCGTACAGGCAGACAACTGGTGGTGGTTGGTGCCAAAGGGTGGAAGAATTCCGGTATCAGAGAGATCGTAGAGAGTAACGACTTTCCTCGTCAAAGCACCGTTTTCTGCGGCTATGTGTCCAATGAGGAGTTAGCCAGGCTATACAACATGGCCGACTGTTTTGTTTCCGCCTCCCTCAACGAGGGTTTTGGCATGCCACAGCTTGAGGCACTCCTATGCGGCTGTCCCATCGTGACGGCCCACAACTCCGCTATGGTTGAAGTGGCTCATGGGAAGAAAGGAGCCATCACCGTACAAGGCTATGATGCACGAGTGTGGACTGAGCAGATATGCGAGGTCTGTACGAACCGTCCCTCTGTCGATATCAGCCAATTTGCCTCCTACGACTGGGATCGTATTCTCGAGGCGTTCCTGCAATATCTTTCATCCAAGTAACATTGTATTCACCATCATTCACCCAAACGATTCAGTATGAGATTAGCCATTGACTGCCGTTTCATCGGTTCCAGCGGAATAGGAACCTATATCGAGAATATTGTCAGCTATCTCGTGAATGACAATATCCATGATGATCAGTTTGTACTGATAGGTAACCCCTCCCATCTACTATCCTATCGTGACAAGCCCCGATGTCAGATCGTCCCTTGTCTGCATCAGAGTTTTACACTCAAAGAACTGCTTCGGTTCCCCGTCAAAGCGGTAAACCAGTGCGATGCGTTCTTCACTCCCAATTTCAACCTGCCACTCGGTATCCGCATACCCGTATTCTCCACCATTCACGATGTGGTTTTCTTTGACGTGGACGGTCTCTGCTCACCTACCGGTAAACTGATTCGAAGATTCTTCATCTGGCGGGCGCTGACAGTTTCCAGGCACGTTTTTACCGTTTCCCAATTCTCCTGTCAAAGAATTAAGAGTTTGTTTCATTACAAGAAAGACATTACCATCGTTCACAACGGAATCAGTCAGCAACTGATAGACTACCGTAAAAAAGTTCAGAAAGAAAGGATTGTCCAAGGCGATTATATTGTCTGCTTGGGAAACCTGAAGAAATACAAAGGAATAAAGGATCTGATTCTTGCCTATCAAGAAGCGAGAAAGAAACAGGCTATCAACTACAGACTGGTCATTATAGGAAGGTTTGACTTCAGGACTCAAGACCAAGAGGTTATCAGTCTGCTACAGCATCAGGATCATACGATACAGTTTATCACAGATGCAGACAACGAGACCGTTTACAACTACTTATCAGGAGCTATCGCCCTCGTCTCACCTTCTCACTATGAAGGGTTCGGCATCACTCCCTTAGAAGCCATGTACCTTCACACTCCCGTTCTGATCAGTGATATCCCCACCCATCGGGAGATCTATCAGGGCACACCCGCCAGGTTCTTCAAGGCAGGAGACATCACCGACCTTTCCCGTCAACTGGGTCAATTGTCACCTGGGGAATGCGATGTGGATGAGATTGTGGCAAACCGATACAGCTATGCCATTACGGCGAAGAAGATCAGGGAAACAATCCGTCAGCGTGTCTTATTTTAAATAAGGTTGACACCAAAAGTTCAAAAAATTATGGTGAAACAACCGAAAGAAAGTAGTTATGTAAAGTCTTCAAAAC